>FWPU01007132.1_pt1 | contig 21053 bp, 12 predicted proteins | sample 2228361 | NCBI WGS metagenome assembly FWPU01 (sample SAMEA103939777, study PRJEB20133) | metagenome
CGATCTGCTTCACGCCGGCGGCTGGTGTGCAGGGGGCTACACGTTGTGCGGCCCGGCGGGGGTAAACCCCGCCGCTCGTATGAGCCGCCACGCGCCACTTAGGGGCCGCCGCCCTGACCTCGCATACGAGCCGCCGGCTTTACGCCGGCGGGGCTACGAATCACCAGCCCCAACACAAGCTCGCATACGCGCCGCCGGCTTTAGGCCGGCGGGGCTACGAATCACCAGCCCCAACACAAGCTCGCATACGCGCCGCCGGCTTTACGCCGGCGGCTGGTGTGCAGGGGGCTACACGTTGTGCGGCCCGGCGGGGGTAAACCCCGCCGCTCGTATGAGCCGCCACGCGCCACTTAGGGGCCGCCGTCCTGACCTCGCATACGAGCCGCCGGCTTTACGCCGGCGGGGCTGCGAATCACCAGCCCCAACGCAAGCTCGCATACGAGCCGCCGGCTTCACGCCGGCGGGGTCGGCTCGACCCACATGCGGCAGTCGCCACCTCTGGGGCAATTCTGAACAAGCGAGGACACGTCCTCTACGAGGTAAGGACGCGTGCTCTAACGTTGTGCGCGCCGCATGGCCACGGTCAGTTCCCCTAATAACGGGACAAAGCGTGGTTGGAAGCGCCACGCAACATGCAAGTACTGCGGCAGCACGCACGTGCCCGATGCTCCCCATTACCAAGCGCCCTGCTTGCCTCTGGAGCGGAGGGCGGCGGCGCACGTACGAGCGTGTACCTACGCATTTGGCATTGCTGCAACATGAGCAAGCAACCGCTGTGGTGTGGGGTGAACCGAGGCTTTAGTGTAGCGCAGGCCGGCTGCGCATGGCCGGAGAAGCTCGCTTCTCCACATCCGCATGATCCGCTACTCAGAAAAAGTCTTCCGAGCAGCAAGCCGACGCGCCACACATGGCCTTCACTCTCGCGCTTCGACAACGAATGGCCGCCTACCCTGGCCCTAGCCCGCTTATCTCGTGTCGCTGGGGTTCGCCCACCACACCCCTGTCTTCCCTTCGCCCACTATCCCCTCGTCCGCTGCTTTCGCTCTCTGCGCTTGCCTTCGACCGCGCATGCTTCACGCATACGGTCCCTGGCCATGCTGCTCGCGACGTGCGGGCCAAGCTTGGCTTTGCGGCTAACTGGGCCTATGCTGAAGGGCACAACCGCGGTGTGGGCCGCGTGTTCGGGACCCTGTGACCGCCTGAATTGGTGCCCCAGAGACCATCGAAGATGCATCCAAATCGCCGCCGTTCGCCAGGCACGGCGTGTTTGGCCTGTTTGTGGGCCGCTGTCGCGATGCTCTCGGGCATCCAGCGACTGGGGGCCCAGGCGCCAGAGGCAGATGAACTCGCTGCGGGCCAAGCAGACACCGGCCAGTGGGAGGCACAGGGCGGCAAGCCGATTCCGACAGAGCCGGCCGTGCTTTGGTCGCTGCGGCCTGTGGAGAAGCCTGCACTGCCAGAGGTTGCCAGGATCGATTGGCCACGGCATGCGATCGATCACTACATTTTGGCGGGCCTGGAGTCGCAGGGCTGGGAGCCCGCCCCAGATGCGCATCCGCAGCGGTTGGTGCGCCGCGTTTACTACGATCTGTGGGGCCTGCCGCCCACGCCCGAGCAGGTCGAGGAGTTTGTAAGCGATCCATCGTCGGCAACCTACGAAGCGATCGTCGACCGGTTGCTCGCCGACCATCGCTACGGCGAGCGCTGGGCGCGGCATTGGCTAGACGTGGTCCGCTACGCAGAAACCAACGGCTACGAGCGCGACGCCCCCAAGCCCTTCGCTTGGAAGTACCGCGATTGGGTGATCCGCGCCTTCAACGAAGACATGCCCTACGACCGCTTTGTGCTCGAGCAGCTTGCGGGAGATGAGCTGCCGGACGCCAACGAGCAGAGTCTGGCCGCCACCGGCTTCTTACGTGTAGGCACCTTCGACGACGAGCCGAACGACCCGCTGCAATACCGCTATGAGCAGCTTGACGACTTGATGCACGCCACCGGGACAGCCTTCCTTGCCCTCACGCTCAAGTGTGCGCGCTGCCACGACCACAAGTTCGATCCCATCCCCCAGCAAGACTACTACGCTCTGCTGAACTTCTTCGTCGCCGGCAAGCCGGCCGAGGGAGAGGTTCTTGCGTTCACAGATCAAGGGCCGGAGGCCCCGCCGGTGCGCCTGCTCACGTCTGGCGATCCCCGCCGGGAACAGGAGGTGGTACCGCCCGGCTTCCTTACCCTTCTACCCAGCGTGTATCGGCAGGTCGAGCCTCCGCCTGCCGGCGCTGCCACCACAACCTGGCGCACCCAGTTGGCCCGTTGGATCACGGACCCGCGCAACCCGCTTACCGCCCGAGTGCTCGTTAACCGTGTCTGGCAGCATCACTTTGGTCACGGACTCAGCCGCACGCCCGACAACTTCGGGGTGCTTGGAGACGAGCCGTCTCATCCGGAACTGCTCGACTGGTTGGCGTCCGACTTCATGGAACACGGTTGGCAGCTCAAGCGGCTGCATCGAGCCATTGTGCTCTCGCGCACCTACTGCATGGATTCGGTCCATCGTTGCGAGGCAGATTACGCCGGGCGCGATCCCGAGAACGTGAAGCTGTGGCGCATGAATCGGCGGCGTCTGGAGGCCGAAGCCGTGCGCGACGCCATGCTGGCAGTGAGCGGGCAGCTTTCGTCGCGGTTGGGCGGCCCCAGCTTCTATCCGCCCATTGCAGCCGAGGCGCTAGAGGGCCTTTCGCGCAAGGGAGCGGCTTGGGGCCAGTCTCCGCCCGAAGAGCTGGGCCGGCGCAGCATTTACATCTTCACCCAGCGTTCTCTGCTGGTGCCGCTGCTGACAACCTTTGATTTTGCCGATACGACCCAGCCCTGCTGCCAGCGCAACGTCAGCCTGGTGGCCCAGCAGGCCCTGGCGCTGTTGAACAACGAGTTTGTGGTCGATCAGAGCCGCCATTTCGCTCGCCGCTTGCAAGGAGAGCGGCCTGGATCCCTCGCAGTGCAGATCGATCGTGCCTGGCGCCTCGCGCTGGGCCGCGCGCCTGAAGCTCAGGAGTTGCAAGCCGCGCTGGCACACGTGGCAGCGCAGCGCGAGCGGTTTATGCGCACCATGCCCGCAGACGCGCCCGTGGACGAGCTTGCCCTGGCCTCGCTCTGCCAGGTGCTCTTAAACACCAATGAGTTCATGTTTGTGGATTAGACCATGCCTGCCAAGCTGGCGAAATTGTTTCCCTGCGGCCACACGCGGCGCGAGTTCGTGTGGGAGATGGGGGCCGGCTTCGCCGGCCTAGCCCTAGCCAGCCTGCTGGAGGCCGACGGCTTCTTTGAACGCTTTGCCAGCGCGGCGCCCGTGGCCAACCCCCTGGCACCCAAGGGACAGCACTTCGCCAGGCCGGCACGTGCCTGCATCTTCTTGATGATGAATGGCGCTCCCAGCCACATCGACACGTTCGATTACAAGCCAGAGCTGGCCAAGTACGCTGGGCAGAGCTTGCCAGCCGACAAGAAGTACACCAACTCCGGCAACCGTAAGGTGGGCTTTCTCACGCCGGCGTGGCGGCCCTTTCGTCCCGGTGGCGAAAGCGGGCTGATGATCTCGGATTACTTTCCCCGCGTCCGCGAGCATGCCGACAAGCTCTGCCTACTCCGCTCTTGCCATACAGACAGCCACGCGCACGGTTCAGCCCTGGTGGCCATGAACACCGGCAGCACGTTCATCGGCCGTCCGTCGCTAGGAAGCTGGGCTTTGTACGGCCTTGGCACAGAGAACCAGGACCTGCCCGGCTACGTGGTGATGATGGACAAGCGCGGAGGTCCGATCAGCGGACAGCCCAATTGGTCGAGCGGCTTTATGCCCGCAACGTACCAGGGCACGCTCTTCCGGCCCGTGGGCAGCCCCGTGTTGGATCTGCGCGGCCCAGCGCATTTGGACCGCGCCGCCCAGCGCGCCCAGCTCGATCTGTTGGCAGAACTCAACGAGCGGCATATGGCGGCGCGGCCCGGAGGGCATGAGCTAGCCGCACGCATACAAACGTACGAGCTGGCCTTCCGCATGCAGTCTCAGGTACCCGAGGCGGTGGATCTGAGCACCGAGACGCAGACCACGTTCGAGATGTACGGCGTGGGCCGTGAACCGACCGACGAGTACGGCCGCAACTGCCTGATCGCCCGCCGGCTGGTGGAACGCGGCGTGAGATTCGTGCAGCTTTACTCAGGCGGCGGACACCTGGAAGACACTTGGGATGCCCACGAGAGCATCGAGAAAAACCACGGCCGCCACGCGAGGGAGGTCGACCAGCCCATTGCGGCTCTGCTTACCGACTTGCAGCAGCGCGGTTTGTTGGAAAGCACCCTGGTCCTGTGGGGCGGCGAGTTTGGCCGCATGCCCTTTGCGGAGGGTGAGGGCGCTCCGGGCCGCAACCACAACCCGTATGGCTTTACCATGTGGTTGGCCGGCGGCGGCGTGCGTGGCGGCATGTCGTACGGAGAGACAGACGAGTTCGGTTTCGAGGCTGTGGTCAACAAGGTCCATCTGCACGACCTGCACGCCACGCTGCTGGCCCTGCTGGGGCTAGATCACGAACGGCTCACTTACTTCCACCAGGGGCGCGAGGAGCGGCTCACAGACGTGTTTGGGCGGGTGATTACAGAGATCATGGCGTGAGCGCCGCGCGCGTCGCGCGCGCGGCTGTAGCCTTCTCACTCGAGCCTGCGCGAAGCGATTGGGGTTGCTCCGCAGCCGGGGGGCTGTTCGCGGGTCCCTACTCCGCGGCGGCACGCATGCTCCCCTCCACACACAAGCGTTGCCTTCTCCCACCGGAGAGGACGCCTGTGATGCTGAGCCGTCTTCGCCACACCATGCGGTCTTGGCCGAGATCCAGGCTGTTGCCCGAGAATTTGCCACTCCCGACACGGCTGAGTGCAGCACGTCCCCCTGGCGTCTGCTCAGCATTGCGCCCGCCAGACTATGTAATGTGCGCTCCTCGCGTCTCGACATACACGGCGTACAGCGATTGGCTCGCCGTCATGAACAGACGGTTGCGCTTTGGTCCGCCAAAGCAGACGTTCGAGCAGATCTCGGGTAGCAAGATCTGGCCAATGCGCACGCCATCGGGAGCGAAGATGTGTACTCCGTCGTAGCCCTCGCCCACCCAGCCGGCGCTGGCCCAGATGTTGCCATCGACGTCTGCCCTAATGCCGTCGGCAAAGCCCGCTCGGCCATCCAGCTCCATGCTGGCGAACTCGCGCCCGTCTGCAAGCTTGCGGCCGTCGACCACCTCCCAAACCTTGATGTTCCGCGGAGCATCTTCATAGTGCGAGGCGCCCGTGTCAGCCACGTAGAGCCGCTTGTAGTCCGGTGAAAAGCACAGCCCGTTGGGCTTGAAGATCTCGTCGGTCACCTTCTCCAGCTTGCCGCTCCGCACGTCAAGCCGATACACGGCCTCTTTCAGTTCCAGCTTGCCCTTGTGGCCCTCGTAGTCCATGAGTGCGCCGTAACCGGGATCGGTAAACCACACGGCCCCGTCGTCTGGATGTACCACCGCGTCGTTGGGTGCATTGAGCGGCTTGCCCTGGAAACTGTCTGCCAGCACGGTCACGCTGCCGTCGTACTCGTAACGCACCACGCGGCGGTTGCCGTGTTCGCAAGAAATCTGCCGGCCCTGAAAATCGAACGTATTCCCATTGGAATTGCCGGCCGGGTGCCGCATGGTGCTCACGTGCCCGTCGTCGTCCAGCCAGCGAAGCTGAATATCGTTGGGAATATCGCTCCACACCAGGTACTTGCCCACGCCGTTCCAGGCTGGTCCTTCGGCCCACAGCATGCCTGTGTGCAGCCGCTGGATGGGCGTGTTCCCGATCTTGTAGCGTGCAAACCGTTTGTCGAGCACAACCACATCCGGATCCGGATACCGCACGGGCTGGGCATTGGGGCCGTAATCGCGGCCAAGAGCGGCTGGGGATGGCTGGAACAGCGTGCCGGCGGCTGTGGCGGCCGTGGCAGCCAAGAAGGTGCGGCGGGCCAGGGCGGGGGCAGCGGCGGCTGAGGGCGTGGTGAAGAGCAGGTCAGACATGGCAGCAACTCTCTAAGGGTGCAACTCAAAAGGACTCCGTGAAAGACGGCGCCAACCACGGCAAAGGGCCAAGTGCCGAGTTGGACCACGTGGCAAACTCCGCCGGCATTACCGCACCAAAGCCTGCACGCAGTGCGGCAGCCGGCGCAGGCAGCCATGCCCCAGAATACTTAGCCGCGATGCGCCATATCAACCGGCAGGATGCCAGCGATGCCTTGATGCACATCGCCCGTACCACGTGCGACTCGACCCCCTCCACACGCCGGACATACTGCTCGCGACGCCCGTGGGAGGGGCATCAGCACTCCACCGGATGGCTGGCGACCTCACCACGCCGTAGTGCTGCGCCCCGGTTCGTGCTGGCCAGACGCAGAGCACCGCCTGTTGTTCACTCCGGCTTCCTTTGCCGGCCACTCCCTTTGCAGCCTGGCAGCTTGATGCCAGAATGCCGCGTGTGAGGCCCTCGCGCAGCGAGATAGGCCGGCAACCCACCACAAGCAGCCGCAGCCCGTGCCGCCGCGCGGGTTGCTACTCTGAGAGTCTTGCCTGTACCGTGCTGATACTCTTGACCAACGACGACGGCATCTACGCCCCCGGACTGGCGGCCATGGAGCGTGCACTCACCACGTTGGGAGAGGTGTGCGTAGTCGCCCCCGCCACCGAACAGAGCGGCGTGGGGCACTCGATCACCTTCCTCAGCCCGCTGGTGGTGCAAGAGGTATTCGAAGGCAACCGCTTTCGCGGCTGGGCCGTGGAAGGCAGCCCCGCCGACTGCGTCAAACTTGGCATCGCCGAGTTCTCTCCCAAGAGGCCCGACTTGGTGGTGAGCGGCATCAACGGCGGGCTCAATGCCGGCATCAATGTGCTCTACTCCGGCACCGTGGCCGCAGCGATCGAAGGGGCATTCTTCGAGATCACCAGCGTGGCTGTCTCCCTGGAGTATGACCCGCACGCCAACTTCGACCGGGCCGCGCAGATCGCGCGCCATGTGATCGAGCAGATCCTGGCCCGCAAGGGGCCCGCTCCGCAGCTTTATAACCTGAATATTCCTCTGGCGGCCCTCTCGCCCGCGCCCGGTTCAGAAGCCCGCCGCCGCGTGCGCGTGGTGCCCATGGGCGTGGCCCGCTACGGAGAAGCATTTGAGCGCCGCATCGATCCGCGTGGGCGCCGCTATTACTGGGCAACCAACGAGCCGCCGCCCCCGCCCGGCGAGCCGGAGACCGACCTTGCTGCCCTGGCCAAGGGCTGGGTGACCCTGACGCCCCTCGATTTCGACCTAACCAAGCGAACGGTGCTGGCAGAAATGCAGGACTGGGGGCTGGATCTGCCGGAACTTTCTTAACAAACTAAGAGAAGGCGCAGAAGTGTTGGGCGCCGGGACTGTCTCGTGCCAGACGGTAGGAGCGCACACCTGCCGTGCCAGGCTGAGCCTGACCATGCGGGCACACGATATTGTGCGGCAGTCTACACGGAGGACCGAGGCCATGAGAATCGGTTGTGTGATGCTGACAGGCATCTTGTTGACGAGCGTTGTGGGCTGCGAGCTGAGTGACCCGCTGCCGAAGCGGCAGGCGAGCGGCACCGTGGGAGGGGTCGGGCTGGAAGGGGCTGGCGTCACGCCGGCTCCGGTGCAACCTGCTTATCAGCCGCCGGGAGCCGACCTGTTCAAGCAGGCGGACCAGGAGCCTGCTGCGGCAAGTGCAGCCGATGCTCAACCGGGTGGTACAGCCGCTCCGCAAACCGCAGCCCCCCCTACCGGTTCCCCCCCCGACACACCGACGGGGCAGGCGTCGCAACCGGGCACGACCGTGCAGCCGGCTGCGCCGGGCGTCACGGGCAAAGGCAACTATCAGCCGGGACTGATCACCACGCCTGTCCGCGCCTACTTTCGGGTGCAGGAGCGATTGATCTTCGAAGTGCAAATCCCGCATGCTATGCAGCGCTTCGAGGCAGAGAACGGTCATAAGCCGCGGTCGCACGAGGAGTTTATGGAGAAGATTATCAAGGCCAACAATCTTGAACTGCCCGAGTTGCCGCCGGACCATCGCTACGTGTACGACCCCGAACAAGGAGAATTGATGGTCGAGCACCCAGGTTAAGCCTGGGCTGGGTGAGCCGCTATCGGCTGCCGGTGCGAGTTCGGCGAGCCGCGCTCGACGCTTGAAGTGCCAACCGCGAGCCGGCTGTGTAAAACCCGCGGGCCCGACATGCCAGCAAAGATTGAGATCGCACCCTATGACGCGCACCCTGTTGAGCCTGTTTGTTTGCCTGGTGCTTATTCACTTGGCAGCACCAGCCAGGGCTGGTAGCTGGGTTTTCCGCCGGTCGTACTACAGCCATCACCCGGTGACACCGGTGCGGGTAGGCGTGCCTGATTCACGCGGCCCTTACTACGTGCGGCCGGCGGGCGGCTACTACAACGCTGGCTACCGTTACTTGCGAAGCAACATCGTCATCCGCGGCCAGGTATTCGACAGCCTTAACGTCTACGAAAGCTGGGGCCAGGCCGGAGCACAGTTCTGAGGCGGGAGCAGCGGTCGCCGTCTCCCCATTGGCCATTGGCATCTACACGATTTCACCTCGGACGAAATTTAGTGCCTTGGAAGCGACGACGCTTGCTCTACCTAGCCGTAGCATAAGCGTCCTCGCCGTAGCATAAGCGTCCTCGCTTGTGCGGAGCTGCCGAACGTGTTCGCCCAGTCTGAGCAAGCGAGGACGCTTGCTCTATGATGCGGGGACGCTTGCTCTACGTAGCCGTAGCATAAGCGTCCTCGCTTGTGCAGAAGTGCCGAAGGTGTTCGGCCTGCCTGAGCAAGCGAGGACGCTTGCTCTACGAGGGGGGGACGCTTGCTCTACGATGCGGGGACGCTTGCTCTACGTAGCCGTAGCATAAGCGTCCTCGCTTGTGCAGAATTGCCGAAGGTGTTCGGCCTGCCTGAGCAAGCGAGGACGCTTGCTCTACGATGCGGGGACGCTTGCTCTACGATGCGGGGACGCTTGCTCTACGTAGCCGTAGCATAAGCGTCCTCGCTTGTGCGGAGCTGCCGAACGTGTTCGCCCTGCCTGAGCAAGCGGGGACGCTTGCTCTACGATGCGGGGACGCTTGCTCTAGGGGAACAGGCGTTACACATTGCACAGAACAGTCGGGACGCCCGGATTAGAGAAGCGTCACCTCGTAGCCGCAGGCTGAGCAGGTTTGGGCGCGTTGGTGCGGCTCCCAAGGCACAAGCACGGCGTTGCATTGGGGGCAGAAGACGGGGGGAGTCGTTCCCGGCACCGGGGGGCGGGGCCCGGCTGGCCCCGGCTTAGAGCGCCGCGACCTCTGGGGAGCCGGCCGGGAGTGCGGCGGGCTGCTCGCCGCCAACCCGGCACGGGGCGGCTTCGATGCATGCCTTACCTCGATGCGGCGAACACTTGGATCGTGCCAAAGTTCTGATGGCCTGCCTTCACAATCGATGAATGGGACCAGTTTGCCCTCATTGAGCAGCGAGATCGCGGCCAGCACATCGTGGGGCGAAAAGCCGAGTCGCCGCAAATGCGACTCGAGCCGCGATCGCACTCGCTGCACCGACACCATGCAACTGCCGTCTTCGTGTTCCTGGAGTCTGACCTGGAGTTCTTGACGCGGCAAAAAGATGCTGGCAGCCCCGTCATACGTGCGCCACTGTCGGACTACGGACTTGGCCAGCAACTTAATGTCCTTCTCAGGAAAAAACGGCGGAAGGTGGTCGGCGAGCACGTCGGCGGCCATCCGCTCGTAATTCGGCTTCGGCAGTCGCCCCCTCCTCTGCGGCAGCGGCTCAAGAGGCTCGATACAGGTCCGCCGCCGCTGGGGATCGACCCAAATGCGGATAGGCGTGCCGCCTTCGCTCACCACCTCTGCATTCTGGGCCAGGCTGAGCTGCTCAAGGATGTGCGGCCTGTGTTTGGGATCGATCTTCCAATCTCGCATGGCGCTGTCGATCCACCTCAGCGGCTTGCGGTCCTCGTCTACCACGAGCTTGCCCGCACGCGGCCAGGAAATCTCGTAATACATCTCGCAGTCTGTGCAGAAAAGCAGCGCCTTGCCGTCGTAGGTAAGCCACTGACGAACAAGAGACGTAACCAGATCCGGCCGCTGCGCCGCAGCGAGCTTGCCCGATGCAATCAAGGCGTCCACCACCTTGGCAGCGCACTTTCTCAGGAGCTGGGAACGGTTCTGCATGTGGCCCATCGAAGATCTCGCCGCAAACGGCCGACATACTGGCTCATAGGATCAACTCGTGCACCACATGGCCGCCGGTGCCGGTAAGCCGCTCGCCCAGACCGTTGTGCGGCCAAACGAGCTGTTCGTGATCGAGGCCCAGAAGATAAAGGATCGTGGCATGCAGGTCGCGGACATGAACGCGCGGTTCGAGCGCATACAGGCCAAACTCGTCCGTGGCTCCATACGTGATGCCGCCGCGTACTCCGCCGCCAGCCAGCCAAACGGTAAAGCCCCAGGGATTGTGGTCGCGGCCATCGCCGCTCTCGCTCATCGGGGTACGCCCGAACTCTCCACCCCAGACGACGAGCGTGCTTTCTAACAGGCCTCGCTGCTTGAGGTCGGCAAGCAGGCCGGAGAGGGGCCAATCGCTCTCCAGACAGCGGCGGCCGTGGTTGCCTTCCACGTCTCGGTGTGCGTCCCACTTGCTGCCCGAGCCGCAATAAATCTGCACAAACCGCACGCCACGCTCCACCAACCGCCGTGCCAGCAAGCAGCACTGGCCCAGACGGCGAGTTTCTTCCCGCTCCAGGCCGTAGAGCGCATGTGTGTGAGCGCTCTCGGCACCGAGGTCGATCGCCTCGGGGGCATCTCGTTGCATGCGCCAGGCCAACTCGTACGCGGCCATGCGGGCGGCGAGTTGGTCTTCGTCGCTCCGCAGGGCATGGTGCCGGGCATTGAGCGTCTGGAGCAGATCGAGCTTGTGCCGCATATTGGCAGCCGTCTGCCCTTGAGGCGGCGCGAGGTGCAAAATCGGCTGCGGCCCCTCGCGCAGCCTCGTTCCCTGATACTGGGCCGGCATGAACCCCGTGCCCCAGTTGCGATTGCCGCCGGGCGGATCCTCGGGATAGTCTGCCAGCACAACAAACGCCGGCAGGTTGTCTGCCTCGGAACCCAGGCCATACACACACCACGCCCCCAGCGAGGGCTTGCCGCCCAAAATGCTGCCGGTGTTCATCTGGCACACGCTGCCCACGTGATTGAGGCCGTCGGCATAACAGCTCCGTACCACGGCCAGCTTGTCTGCGTGACGGGCGAGGTTTGGATACCAATCGCTCACCCACAGGCCGGATTGGCCATGCTGGCTAAAGGTCCGCTTGGAGGGCAAGAGCGGCGTGTTCGCCGTACGGCCCATGGCGGTTACCGGGCGCGGCACGCCGGGAGGCAACGGTTGGCCATCTAACTTCTTCAGCTCTGGTTTGGGATCGAACAGGTCGATGTGGCTGGGGCCGCCGTCGATGAACAACCAGATGACGCTGCGCGCACGGGGTGCAAAATGGGGCAGCCGCGGCGCCAGAGGGTTTAGTATCTCCTCCGTTGAGTCGCCATCCTGGCCGGCGCGTGCATCGTCCAAGCCCCATCCATCTCGAGCACCCAGCCAGGCCAATGCCAGCGCGCCAAACCCGCTGCCGGCGCGCAATAGCAGCTCGCGGCGGCTGTAGGCACACGGCAGACTAGATACGGAGGCGAACATCAATCAACGTACATGAACTCGTTCGTGTTCAATAGCACGTGGCACAGGTCTGCCACCGCGGCGCGAAACGCATGTTCGGGAGGCTGCAATCCGGCCGCTTGCGATGCATGTGCGGCTTGCGTTGCAGCTCCTGCCGGACTCTCGTTTGCTGCCTGCCCACCGTCTGTCGCCCGTCCTGCATCTGCTTGTGGTACGTCTGGCGATGGCGACTGTGCTGCTTTTCCCTGCGCGCCAGCGTTGGCCGACACAGGGGCGTTTTCAGCAGACAATGCCCCGGCCGCATGCGCAGCTTCGCTAGGTTCTGGCAGGTTGTCTGCTGCCGCCAGGCGATACTCATTGGTCCGCGCGGCGACAAACGCGGCCACATCGTGCAGCTCTGCTGGTTCGGGCGACCGACAGAATGCCTGCCTGAAGGCGGCATCGGCAATCGCCGTTACGTCCGTACCGTGGGCTGCCAACAGGCGGTCTGCCCAAATGCCGGCCTGTTGGCGCACTAGGTCGCTGTGCAGCAGGTAGAGTGCCTGCGGCGCGGTTGTGGTCACAGGCCGCCGGGGGCAGCTATGGTGCAGATCCGGCTGATCGAAGACCTCGAACAGGGGATAGCGCAAGTTGCGCTTGGCCAGCACGTAAATGCTGCGGCGATTGCGGCTGGCAGGTTCTGCATCGGGCTGCCAGGCGTAATTGGGGCTCACATTGGCGGGCAATTCGGGTCGGGCGCTCGGGCCGCCCATGGTGTAGGTGAGCGTTCCCGCGCATTGCAGCATGCAGTCGCGCAGTGCCTCTCCCTCCAGCCGACGGCGGCGGGCACGCCATAGCAACCGGTTTTGCGGGTCGCGTTCCAGGGCCTGCGCTGCGCACGCATGTGCGGCGAGGAACGACGACTGTTGGTATGTGGCACTTGTCACGATCAGCCGGTGGATGTGCTTGAGGCTCCAGCCGCTCTCGACCAGCTCTGCGGCCAGCCAGTCTAACAACTCGGGGTGCGTGGCGGCTTCTCCCTGGGCACCAAAATCGTTGGCAGTAGGAACCAGCCCCACGCCCAGGTGCTGCTGCCAGATGCGGTTGACGATGACGCGTGCGGTCAGCGGATGATCAGGCCGCACTAGCCAGCGGGCGAGCGCCGCGCGTCGGCCCGTGGTTTGGCCGGCCATGGGGGCGAATACAGGCGTGCCTCCGCCAATCAATGCGGGAAAGCCGGGTTCGACCGCCTGCATTGGCCGCTGCCAGTTTCCGCCGGCCAAGACATACGTGGGCGGCGGTTCGGTGCCCACGTCTGTAGCGGCCATGAAGGTTTCTCGTGGCGGAGGGCGCAGCGAGTCGAAAGCAGCCAACTCGCGGCACAACTGCTCATACCGAGCCCTGTCCTGCTCTGCTAGCCGCGTGACCGCCTCGCCATCGCGTGCCGTGACCTGTTTCATGGCCATGGCCGCAATCTGCTTTTGGTACGGCGTGCGGTCTGCGTCGCTCGCCAGCACGGCGGCCTGAATCTCCGCACGGAATTTTCCCAGCGATTCGTTGCGAAGTGCCTCGCGCGCCGGGCCAATCAATGCCTCGATCTCCCCGCGCAGCCCAGCCGTGGCCTGCTGCCACGCAGCAGCCTGCTCGGCATATTGCGCTTGCTCCTCCGGTGTGCCTGCCCACAGATCGTCTCGCTCTTGCAGCGGCGAGAAAAAAGCCTGGAGCTGGTAATACTCTTCCTGAGACAGCTCGTCGAACTTATGGTCGTGGCAGCGTGCACACCCCACCGTTAGGCCCAGCAGGGCCAGGCCAACTGTTTCTGTAATATCGTCAAGGATTTCCTGCCGGCGCTGCTCGAGGTTCGCGGCGTTGTACTCATCAGGATACAGCCGCAAGAACCCGGTGGCGGCAATTGCCCGAGCATTCGCTGGTTCCAACTCGTCTCCGGCAAGCTGCTGGAGCAGGAACCGGTCGTAAGGCAGATCTGCATTGAAAGCTCCAATCACATAATCACGGTACTTGTAGGCCAGCGGACGATGGCCGTCGGCTTTGAAACCGTCTGTCTCGGCGAAGCGCACCAGGTCCAACCAGAATTGGGCCTGACGCTCCCCAAACCGCGGCGAGGCCAACAGGCGGTCGACCACCCGCTCGTAAGCATCGGCCGCAGGGTCGGCCAGATAATCAGCCTGCTCGTCCGGCGTAGGAAGAAGGCCCGTCAAGTCGAACGTAACGCGCCGCAGCAGCGCTAGCCGCTCGGCCTGGACATTTGGCTGAAGCCCGGCCGCAGCCAGCTTGTGCCATACGAAAGCATCGATCCGGTTGCGGCACCAAGCGCTTGCCGGCGGCGGCTCGGGCCGCGAGAGCGGAACGAAGGGCCATGGACCGCGAGAGAATGGTCCGCTGTCGGCCACAGCAGGCAGCCAACCATAGCCCGCCAACCACCAAACGGCTGCCACACCAAACCAAAACAACCTATATGGGCGCATGCAGCACATGCCATCAATCTAGCATGCATGGCCCCGGTAGACGAGCCTCGTAGCCGGCACACCGGCCCCAACTTGTAACCGCCCCGACTTTTCACCTGCACTATGTTCAGCCGCGCGCGCGGACAGGGCCGAGGTGTCCGACGTCACCCAGGTTTGGTTTACCTCATGCGGGCCAAGTAGAGGGCCTTCGTGCGGCGGATGGCCAGGCTGCTAAGAGGCTCTGCCAATAGCGCGGAGTGGGGCTGGTCTACGGCCGTTCTAGGGGCTTTGCCAGGGCCTACAAGTGGCCGGCAGGTAACCCAGCGACGCTGCTAAACGGGGTGTCAGGGCAGACTGCTGCAACCCCAACATAGTGGCCCGCGATGTGTGCCCATGGCCAATCTCCAGCTTACGCCCGGACATCGAAGACCTGGGCCTCCTGATCGCCCGTTCGTCGCTGCCGCGCCTTTGAGCCTAGACGCTTCTACCGTGGCTGCCCGCGGAGCGACATCCGCTTGTCCGTCTCCCCAGTACGCCCCATTAGCCTGCAAGCGTGTGAACGGTTACCTCTAAGCAGTGCTGCCAATGGCTGCGAGAACTGCTGCTAAACAGGCCCAATACGGAGAGTCGACCGAGCCTCTAAGCATGCTGGCAGCGGCACGGTATGCTTGCCAGTAGACCGCTGTGGGCCGGCGTTACTCGCAAGGTACAGCCGCTCTCCTCTTCCCCCGACGCCGCCGCGAGCGCATGATGTAGAGTCCCGCCCATTTGTCCCGCCATCGCAACGCTTTGCGAGACTGAATGCATGGTCCGACCGCTTGTCGCACTCTTGTCCTTCCTGGCACTCGTCCCCAGCGTGCGCGCAGAGAATCCGCTCGATGCACATTGGATTTGGTTCGATGAGGGAGAGCCGGCCGTCGAGGCTCCGGCAGGCAGGGTGTGGTTTCGCTTCGAGGTACGTGTATTCGAGCCGTCTACGGGCATTGCTCGCGTATCGGCGGACGACGGCTTTGTGCTCTGGGTGAACGGCCAGCGAGTCGGCGAGGGCGAATCTGGCAAGGTGTACCGGTATAACCTCAACGGTATCGTGGAGCGGGGGCTTAATGTGATTGGGGTGGAGGCTTTGAATCGCGGCGGTCGGGCCGGTTTGCTCTTGGATGGCGAGATACGCGCGCAGGGGGGTGGCAGCATTTCGCTCGACACCGGGCCGGCCTGGGATGCCACACGCACTGCACCGGAGGGAGACGCCTGGCTGCGGCCAGGCTTTGCCGCAGAGGGCTGGCGGCCAGCACGCGACCTTGGCTACCACGAACACAGCCCCTGGAGCAGCCTGCGCTACGAGGAGAGCTATCTCGACCGTTTCCACGTGCCACCCGGCTTTGAGCTGGAGCGGATTGCCGAGCCCGACCTGGTAGGCTCGCTCGTCTGCCTTACCTGGGGGCGTCTGGGGAGGCTGCTGGTGTCTCGGGAAGGCGGCCCTATTCTCACGTTACGCGACGCGAACGGAGACGGCCGCTACGACCATGCCGAAGAGTTTTCTGCCGATGTTACCAACTGCCAGGGGTTGTGCCTGGTGGGAGATGACCTGTTTGCCGTGGGGAATGGGCCGCAAGGCGCCGGCGTCTACCGGTTGCCCGACCGCGACCAGGATCGCCGGGCCGACGATGCGCAGCTTGTCGTGCGCGCTCGGGGGGGGATGGGCGAGCATGGGCCGCATGCCGTGGTTTTCGGTCCGGACGGCTGGCTGTACCACGCCCTGGGCAATCATGCTTTTATTCGGGAGAACGCAGAGCCGAACTCGCCTGTGCAGCGCCCCTACGAGGGGCACCTGTTGCAGCCGCGTTTCGAGGACGGCCACGGCCATGCGGCGGGCATCAAGGTTCCGGCAGGTACCGTCTGGCGATTCACTCCCGATGGCCGGCGCTGGTGGTTGGAAACAGCGGGCTTTCGCAATCAATACGACATCGCATTCAACCAGCAAGGAGAGCTGTTCACCTTCGATAGCGACATGGAGTGGGACGTAGGCCAGCCGTGGTATCGGCCCGTTCGCATCAACCATTGTGTACCGGGGGCCGACTTCGGCTGGCGCAGCGGCACCGCCAACTGGCCCGCGTACTACTACGACTCGCTGCCAGCCGTGGTCGATATCGGCCGTGGGTCTCCCACGGGCGTCGTTTTCTATGAGCATCGCCAATTCCCACAGCCCTATCGGGGTGCGCTGCTGGTGTGCGACTGGTCGCTTGGCCGCATCATCGCCGTGTTTCTCAAGCCCCAGGGGGCGAGCTATGCGGCCACGTGGGAGACGCTCGTCAGCGGCAACCCGCTCAATGTTTCAGACATCGAGGTCGCAATAGACGGCAGCGTAGTGTTCTGCACCGGCGGCCGTGGCACAGAAGGGGGCGTTTATCGTCTGAGCTATCCGGCGGGCCGCGAAGAGGCCGCCTTCCGTCCGCCCCAATCGTTGGAAGAACTCCTTGACCTGCCACAACCGCAGGCGGCATGGCACCGCCTAGAAGCGGCGCGTGTGCAAGCGTCGTTGGGCCGCGCGTGGCAAGACGGCCTGCGCGAGGCTGCACGCACGCAGAACGAAGATCGCAAATTGCGCGCACTGGCACTCATGTGCCAGCTTGGGCCACAACCCGATGCAGAGCTGCTGCTCTCGCTCACTGGGGCCCCGTCTCCTGCCGTGCGTGCCACTGCCGTTTGGCTGCTGGCAGCATGCGACACGCCCCCAGCGCTCGAAGCCATGACACGCCTGCTGGGCGACCCGCACCCGCTGGTCGCACGCCGCGCCTGCGAGGCCCTGGTTCGCGCGGGTCGGCCGCCGCTCGATGTCGAGCCGCTGGCGAGGCTTGCCGGGTCGGACGATCGTTTCCTGGCCTATGCGGCCCGCCTGCTGCTTGAACGCACTCCAACGGACCTGTGGCTGCCGGCCCTCGCTTCTGGATCCGCCCGGCAGCGATTGACGGCGCTGTTGGCCCTTTACCGCGCCGAGCCGCGGGCCATGCCACCGGCCGATCTGCTCGAACGGGCCGTGCAGCTCGTGGAAAGTCTGCCCCTAGACCGCCCCACGTACGAATCTCTCGACGCGTTGCGGCTCTGTCAGCTTGCACTCTTGGCCTGCAAAGACGAGGCGGCTGTCGCTGACCGCGCAAGCCGAAGCGACGCAGAACGTGCCAATGCAGACGAAGCACAAGAGGCTTCAAGCGAACCGCCTGCACTTATCGCCGCCGCACTCCCCCCAGCACGCCGGCTGGGCCAACTGCTTCTGGCGCATTTTCCGGCTGCCCCTGCCGAAGGTCCAACAGACCTGGTCACGGCCTTCAATCACGAGTCGTCTCGGCTGCTGGCCTTCTTGCAACTTCCGCAGGCCGCACCGCTGCTGATCGCCGGATTGCAGCAGGGGCGAACGCAAGAAGACCGCCTGCACTACGCGCTCTCGCTGCGGTACCTGCGCGCCGGCTGGGACCTCGCGCTGCGCCGTCGGTTGCTCGAGTGGTACGAGTCGACCCAGCACTGGGAGGGGGGGCACAGCCTGCGCGCCAACATCGACAACATCATGGCCGCCACCATGGACCCCTGGCCCCCTGAGGAGCGAGCAACGCTGCTGCGAGAGTGGCGCAAGCGGCCGCTCGCGGCGCAATTGCTTCTGCGCACCAGCCGCCCCGACCAGATCGCCGGCTTTGAGGACCTTGTCTTGGAGCTGCTCACCCAGCTTGAGCAGGAGCCTCCCCCGGCTGCCGGACGTGCTGTGGCCTCTGCCGCCATGGAAGCGCTTGCCCGCAGCCGCACCCCGCGGGCGCAGGCTACGCTGCGCTCGCTGTACGAACGGTTTCCCGATCGCCGCGAGGTGCTGGCCCGGCTGCTTGCAGAGAACGCCAGCCCCGAGGACTGGCCCGTGCTAGTAGCCAGCCTCCAACTCGACGACAAAGTCACGCTACAGCTTTCGCTCGCGGCCCTCGCCCGCCTTTCCCCTCGCCCCGAAAAACCCGACGAATACCGCGCCGTCATCCTCGCCGGCCTCAAGCTGGGCCAGGAGGGGGGGCTGGCAGCCGTCGAATTGCTCCGCCGTTGGACAGGGCTCCAAGCCCGCGGAGGGCTGGACGCCCTCGCCGCGCTCGCCGAGTACCAGGCATGGTTCCGCGAGCAATTCCCCGATGCACCGCCGCCCGAATTGCCCCAGGACGATGTTACGGCCAACCGCTACACCCTCGATGAACTCGTAGAGCTGCTCAGCGACCACACGCTCGCCACGGCCGGCGACCCCCAACGCGGCGCCGCTGTGTTCGCCAAGGCGCGCTGCAATAAGTGCCACCGCTTTCTCAGCCAAGGCGAAGGCGCTGGGCCCGACCTTACAGCCGTTCGCAGACGCTTCCAACGCAAGGAGATCATCGAGTCTGTCATCTTCCCGTCGCAGATCGTCTCAGACCAGTTCCGCACCATCACGGTGGTCACGCACGAGGGACAAGTGTTCACCGGCATGCCCCTGGCACAATCGAGCGCAGAAAAAATCGTCCTCCTACTGCCAGACGCCACGCGGCTCGAGATTGCCCGCGAAAACATCGAAGAAATCGCCCCTTCCAAACAGTCCGTCATGCCCGCGGGACTGCTCAAAGACCTCTCTCCCGAGGAGATCATCGACCTGTTTGCCTTCCTCGAAACAAGCAAGCAGAACCCAGTGCCGGCACAAGCCGCAGGAGACGGCTGACAGACCTGTTCGCCCATGTTACGCCTGGCATTGCTGCCACACTCAAAAAGGGAGTGACGCTTGCCACTTTACATCGCCCCTCACACCGAGGGATGCATCGCGGCCCGCCTCGAAAATGCACCGCGGCACGCGAACGCGTCCCCGCCCCGCGCGCCCGCAATGGCATCCACGCTTTGCGTGTGTGACAAGGACGGATCGGAACTGCCACAGATCACTCAATTACCGCCGCCCCTTGCGGCCGCCGCCACTAGCCTTCCTCCGGGGGCGGCGTGGCCCCTGCCGGCGGAGTGCCGCGGCCCGCACGCAAATAGCGGCCGCGTGCCTTGGCGTACTCCTCGGCCGTCGGCTCGTGCGCCTTGGTGATCCCCCCGCGCACCGCCTCGGCAAACATGCGACGCAAGTAGCCTCGGCACCAGCCGCACCCCGTCCCCGCACCAAAACAGTTGCTCAACTCGCCCGCCCTCCGCGGCTTCTCCACCCGCAAAAAGGCTAGCAGCTTCCGCTTGGTTACGTGGAAGCAGAGGCAGACTTCGTCGTCGAGTTCCATTCTTCCGTGCCTGTGGCCAACCTCAGGCCGATACGGCACGCCCGCTCAAACGCCGCCAGATCAAGCTGCTCGTTCACCGTGTGCACGTTCACCTGCCCACAGCCCAGCGTCACCGTGGGAATACCGCGCGCCGTGAGCCAGTTCGCGTCTAGCCCGCCGTTGGTGACCACCCGCTCAGGTTCCAATCCCACACTGCGAATGGCTGCCTCGGCCGCCAGCACACATGGCTCATCGTCCGCAAGGCGGAAGGCCTCGTAGTCCAAGTGGCTGCTGATCCGTGCCTTGCCGCATGCGCCTGCCACGTTGCGCACCTGCCCTGCCGCTCGTGTAAACGCCTGTTCGAACGCCTGGCGGATCTCCAGGCGGAACTCAGGGTCGTGGCTGCGGCACTCTGCCCTCAGCATCACGCGGTCTGTGACCACGTTCGTGGCCGCACCGCCCTGGATCACCCCGATGTTGCTCGTGCCGCGGCGATCTCCCTGCCGCACGTCTCCCAGCCATCCGGCGCCTGCAAGTTCCGCAATCGCCAGGCCCGCGATCGTGATGGCGCTCACGCCCTGCTCCGGCGCCCCGCCCGCATGGCTCGCCACGCCCTCGATCTCGATGGTCAGGCGATATGCCCCCGTCGCTCCAATGCTCAACCGCTGCGCCTGGTTCCCATCCCAATTGAAGGCCAGCTTCGGGTTGCCGAGCAGCGCACGGTCCGCAAACCGCGCCCCGTACAGCCCCACTTCCTCCTGGATCGGCCAGAAGAATACCAGCGGCGGATGAGGCAGCTTGCGACGCAGTATCTCCAACGCAGCAGTTAGCACCACCGCGCAGCCGGCCCGGTCGTCTGCGCCCAGCCCCGATGCGCGATTGGCAGAATCGATGTACCCGCGCCGCAGCCGCGGCACAGCCCCCACGCACAGCGGAACCGTATCCATATGCGCCATCAGCAACCGGCGCGGCCCCCGAATGGTGCCGGGCAGATGGCAAGCAAGATTCCCCACTTCTCCCCCGTTTGGGATCCTGCGATGCGCCTGATCCATGCGGATCGCAGACCGCGGCGCGCCCGCCCGCAGCAGCTCTTTGCGGATGAACTCTGCCACAGCACCCTCGCGGCCGCTGGGCCCCTCGATGGCCAGCAGCTTCATGACGAGTTCTCGGGCCGCTTTCAGATCTGGCTCGGGCGGCCCATCCCCTGCGGGCTGCGGCCTCTGCCGCGCACGCGGGGCCGTTCTGACATGACTCATTCTTCCTTCTTCCCTTTACACGCGCTACGGCCATTCTTGCACTGCGGGCCATGCATCTTTGCAGGCCAGCTCGGTTGATCACCATGCTAAGCCGCCGCTGCCGCGACCGCCAGCCCCGTAGAGCAAGCGTCCCCGCTTGCTCACCCCCGTAGAGGAAGCGTCCCCGCTTGCTCCCGCGCGCCAAACCCCGCTGCCACTGCGCACAAGCGAGGACGCTAATGCTCTGTAGAGCAAGCGTCCTCGCTTGCTCCCGCGCGCCAAACCCCGCTGCCAGCGCGCACAAGCGAGGACGCTTATGCTACGTAGAGCAAGCGTCCCCGCTTGCTCCCGCGCCAAACCCCGCTGCCAGCGCGCACAA
>FWPU01007133.1_pt1 | contig 21045 bp, 18 predicted proteins | sample 2228361 | NCBI WGS metagenome assembly FWPU01 (sample SAMEA103939777, study PRJEB20133) | metagenome
TCCCCGTGCGATCTCCGCCGGGGCGTAGAGGCCGGCCTGGGGAAGGGCGTAACGCCGGTCGGGGCCGGCCTGGGGAAGGGCGTGTAGGGGCGGGTACTATACCCGCCCACCGGGGCCCGCCCACCGGGGCGTCGGGGCCGGCCTGGGGAAGGGTGTAACGCCGGTCGGGGCCGGCCCGGGGAAGGGCGTGTAGGGGCGGGTCCTATACCCGCCCCCCGGGGCTATACTTGACAAGATGGAAAGTTGGGGTAAAATAACCCCGTCCTGTGGAGGACTAAGGAGGACTGTCGTGCGCACACCGTCGAACCGCCTTCTGATTGCCACCGCCGGCCTGCTCCTCATCGTAGGAGTGCTCTGGTTCGGGGGAAACCTCTACCTGAGCGGAGAGGCCCAACGGGTCGAGGTGCTCACCGCGGCCATAGATATTCCCCGGGGCCGCGTGCTGACAAAGGCCATGCTGGGCACAACCCAGGTGCCCCGGGGGACAGAGAGCGCCTACCTCCGTGACCCCAAGGCCGTCCTGGACCGGATGGCCCGGGTGGACATCCTGGCCGGCACGATCTTGCTTCCTTCCATGCTCGCCAATAGCCCCCCACCCGAAGGCCGGCTTTTACCCTCCGGGATGGTCCTCATCTCAGGTCACCTGGCGGTGGCGATCCCCCTGGACAAAGTCTCCGCTGCCGGGGGCGCCTTGCGGGTAGGCGACCGGGTGTCGGTCTATCTGACCAACCCCCTGACCGAAAGTGCGGAGGTGGTTCTTCCTCCTCTGGCCCAACACGTCCTGGTGCTCGACCTCTACACTTCGGAAGGGACCTCGCTTCTCTCTGCGCCGGCCGGCCGGAAGGCAGACATTGTCCTTCTTGATGCCGACGCGGCTCTGGCCGACCTGCTAATGGAAGCCACCCGTCAGGGAAATGTGCGGTTGGTTTTGGAAGGAAAAGAGGAATAGTATGGCAGGAAAGCAATGGGAAGAGACTTCCGGCAGGAGGAGGTATGACAACCTGTCGGAAGCGGGAAGGAAACAGGACAACGCGGGTGGCATCGTTCCCTCTTCTGTTCCCTCTCCCTGGCGGCAGTGGTTGAGCCGTTGGGTCGAGACGGAGTTGGGCCGGGCACGGCTGGCCGAACTCTGCTCAACCACAACAGTTCTCCAAGGTTAGGACCCGCGCCCAGTCAAGGGAACTGGGAACGGCGGGTCGGGAGTGGATAGGTGAGCAACCGGGTTACCTTTGTTACAGCCGATCCCACATGGCCGGCACGGCTGGCGGAGGGCTTTCATTTCATCCCCGCCGGCACCCTGCCGGACCTGGACAGTGCCGCGCAGGTCCTCCCGGCCCTGCGGCCGGCCCTGGTCCTGGTGGACGACCGCGTGGCCAACGGTATAGGCCCACTGGAGATCTCGTCCTTCCTCCGAGACTGGTTGCCCTATGCCCGTGTAGTCCTCCTGAGCGGCCCGACGACGGCCGGCCTGGACCTGGACCTGCCCGGCATCTCGATTCTCCCCCAGGACATGCCCCTGGAGGACCTGGGGCGGGCCCTGGGCCTTGCCCCAAAGGCGGTGGCTCGATCCACCGTGATCACCGTCACCGCGATGAAGGGCGGTGTGGGCAAAACCACCGTGGCCTTGCTGGTAGCGGCGCAGTTGGCCCGCCGGCCGGGCCGGGTGGTTATCTGGGACTGCGATTTTCCCCAGGCCCTGGTCCACGAGGCGCTCCATCTTCCCCCCGACATCCCCACCATCTGGGACTATTTGCAGAATATGAGCGCCCCGATCGAGGCCTTTATCCGTCCCAGCGAGACCGGCATCTATCTCCTCCCCGCCCCCGGTCGGCCCGATCAGGTTGTGGTTCCCGATGAGCACCTGGCCCGCGAGGTCGTGCGGGACCTCTGTGGCCTCTTTGAATATGTCGTCCTGGACAACGACGCCGAGATTCAAAAGAACCCCATCGTCGTCACTGCCGTCCAGGAACTGTCCGACTGGATTCTGGCCGTGACCGACCTGGAGCACTTTTCCCTGGCCAGTTTTCGCCGCCTGATGGTGGCCCTGGCCGGCCTGGGTGTCGCCGACCGGGTCATCGTGGTGGCTAACGACGGCCGGCGCAGTGGCGAACACCCCCACGAGATTCGCCGCGTCCTCAAAGAGTTGGGCCTGAGCCACCTGCCCTTTTTTCTAATCCCCCACTCCAGGGAGGTTCGACAAAGCCATCGCCATGGCCGTCCTCCTCTGCTGAAAGAAACGGCCGCACTGGTCGAACAGATGTTACGGGGAAGAGAATGAGTCGAAGGGCCTATACCACGCACCGCTTTGGGTTGCCGCCCCAGGATTGCCTCGGGCCGGCCCTCTTGCAGAGTCGCCGCCGGCAGTGGCAGCAGGAACTGCCCGAGCGTCTCCTGGAGGAGATTCGCTTCTACCTCCTCGACCGGGTCCCCCCGGAGGTGCTCCATCCGCTCTCGGAACCGCGCGGGCGCGAACGGGTCATCCGCCGGGCCATCCGCGAGTGGCTGGAGCAGAACCAGGTTGCCCTCCTTTCCCAAGGAGGCGAAAGCCTGGTGGCCTATCTCTACGGTGAGGTGGCCGGTTTCGGGCCTCTCCAACCCTTCCTGGCCGATCCGGAGGTCACCGAGGTCAAACTGATTGACCCTCAGACAGCCCTGGTCGAGCGGGCCGGCCGCCGTTCCCGCCACGCGGTCCACTTTGCCGGGGGGGTGGAGGAGGTCCGTCGCCTGGCCCAACGCCTGGCCGAACTGGGCGGCCAGGCGGTTAGCCGGCGCAACCCCGTCGCCCAGGTGCAACTCTCCGATGGCTCCCGCATCCTGTTGATGCCCTTTGAGGAGGTCCCGCAAATCTTTATCCGGCGACGGGCCGCCGGCGCCTTTGACCTGGAAACCCTCCTCGCCTACGGCACCCTCGATGAACAGGTTGCCGCCTACCTGCGGGCCCTGGCCGGCGCACGGGCCTTTTTCCTGGTGGCCGGCCCCAGCGGTGCGGGCAAGACCGCCTTTCTGGAGATGCTTCTTTCCCTCTTCCCACCGCAGGCCCATATCGTCGTTGTCCAACAGGGTACCGAGATTCGCAAAGAAGGCGTCCACCCGCTGATTACCCTTCTGGAGGGCTCCGACGACCCCGCTTCCCCCAACTCACTGGAGACGGTGGCCATGCAGACCCTCAAGATGGGGGTCATCAGCCTGGTCATCGGCGAGATCAAGGGGCCGGAGGCCGCGGCCATCCTCCACGGCATCTCGGCAGGGGTCAAGGGGGGTGGAGCCACCATCCACACCGACGACCCCGAGGAGTCGCTCCGCCGGCTGGCCCGATTGGCCCGCTCCTCCCGCTTCAGTGACATCTTTGTCGGAGCCACGGCGGAGGAACTGCGTCAGTCGGTGGCCCGCTCGATTCAGGTCGTGGTGCAGTTGGAGCAGGCCCCCAACAGCGGCCGGCGCTACGTCCGCCAGGTGGCCGAGGTGGAAGTGGCCGGCCCGGGCTGGCGGTTGCACCCCGTCTTTGCCGCCCAGGCCCTCCCCTCGGAAGAGATCGTCTGGACGCGGGTGGCCGAGAGTTGCCCCCGTGTGCAGGCCCTGTTGAGCACCTACGTCGAAACGGAGGAGGCGGTCGCCCCGCTGGAGGCAGAGCGGCAGGCCGAGGTGGCGCGCCTGCTGAGTTCTGCGGCCACCCTGGCCCGCACCGGCGAATGGGAGGCGGCCGGCCACCTGCTGGAGCAGGTTCTCTCCCTCTCCCCGCAGGAGGCAGCGGCCCTCCACCTGCTGCAACGGGTCCGCCAGGAGCAGGAGCGCGCCCGCCGCTCCCGCCGCGATCAGGCCGAACAACTCCGCGCCCAGGCCCACCAGGCCGCCGAGCGGGGCGACCTAGCCCGCCTGGAGTGGCTGGCCGGGGAGGCCGGCCGTGCCCACCTGCCCGAGGTGGACCGGGAACTGGACGCCCTCCTCTGGCAGTCCCGGGCCAGGCTTCTGCCTCTGGACGAGGTCCTGGCCCTGGCCCTGGAACACATGGGGAGAAATGACCGCCGCGCCGTCGAACTCCTCCAGGCAGTCCTGCAACGTCAGCCTGACCACCCGGAGGCCCCCTTCTACCTGGACCTGGCAACCCAGGCGATTGCTTCTGCTGCCCCGTCCACAGCGGTGGATGGGGCCGCCTGTTCGGAGGGAGAAAAATGAACGACCTGCTCTTGAGCGCACGCTGGCCCGGCCTGGTTACCTTTGCCCTGGGGGGGGTCCTCCTCCTCTGGAGGCTGCTAGACCCGCAACTGGAACCGCGCCACCTGCTCCGCTGGGGGCGGGGACGTGTGGAAAAGGCCCTGCTCCCGATGGTCGGCCCGCATGCGGCCCCGGAGGTGGCCGGCCAGGCCCTGCTGATCGGTGGGCTTGGCTTTCTCCTGGGCGGCGGGCTGTTGGGGCTGCTCCTGGGGCCGATCGGAATCGCCGCCGGTCTCTTGCTGGCCTGGGCCGTGGCCTGGACGGTGGCCAACCGACGGGTCGCCCAACGCAATGAACGCCTCTCCGAGCAGGTTCAGGGGCTGGTGCAGGCCCTGGCCGCCGGCCTGACCGGCCGGGAGGCCCCCGGCGGGACGATGGCCCTCCTCCGCCGGACCTACCGCCAGACGAGCGACCCGCTGCGGGAGGAACTGGGCTTTATGGAACTGGTCCTGCGCGGTCAGGCGGACCTGGGCCAGGCCCTCTCGCGGGCGGCCGGCGAGGCGGTCCACCCGCACCTGCGTCTCCTTTTGGAGATTCTGGACCTGATCTACCGCGAGGCCCTGGATCTCCCGGCCCAACGCCGGGCCGTCCGTTCGCTGCTCGAGCGCATCCGCCAGGAGGAGCAGATTCGCCGCACCGTGCGCATCGAAAGTCGCTTTGGGCAGACCTCTCAGCGCATCGTTCTCCTGCTCATTCCCGGCTTTGTCCTTCTGGCCGCCCTGGCCGGTTCGGCCATGGAAATCCAGATTTCGGTGATGGACTTTTATCTCCACACCCTGCCCGGCCAACTCATCCTGGGGTTGGTGGTCCTGGTGGAGGCAGTGGTGATGTGGGTGAGCCGCCGCTTTATGCAACGGATTCGCTGGGACTAGACCGATGGAACGAACGCTCTATCCAGGTTGTGTGGATAGGAAGGGAGGAAGGGTATGGACCCGAGACCGATTCTGCTGATTCTCCTGAGCGGAGGCCTTTTGCTTGCCGCCCTGTACCGCATCACCCCGCAGCGGGCCTGGGCCGCCCTGCGGGGCCGAATCGAGGCCCTGGAGGAGATCTACCGCCGGCGTGGCCGGCAGGAGACCCTCTGCCGCCTGCTGCCGGCCTTTCTCTCCAACCTCCTGGTCGGCTATCAGGTAAAGCCGAACCTGCTCGAGGCGCTGGAGTTTGCCCGGCGACTGGCTCCTCCCGACAACCCCCTCACCGACGCCCTGACGATCGCCCTCCGCCGGGCCCGGCTGGCCCAGGACAAGTACCCTGCCCTCCACGAGGCCGCCCGCGACCTGGGAGACCCCCTCCTGCGCGACCTCTTTCACCTCCTGGAGGCGGCCGAAGAGGAGGGGGGGGGGATTCCGGCCATCCTGGAGGCCTATCTGGAGCATGCCTATCAGCGCAAGAGCACTCGTCTGCTGGAGGAGGCCAAAGTGCTCCCGTTGAAACTGCTGGGGATTACCGTGCCCCTGCTCCTGCCGACGATGATCGTCGTGATGGTATCCCCTTTCCTGTACGGGGCGATACAGGCTTGGGGCGGCCGGTAAACGGAGGACGGTGCTGTGCCTCTTGACGGATCGGAAAGGGCCTGGCAGGAGTGCTGGGGGCAGCGGGTAAATGAGGGAGGGGTGCAGGTGGAAAGCGAGAGATATTGTCTGGCATTGGGGCAGGTTACCCTGCAGGTGCGCACGGAGTCGGGACAACAGGCCCTTCCGGCCGCGCTCTACGGCAACGCAGTTGGCCGGGAGGCGCTGGAGCGGGGTGGGTTGCGGGTGCGACGGGTGGTGCGCTGGGACGAGGCCGGCCGCCAGACCTGGTGGCGGCTCCTAGAGCAGGTGGTGGCCGTGTCCTCAACAGGGGAAGGGGATATCGCGACGGTCGTAGCGGTTCCCGGCGGGGCCCAGGTGGAGGCGATTCCGACCCCCTTCAACCCGGTCTATTCCATCCCCCCGACCGTTGCCCTACGGGCGGCGGCCGGGGAAACACCGGCCGGCGTGGCCCTCTACCTGGGGGCCTTGGCCTGGGAGGTGGCCTCCTTCGGCCCGCAGGAGATGGGGGAACCGAAGGTCATTCCCGGCGGATTGGAGCCGCTCTACCTGGCCGTTGTCGGTGACCTCTTTCGCCAGGAACGGCGGCCCCTGCTGCCGGTGCAGGTGCCCCCGCTCCTGGAGGAGGGGTGGCCCCTCCCGGAGGGGAACTGGCTCCCTGCAACCCTCCCGGCCTCGCCCGGCCCCCTCCTCCTGGCCGCGGAGGATGAGGTCGTGGGGCAGGCAATTGGCCGGACCCTGATCGGGCAGGGGTACGAGGTCGTTTTCCCGAATCCGCTGGATGGGCTGGAGCGGTTGGCCGTGGCGGCCGGCCTGCTCCCTGTCCCAGGAGGTTCTCGATGAAAGCGCTGACCCATATCGCCGCCGGAGGGGCCGCCGGGGCCGGCCTGGCCCTGGTCGTCGGCCTGCCGTTGGGCTGGGAGAGCGCGCTTCTGGCCGGCGCGGTGGGGGGTAGCGTGCCCCAACTGGAGTACCTCTTTTTGCGGCTGGCCCGCGAAATGCGCGCCCGTCGCCTCGGTGGGCCCTGGCTGGATGGGGCCTCTGCCTTCGGCCAGGAACGCGGCCCCTGGCACGGCCTGGAACTGCTGGTCGCTTTGGGTGGGCTGATCGGGTTGCTGGGCTGGCTGGCCCATCTCCCGCACTTTGCCCTCCTCTACGTCGCCTTTCTCGGCGGCTGGCTCTCCCACCTGCTCCTTGACCTGATCAACGGCGGTATCCGCCCGCTGGCGATCCTCTTGCCCTATCGCTGGGCCTACATCCCCCCCTGGGGCCTGCGCCGGGCCGTACGCGGTGGCCTCGTCGAAAGCCTGGTCCTGCTGGGAACCGGCTGGGTGTGGGTCTGGCGATTGGTCGAACGGCTGCTCCCCGGGGCCGAAGGGTGGTTGGGAAGATGGTTATGAGCCGGAGCGACTGGTTGGGAAGCGCACTGCTCTGCTGGCTGGGAGCCGGCCTGCTGGCCCTCTTTTTGCTGTGGAACCCGCAGGCTGCCATCCTGCGCGAGCGTTGTGGCGCCTTCTCCCTCTGGGGGATCGTCCTGGGGGTCGCCTCCCTGGGAGCCGCCCTGATCGCCCCCCGGCCGGCCGCCTGGGCCCTGCCCGCCGGGTGGTTCTCCCTTGTCCTCTTGCCGTCATCGGCCCGCTGGGTTGGCCTGCCGCTTCTGGGGGTGGGACTCAGCGGCGTCCTGCCGCTGCGCCGCCCCCCGCGGTCGCTCCCCCCGACGGACTCGGGCAGGGTGTTGCGCCGCCCTCGTCGGCCTGCCTTTCGCTCCCCCAGGCCCTTCCTTGGGGGCCCAAGCCGGCGAGAAAGGGCTCCCTCCGCCCGGAGACGGCCGAAATCTCGAAAGAGGAGGTGATCTGCCATTGTCCTGTCCGCGGCCTGTTAAGGCCGCCAACCTGTCGGATCGGTTTGCGTAACGAGAGGAAAAGTTTGCAAGCAAGGAAAAAAAGACCATGAAGCCAAAACAGTTTCTGAGCGTTTCTGTGGCCCTCCTGGCCCTTCTGTCCCTCTGGCCGGCGGCCTCGCTGGCCCAATCTCCTGATCTTCTACCTGTCCCCTCCTCATCTCCACCGACCTGCCCGTCGGGCACGAGCGAGGCAGATGTTCTGACCGCCAGCAGCGACTGGACCTGGCAGATCGAGGTGGTGGACGCGACCGGCGATATGGGAAGGTATGCTTCCCTGGCATTGGACACAAACAACCGCCCTCGCATTGCCTATTATGCCTCGGACAATGGCAACCTCAAATATGCCGCCTACGATGGTACCGCCTGGCAGATCGAGGTCGTGGACGCAACCGGCGACGTCGGCCGGTACGCTTCCCTGGCCCTGGAGTGGGTCGGACTGCCCCATATCGCCTATTATGATGCTACAAATGTTGCCCTCAAGCACGCATACAAGGGTGCAACCTGGACCACCGAGCAGGTATCCACTTCGCCGGGGGACGGGCAGTATTCCTCCCTCGCCCTGAACGCATCCGGCCTGCCCCGTATCGCTTTCTACAATTTCCCCGGCGGCAACCTCAGACATGCCTACTTTGACGGGCTTTTCTGGCAGGCCGAAACGGTGGATACAGGAGGAGATGTCGGACGGTACGCCTCGCTCGCCCTGAACGCCGTCAACGGCTTTTCCAGCATTGCTTACTATGATGCGACCGGAAAAAACCTCAAGTATGCAGCCAACAACGGCGCCGCCTGGTGGCCAATGACGGTGGATGTGGCCGGGGATGTGGGGCAGTACGCCTCTCTGGCCCTGGACGGAAGCGGCGTTCCCTACATCGCCTACTATGACGCCACAAACGGCGACCTCAAGGTTGCTTATAACTCCGGCATGGTCTGGATTACCGAGACGGTAGATGTGGCCGGGGATGTGGGGCAGTATGCGTCACTGGAACTGGATGGAAGCGGCTTTCCCCACATCGCCTACTATGATGCCACCTCCGCCACCCTCAAATATACCCACTTTGACGGGACGACCTGGCAGATTGAGACGGTGGACACGGCGGGAGATGTGGGGCAGTACGCCTCTCTGTCCCTGGACGCGCAAGGTTTCCCCCACATTGCCTACTACGATGCCACTTCCGGCGACCTCAAGTACGCTTCGCCTTGCATCCGGGCCGGGTTTGCCCACACCCCGGAACCCGCCTGTGCCGGCGATACCGTCACCTTTGCCAACGAAACTGTCGGCCCCGGCCCCTTTACCTACCTCTGGGGCTTTGGGGACGGGTACACCTCGACGCTGGAAAACCCCACCCACATCTACACCGCTACCGGTCTCTACACCGCCTGGCTTACAGCGACGGCAGAGTGTGGAGTGAGTGTGGCGACCGAGACGGTCTCGATCTGGGGACCGCCCCAGTCCAACTTTACCTACACGACCCCGGCCTGCGCGGGGGAGCCGGTGCAGTTTGTCAACACCACGGCCGGGTCGGGCACGCTTTCCTACTATTGGGCCTTCGGCGACGGAGGGTTCTCCTTCCTCGAAAACCCCACCCATACCTACGCATACCCGGCCGAGTTTGTGGTTACCCTCCTGGCAACGGGGTTGTGCGGTCAGGACTCGCACCAGGAGGTGCTGACCGCTCATAGCGGCCCGACGGCGATCGCTTTCTCCTGGCAGCCCGACCCGCCGGAGGTGCTGAACCCGATCACCTTTACGGCCCAGGCCACCTCCACCCTGCCGGTGACCTTCACCTGGGACTTTGGCGACGGGTTCACCGGGACGGGGCAGGTGACCACGCATACCTACCGGGACACGGGTGTCTACACCGTCACCCTGGTCGGGGACAACGGTTGCGGGGTAAAGGAAACCTCCGCGATGGTTTCGGTCATCTGCACCCCCATCAGCGGAACGGCCTTTACTTGGGAGCCGCTTACCCCCACGGTGGGTTCGCCGGCCGTCTTTACCGCTACGGCGGAGGGGACGGCCCCCTTTACCTTCACATGGGATTTCGGCGACGGGATCAGCGGAACGGGGCAGGTCGTCGCCCATACCTACGCGGCGACCGGGACCTACACCGTGATGCTCCTGGGGCAAAACTACTGCGGAGAGGAGACCGTTTCGGAGACACTCTCGGTTCAGGCCCTGCCGCAGGCGGGCTTTCTCCACAGCGCGCCTGTCTGTTTGGGGGAAGCGGTCGTTTTCACCAACACGAGCGGCGGGGCAGAACCCCTCTCCTTCCTCTGGGATTTCGGCGACGGGATCACCGCGACGCTGGAGAGTCCCACCCACACCTACGCAGCGGCGGACGCCTACACGGTGACGTTGCATGTAGAGAACCCCTACGGCGAGGATGAAGCGAGCGACCGGGTGGAAGTTCGCGCCCCCATCACCGGGTTGGGTATGACCTGGTCGCCGGAAATGCCTGAGCCGGGCGGGGTGGTGACCTTTACGGCGGAGGTGCAAACCGGGACGGAGCCGCTCTCCTACACCTGGGCCTTTGGCGACGGGTTCACCGGGACGGGGCAGGTCGTCACGCACGTGTACGCCGTGACCGGGACGTATACGGTAACCCTTTCGGCAGAGAACCTTTGCGGAGAAGCGAACATCACCGCGACGGTGGAGGTGGCCCACTGCGTCGGGCCGGCGGACCTTGCGGTCGTCTATGCCCCGCAGCCGGCGGTGGCCGGCCGGCCGGTCGTTCTGACCGCCACCCTGGGGGCCGGAACAGAACCGCTGACCTACTACTGGCTCTTTGGGGACGGCTCGCCGCCGGCAACGGGGGCGGTGGTCAGCCATACTTACCAGAGCGCCGGCTCTTACACGGCGACCGTCGCGGTCTGGAACGGCTGTGGCAGCCTCCAGGAGGGAGTCCCGGTGGAGGTGGTCGCACCGGTCTACCGGGTGTACCTGCCGCTGGTCACCAAGGGGTACTGGTATGACCGGTATGAACCGGACGACACGCCGGGGGAGGCCAGGCCGCTCGGCCTCGGGGAGATCCACAGGCACGGCCACTACCCGAACAACGACGTGGACTGGGTTTACCTGGACCTTCAGTCTGGCGCGACCTATTACATTCACACCTTTGACCTTCAGGGCAGGGCCGACACGAGAATCTTCCTGTACCGCTCCGGCGAGTATGACACGCCGATCACCTATAACGACGACTGCAACCCGGCGGTGCGATGGGACTGCATCACCTGGACGGCGGACCAGACGGGACGCTACTACCTGAAGATTGAGCAAAGTCCCAACGGGCCGCCGTACTATGGACTGAGAGTGCGGTACAAACTCGAGTTCACGGAGCAGTAAGGGGGGATAAGCGGATGATCAAGTGGACGAGGGTCGGGCCGGCCGTCCTGATCTTGGTCGCAGGGTTGCTGCTTGTGCCTGTCCGGCACGGGGCAGCCCGGTCGTGCATACCCCCTGTGGCGGCCTTTTCCTGGCAGACTGAGAGATTGAGGGTACACTTTTCCAACGAAAGTGATGGAACCTCGCCGGATTTCTCCTGGACGCTCGGGGACGGCGCGACCTCGTCTGCGATCAGCCCGACCCACACCTATGCCCTGCCGGGCGAGTACACGGTAACGCTACTGGCCCTGAACAACTGTGGGGGCGACTTGGCCGAGGCGGTCGTTGTGGTGGAGGAGGGCGAGCGGATCGCCTTCCTCCCCTCCCTGGTGGTCGGCGTCGTGCCGGCCACCCCACAGCCGACCCCGACACCACGCCCAACACCGACACCCCCGGGGGACACGCCCACTCCTACTCCTACTCCCCTCCCGGACCTGTCTGTGGTCAAGGTGGGGGTGCCCCGGAAGGTCGAACCGGGCGACCGGATCGTCTTTACGATCGGCCTGATCAACCGCCGGCCGGCCCCGGTACAGGTCACCATCGGCGACACCTTCCCGTTGGAACTCGAGATCGTGCAGGTCTGGGCCGACGGCGACCTGGAGCATGACGGCCGTTCCCTGTGGGGAACCGTTACCGTCCCCGGAAAGAGCACGGCCCAGGTCTATGTGGCCGCCACGGTGACCGACCCGTGCGGCTGCTACGTCGTCAACACCCTCTCGTGGTCCGGCGGGGGTGAGGAAGGGCGGGCGAGCAGCCCGCCGATCTGGATCGAGGACTAGTCCCGGGCCGGCCGGCCCGGACGGACTGCGTGGGGGGCACCCCGGCCCGTGGGGTGCCCCCCCAGCGGAGCGGGGCCGGTGCAAGGCAGATGGTCCCCTTGGGGGACGCCTTGCCCCCGCCGTGGAGGAAAGATTGCACCGAGACCGAGTTTTGCTCCTGGCCGTGGTGGCCCTAGGGCTGGCCCTGTGGCCGGCTGTGGCCGTCGCTCAGACCCCGCAGCCGACCCCAACAGCGGTGCCGACCCAGACGCCGATCGTGCCTACCCAGACACCCTTCTACCCTACCAAAACACCCTTCTATCCCACCAAAACACCCTTCTATCCCACCAAAACACCCTTCTACCCCACCAAGACGCCGCCGCCCACCTTGACCCCGACGGCCACCCCGATACCCCCTACCGCCACACCGGTTCCTCCCACGGCGACGCCCATTCCCCCGACGGCAACACCCCTTTCCCCCACACCGACCCGCACCCGGGTTCGGGCCACCCCTCCGCCGACCGCCTCACCCACGCTGACCGCCTCACCCACGCTGACTGCCTCACCCACGCCTACCCCTTCGCCCACGCTGCTGCCGCCCACCGCTACCGACACGCCGACCCTGCCGCCGACCACCGCTCTCCCCACCACGTCTCCTTCGCCCATCCCCTCCCCGGCCCATTCTCCCACGCCCCCGCCTTCTCGCACTCCACCGCCGACCCCGCCACAGCCGACGGACACACCACCGCCCACACCCTCCCCTACACCCACCCGGACGCCGGCCCCCACGCCATCCCCCACGCCATCCCCTCATTCCCCCCAGGGGACGACGCCGGAGGCCCGCCCCTGGCTGGCTCCTCTTCTGCTGACCGGTGCGGCCCTGTTGGCCCTGGGCGGCCTGGTGGGAGGCTTTTTCTGGTGGGAACGGCGGGCAGCCCGGCGAGAGAGGGCCGGGGTAGAGAGTGGAGGTCGGGAAGCGACGCCGCCCTTGGAAGAGGCAGAATGGCGGTCTGAGCCGGCGGCTCATGGTGCGGGGTCTGTCACGGAGGGTAAAGAGGACCTGTTGACCAGACGGCTTGAGGACCTATGGCGACGCTTTGCCACCCGACTCAGGTAACCGACCGGGCGCGAGCCCCCGAGACATTGTACAGGAGGTGACGATGGATTTGGCAATCTGGATGGCGGCCGCGGCCCTCTTTTGTGGGTTGGCCGCACTGGTTTGGGCAGGTTGGAACTGGCGGCAGGTCCGGATGTTGGGTCTGGGCATGGGGGCGGGAGCCGGCCCGCTCCTGGAGCGGTTGAGCGCGGTCGGCCGGCGGTTGGAGCAACTGGAGGTCGCCCGCGACGAACTGGCCCAGGCGGTCGGGCGCTGCGGCTTGCACGCAACGACGGTGCACTATGCCCCGCTGGGGTTGGGCGGGACGCCCAACTGCTTCGTCTTGGCCCTGCTGAACTGCTCTGGGGATGGCCTGGTGCTGAACTACCTGGCCGGAACCGGCGTCCGGGCAGACCTGAAGGAGGTCTACCGCTGGCAGAGCAAGGGACTGGCCTTCACCGATGAGGAGGCCCGCGCCGTCGCGGCCAACCGTTCCTGGTGGGAAAACTACCCCTGAGCAGGGGGGAGCATGCCCCACCCAGACATGGAGGAAAGGCAATGAAGATCGCTGTGTTCTCCGATATCCACGACCATCTGGAGAACCTACGCCGTGCCCTGGAGCGGGTGCAGGGGTGCGGCGCGCTGCTCTTTTGCGGGGACCTCTGTGCCCCCTTTACCCTGGCCGAGATCGTCGCGCACTTTGCCGGGCCGATTCACACCGTTCTGGGAAACAACGATGGGGACCCGCTCCTCCTGGCCGGCGTCGCTCAGCGGGCCGGCCGGGTGACCCTGCACGGCATCCACGCCGACCTGGAACTGGCCGGCCGGCGCATTGCCCTGGTGCACTATCCCCGCCTGGCCGAGGGCCTGGCCGCCCTGGGCGAGTACGACCTGGTCTGCCACGGGCACGACCACCAGCGTCGCTCCATGCAGGTGGGCAGGACGGTCCTGCTGAACCCAGGCGAGGTGATGGGCTGGAAAGGCCCGTCCTCCTGCGCCCTCTACGACGCGGCGACGGGACAGGTCGAGTTCATCGAGTGGGAATAGGCCGCCCCGTTGCGGTGATCGGGGGGCGTCAGACCCAGGCCAGCCCCATCCTCTCCCGCACCTCGGCCATCGTTGCCTGGGCGATCGGTCGGGCCCGCGCCGCCCCCTCCCGGAGGACGTCGCGGACGTAATCGGGGTCGGCCTCCAGGTGGCGCCAGCGCTCCTGCAGCGGGGCCAGATCGGCGATAATCTCGTCGGCCAGCACCCGCTTGCACTCCAGGCAGCCGATTCCGGCCGTGCGGCAACCCTCGGCCAGTTCGGCCTGCTTCTCCTCCGAGGTGTAGATGCGGTGCAGCGTCCAGATGACCGGGCAGTTCTCCGGTTCCCCGGGGTCGGTGCGCCGTACCCGCGCCGGGTCGGTCAGCGTACGGGCCAACTTTTCCCAGATGACGTCCGGGGAGTCGGTCAGGGCGATGTAACTGCCGGGGATGCTCTTGCTCATCTTACCCTCGCCGGTCAGGCTGGGGACGACCGCGCCGGGGGTGTTGTAGGAAAAGGGCTCGGGGAAGGTGTCCCCAAAGAGGTTGTTGAACTTGCGCACCACCTCGCGGGTGAACTCGATGTGGGCCTCCTGGTCCTTCCCTACCGGGACCAGGGTCGCCTTGTAGATGATAATGTCGGCAGCCTGCAGGACGGGATAGTTCAGCAACCCCGAACTAAACAAGTCCACCGTGCGCAGTTTGTCTTTTAATGTCGGCAAGTCCTCAAGTTTGTTCACCGAGGTGATGCAGCCCAGGAGCCAGGCCAGTTCGGTGTGTTCGGGGACGTCTGACTGCACCATCAGGGTTGTCCGGGAGGGGTCCAGGCCGGCCGCCAGGTAGCCGATGGCCACGTTACGCTTGCGCTCTGGCATGGCCTGGGGATCAAAGGGGACGGTGATGGCGTGATAGTCCACGATGCCATAGATGCACTCGTACCGCTCCGTCAGTTCGATCATCCCCTTGATCGCCCCCAAATAGTTTCCCAGGTGCAGGATGCCGGTCGGTTGTATCCCTGAAAAAATCCGCACCTTGTTCATCGTCCTCCTCCGTCGTCCGCTTGGATTCCGCCAAAGAGAAAAGTCGCCCCCAAGGTTCAGTATGACACCGTTTCGCCAGTTTGTACCGGATGGAAAATCTTCCGATTTTTCAACCTGGAACCTTCTAACCTTCAACCATAGTATACCACGCCCCGGAAGAACCGTCAACCAGTCCCCACGGCATTGTGTGTCGTCTGGTATCCTTGCATCTGCGCAAGGGCGGGGATGCTATGGGCCCGCCGAGAAGGGGCCGCGCAGTGATGATAGGACCTCAGGTCTCTTCGGCCGCCGCATCCCGCAAGGCCACCTGCCAGACCTGGTCCACCCTGTCCACAAAGACAAACTCCATGTCCTTCCGCAGGTACTCGGGGACCTCCTCTTCCAGGTCGGCCTGGTTGCGCCTGGGCAGGATAACCATCTTGATACCGGCCCGCCGAGCCGCCAGGACCTTCTCCTTGATCCCCCCCACCGAGAGGACCCGGCCGCGCAGGGTGATTTCGCCGGTCATGGCCACATCGTTGCGGACGGGCCGGCCGGTAAAGAGCGAGGCCAGGGCGGTAGCGATCGTCACCCCGGCCGAGGGGCCGTCCTTGGGCTGCGCCCCTTCGGGCACGTGGACGTGCACATCGAGGCGGTCGTAAAAGTCTTCCGGTAGCCCTAGGGACTCGGCCTGCGAGCGGACGTAACTGAGGGCGGCCTGGGCCGACTCGCGCATCACATCCCCCAACTGCCCGGTGAGGAGGAGTTGTTTGTTCCCGGGCATCCTGGCCGCTTCCACAAAGATGATCGCCCCCCCGGAGGGGGTCCAACTCAGGCCGGTGGCTACCCCCGGAACATCGGTGCGCTCGGCCACCTCGGCGTAAAAGCGCGGCGGCCCCAGGAACCGGCGCACCTGGGCCTCGTCCACGATGAGGGGACCTTGCTCTCCGGCGGCGATCTGACGGGCGACCTTGCGGCAGAGGCTGCCGATCTCGCGCTCCAGGTTGCGCACCCCGGCCTCGCGGGTATAGTCGCGGATGAGCAGGCGAATCGTCTCGTCCGGGATGAGAATGTCCTCCTCGGTGAGGGCGTGCTCCTTCAGTTGGCGCGGCACCAGATACTGCCGGGCAATGTGAAACTTTTCCTCCTCACTGTAACCGGCGATGCGGATGACCTCCATCCGGTCCAGGAGGGGCGGGGAGATGGTCGCGGTCACGTTGGCCGTGGTGATAAAGAGGACCTTGGACAGGTCAAAGGCCACATCCAGGTAGTGGTCCCGGAACTCGCGGTTCTGCTCCGGGTCCAGCACTTCCAGGAGGGCCGAGGCGGGGTCCCCCCGAAAGTCGGCCCCGATCTTGTCCACCTCGTCCATCATAAAGACGGGGTTGTTGGTGCCTACCCGGCGAATCGTCTGGATAATCGTGCCGGGCATCGCCCCGATGTAGGTGCGGCGGTGGCCGCGAATCTCGGCCTCGTCGCGGACGCCGCCCAGGGAGATGCGGATGAACTTGCGCCCCATGGACCGGGCGATCGAGCGTCCCAGGGAGGTCTTGCCCACCCCCGGCGGGCCGACGAAGCAGAGGATGGCCCCTTTGCCCACGAGCACCTCCGACTCGGCATCCTCCTGGCCGGCCAGCCGCTGAGTGCGCAACTGGCGCACGGCCAGGAACTCGAGGATGCGCTCCTTGACATCCTCCAGGTCGTAGTGGTCCTCATCCAGGACGGTCCGGGCCTCGGCCACATCGAGGCGGTCCTCGCTGCTCTTTTTCCAGGGAAGGGAGGCCAGCCATTCCAGATAGGTACGGATGACGCTGTACTCGGCAGCAGCAGGGGGCACGTCGGCCAGACGCTTCAGTTCGCGCTCGGCCTGCTCCCTGGCCTCTTCCGGCAGGCCGGCCTCGTCCAGCGCCTGGCGCAGCCGCTCCACCTCCATCTGGGCCTCGTCGGTCTCGCCCAGTTCGCGCCGGATCGCCTTGAGTTGCTCCCGCAAAAAATATTCCCGCTGGGCTTGGTTCATCCCCGTCTGAACCTGGGCCTGAATCCGTTGCCCCAGTTCCAGGACCTCCAGTTCCTTGCCCAGAACGGTTGTCAGCCGGCGCAACTTTTCGCGAAGACTGTCCTCTTCCAGAATCTCCTGTCGCTCGGTCAGGTCCATGCGGGTGCTGGCCGCCAGCACATAGGCCAGGTGCAGGGGGTCGCTGATGTTCAGCACCAGCGCCTGCAGTTCCTCCGAGACCTGGGGGAGCAGCGCAGCGATCTTTTGAAAGAGGTCCACCAAGGTGCGGGTCAGGGCCTCGATTTCGATATCCTCCTCGATCGTCTCCGGGGCCGGCTCGACCCGGGCCCGCAGGTACGGCTCGGTGGCCACATACTCGAGGATGCGGATCCGTTTCAACCCCTGTACGGCGATGCGCAGGCTTCCGTCGGGAAGTTTCAGCAGTTTGTGCACCAACCCCAGCGTGCCGATCGAGTAGAGGCGTTGCTCCGGCCCGGCCTCTTCGGCCGCTGCGGTCTCCTCTCCCTCGGGGGCGGGTCGAATCGTGGTCAGCCCGATCAGGCGGGAGCCCAGAACGGCGTCATCCACCAGTTTCACCGCCCGGGGTTCGGTTGCGGCCAGGGGAAAGACGGTGATCGGAAAAACGACCACATTCTGCAACGGCAGGATGGCCAGTTCTTCCGGGACCTGTTGGTCATCCCCCTGGGGCGAACGGGCCGGCATGCTGCCGGGAGAAAGCGCGGAGGCATCTTCTGAGGAAGGGAGGTGCCAGTATTCGTTCATAGTCCCCTTTCACCTTGCTCGAACGACCTGAGAGGTCACTCCTCGCGCACCCGGATGCGAATCCGCCGGCCGGTCTCCGAGCGGGTCTCGCGGCGGGGCAGGTGAATCTCGAGAAAGCCGTCCTCGTAGAGGGCGCGAACCTGTTCCTCGGCAACCGGCCAGGGCAGGAATATCTGCGCGCAGAAGGGGCCATAGTTCAGCCCCATCTGGTGATAGGAGAGGCAGTGGGAAGGCCGCTCATTGGGACGGGTTCCCGAGACCATCAGCACCCGTTCGTCGAGAACGATCTCGATCTCCTGGTCGCGCATCCCGGCCAGTTCCAGCCTGATGATCAACCCTTCGGCGGTCTCGTAAACGTCGGTCGGGGGTCGCCAGGTCTCCCGAGGGCACAGGATCGCCGGCAGGCGTCGCCCCCACAGATCGTTGAAGAGCCGCTCCATCTCTTGTTGGAGAAACTCGATACCCTGAAAGGGATGGTTCCAACTCGTCTGCATGGCTGTCCTCCGGGGCCCTCCTGGGAATTTCCCTGAGGAGGGCGCTATGGTCGGTGGTGCCAGGTCGGCTCGTGACAGCCGGCCGGCCCGGCATAGAGCGTTCCCGTCTCCACCTGGAACAGGTGAATCTGCGGGGTGCCGCTACCCCCCTGAAGGGCAAAGAGAACCCAATCCCCCTGCGGGGAAAGGGCCGGCCGCTCTTCCCAAACGGCTCGGTCCACCAGGATGTTGACCTCCTCAGTCTGCAGGTCCAGACGAAAGATGCGCAATCTCCCTGCACCACGGTCCGAAAGAAAGACCACGCTGCTCCCATCCGGGGACCAGATCGGATAGAGGTCGGCCCCCGGATGCTGGGTCAGGCGGGTTTCCTGCCCGCTCGCCAGGTCGAGCAGATAGAGTTCTGGGTTTCCCTCCCGGTCGGAGACAAAGACCAGCCGGCCTCCGTCCGGCGACCAGGCCGGAGCCCACTCGTTGGCCGGGCTTTGCACCAGCGGAAGCCCCTCTCCCCCATCCGGGGCGGTGACGAACAGGTCCCAGTTCCCGGCAGCATCGGCGGCAAAGGCGATCCTCTCGCCTGTTGGAGACCAGGCCGGGTCCTTCTCCATGCCTGCGGTGGCCGTGATCGGCTGCAACCCCGATCCATCCAGGTTGATCCGGGAAAGGCCGGTTTGTCCTTCCTGAAGGAGGGTAAAGACAATCGTTTGCCCATCTGGGGACCAGGAGGGCTGGCCGGCATCCAATCCCTCCAGGCCAGGCCAGGCAACCGGGGCCCCCTGGCCCCACTGCCAGAGAAAGATCCCTTCCTGGCCCCTTCCCTGGGGGGACAGGCAACGCAGGAGCAGCGCGATTTGGGCAAGGACAGGCGTGGGGGTGGGCGGCGGAGGCGACTTGAACACCACCGGGAAAAAGTAGGGGTTGGCCGGTCCGGCGACGGCTGGCACGGCGGGGACCTGGCGGGGCCGCCGGGCCAGCAAAACCCCGCCGAGGAGCAGGATGACGACCAGGACAAGTCCTGCCAGCGCAATCCAACCCCAACGGCGCAAGAAGGGAGGCAGACTGGCGAATGGCGCCCCGGACCGGCGTTCGACCGGTCGCGCCGCCGGGGCCGGCCGTGGGGCCCTCTCGGCGCGGGGGCGGACCAGCTCCTTGCGCGCCGGCGGCGGGAACCAGGCCTTGCGGGCGATCTCTTCCAGGTCCCGGGCCAGGTCGCCCGCCTTCTGGTAGCGCTCCTCCGGCAGCTTGGCCAGCGCCTTCAGGATGACCTGGTCCAGGTCGGCCGGCAGGTCCGGCCGCCACTGGTGCACCGAGGGCGGCGGCTCGTGGATGTGCTGGTAGAGCAGGGTGGCCTGATTGCCCCCCTGGAAAGGCAGCCGGCCGGTCAACATCTCGTAAACCATCACGCCGAGGGAATAGATGTCGCTCTCCTTCTTGACCTCCCCCCGGGCCTGCTCCGGGGCCATGTACTCCAGGGTGCCGAGCGCCTCCCCTGAGGCGGTCAACTTGAGGCTCTCGGCCACCCTGGCCAGGCCGAAATCGGTCAGGGTGACGTGCCCATCTTCGCCGATGATAATGTTCCCCGGCTTGACATCGCGGTGGATCAGGTTCTGCCCGTGGGCATAGTCCAGCGCGGAGGCCAGTTGAGCGGTAATCCTGACCACTTCCTCGATGGGCAGCGGGGCGTGTTCGGCCAGGTACTCTTTGAGCGGCCGGCCTTCCAGGTACTTCATGGCAAAATAATAGTACCCGCCCTCGCCGCCAATGTCATAGATCGTCACGATATTGGGGTGGTCCAGGTTGGCGGCCATGCGGGCCTCGCGGATGAACCGTTGCACCAGACGGGGTTCTCCGACCAGGTAGGGGGAGAGCACCTTGATGGCGACGATGCGGTCCAGTTCGACGTCGCGGGCCTTGTAGACGGCTCCCATGCCACCCCGGCCGATCTCTTCCAGGATGATGTACTTGCCCAGGGCCCGATCGGCAAGATCCTGCACATCCTCCTCCTGTGCCTTTACCCGGTGCAATCACCAGGCCTGTTCCATCGGCCATCAACCTGTCTGCAGGCAGGCCATCCGCTACAGGCGAGAACCTCGCCAGGCCCACTATATCACAACCGGCCCATTCCGGCAATTCCGGCCGCCGGGCAAGCCCTTGACCTACGCCGCTCACGGCATCCAGCGCAGGTGGAGGTGCTCTTCCAACCAGCGGAGGAGCAGCGGGTCCTGGGCGTTCCCCCCGAGGGCGTGGGGCGCCAAGGCCAGCCCCCCGATGGCGTACTGGGCGGAGATGGCCAACCCGCCGATCGCCAGCCACAGGGCTATCGCCATCCCGCCGGCCGCGCCATACCCCAGGGCCAGGCCGCCCAGGGCCAGCAGGCCCAGCGACACCCCGCCCAAGGTCACCCCTCCCAGGGCGACCCCGCCCAGGGCCAGCACCCCGATCGCCACACCTCCGCTGGCCACGACCCCCCGGGCCACCAGCGGCCGGCCGTCCGGGCCGAACCCGAAGGCAATATGCACCAGCGGCAGGCCCATCCAGGTCGCCTCGCTGCGATACTCATACCCCGCCGGGCCACGCCAACGGTACGGCCCAACCCCGGCGACCTGCTCGCCGAGTTGCCGGGCCGCCCACTCTTCTGCCTCCTGCTGCATCCGCTCCAGTTCGTCTTCCGGCGATCGTTCCATGCGCTGCCTCGGTATCAGGACTCTGGGCACATTGTAACATAGGGGCCGCAGAGGTGTCAATGGGCTGACACGGGGGCCACGGCTATATCAAAGTCATTGGCCTCTGCCGGGAAGGGCCCGGCCTCGGCGCCCGTGCCGCGTAGAGCCGGCCCGACAAGGCGCCA
>FWPU01007136.1_pt1 | contig 21041 bp, 21 predicted proteins | sample 2228361 | NCBI WGS metagenome assembly FWPU01 (sample SAMEA103939777, study PRJEB20133) | metagenome
ATCTCATACATGAACACCAGCACTGCCATGGACCAATTATCCACAGACATATTCATTCCCATTACCTTTTTCACAGACATTGAATCAGGTGGTTAGTAAGAATACCTCATGGAGACGCATGGAATAATAAAAAAAGAAAATTTTGTAACGGTAAAGAGAATATACTGAATGGATTATTTGGGAGAAGACGGGGTATCTGTGAAGATATTTTTGATCTTGATTATATTGTTTTTTATCTCATGTTCCACTAATGAGGTATTTCTCTCTCCTGAAATAAAAGGAAATGATATAATGATTGATATAAATAAACTCATTGATAAGATGCCAGTTTATTACAGAATATTTAATGATGAAAAAAAGATCGATTTTTTTGTCATTAAGGGAGATAATAATATAAAGGTGTATCTCAATAACTGTAGAAAATGTTTTTCTTCAGGTCTCGGTTTTTCTTACGAAGATGGATACTTAAGATGTAAGACATGTGGTGTGAGATTTTCTGTGGATGAACTTCCATCTGGTATGGGTTCGTGCCATCCAGTAATAATTCCTTTTTACAGGGAAGGAAATAAATTGATCATAAGTCTTAGTATTCTCAAATCTTTTATACAGGATATCAGGGTTTAATTACTCGCATTGTTCACAGAGATATCATCCTGCCATTTGAGAAATCTTAAAAAGACTGAGTGATACGAGGATCTTCGCAATTTATATTAAAAATATTAATAACAAATAACCTAAATTTATAAATTCAGGTTGACTATTGATACAATCTATGATATATTCGTTTTATGAAGTTTATTTCTATAGCATTAACACTATCCTTACTCTTTATCCTCATAGCAACATGTATTAATATCGAAGTTTCGAAAAACTTAAACAACAAATTTTACATTCACGGGCTGGACATCTGCAAAAAGTCAGAAACAGAGAGCTTGCCATTAGATATAATCGTGATGATTATATTTACACTGTTATGCACAATATTTTATCTTCCATTTTTGCCAGATTCGCAAAAAACAGTGCACTCAAATATTATATTCCCTATGGATAAGCCTCCAAGATAAAGGAGGTTTCTGTCACCTTTCTCCCGTAAACTTGCCCTGCCCTTTGGGGCAGGGCCTTTCTGGAAAAATTAAGAAAGGAGGTGGGAATAGAGGGAAAGGTTGAAGATTTGTAAAACTCTTAAGTTTAAGAAGTAAAAATATTAAAAAGAAAGGAGGAGCTTATGAGATTTAGTTGTCTATTACTGATTCTTACATTATCTCTATTGCCTTTTACAGTCAATGCAGGGCAAAAGGCAAATAGCATCGATGAACTCGCAAAGATGTATGATGTGTCATCCTGTAAAGAATGTCACCCTAAAGTCTATGAGGAGTGGGAAAAGTCATATCATGCAATATCCATTGTTGGTTCTCCAAGGACAATGGCAACCATAGCGAGTACAGTAAAGGCTGGGATATTAAAGGAATGGACATATTCAGGGGCAAAGTCAGTGAGTGATATTACTGTAGAGCATATGATGACATGCTTTAAATGCCACCTTCCACAGATAAAGGATGCAACAGATAAGGTGGCACGGGAGATCGCTCAGGCTGCAATAGATGGTGCTCAAGGTGATGAAGATGCACAGGCAAAACTCAAAAAACTTGGTATTAACTGCCTGATATGCCACAACCAGAAAGCCCTTATACACAAATGGACAGATGGTGAGCCTGAACCAGGCGTCATTTATGGAACAAAAGATGGTGCCCATCCTGATAAAAAGTATAAAAAACTCAAGAAGAGCCTCATAATGTCAGAATCGATACTCTGTGGTCAGTGCCATGGATTAGGTCCAAATTTTGATCTTAAAGAGCCAACACAGTGTGCAACCCTCTATGGAAGTTATTTACATGCCTATATTCCTTCTGGTGGCTCAAAGACATGCCAGGATTGCCACATGAAGGAAAACAAAAAAGGCCACTTTATGCCTGCATACAGAGACCCTGATCAGGCAAAAAGTGCAGTGAATGTAGAGGTCGAGGCAAGGGGATTCTATTTCCTGCCAAAAGCTGGAGATTCGATACCAACTGCATTTGTTACTGTGAAAATGAGAAGCAATGCAGGACATAGAATTCCTGATGGTTGACCATCCCCTAACAGGCTGGTCCTGGATGTGACCGCTAAGACAAAGGATGGAAAAGAGATATTCAATGCATCAAAGATTTACACCCCCATGTCTCCTCCAAAAGGAAGGGGAGATAAGATGGTTTATGGACCACACAGAAAGTCAGGAATGATTGCGGATACCACTCTTCAGCCAGGCAAAGAGGTAGTAGAGAATTTCGAGATTAAATTCCCATATGAGGATGTAGAGAAAGAAGGCAAGAAGGTGAGGGAGGTTAAGGCAAAGGAGATGGATGTGACCGTGAGACTTTGGCACCTTCCTGCAGGTGGTAATCATAGGGATGATAAGGCAACTCCTCTGAATAAAGGAAAATATCTCTTCTTTGAGACAACAAAGACAGTTACTGTGAAGTAATAACTTTTAGACCCTCCCCCTTTGAGGGGGAGGGTCATTTATGATATTCATTTCTGGAGTTTATAGGAGCCACTTAATCTGGCTGGCAATCTCTCTTTCTTACAGTCCATACAAAGAGTAGATGAATGAGATGCCCTGTGTGTTGCAATTACTGTTTTCTATTTTTTAGCATATATTATTCGTTTCTAAACTATATAATATTTTATGTTATTTATGTTATAATTTTATAAAGACCTTAAGGGAGGATATATGAAGGGTATTCTGAATATATTTTTTAGTATCTTGATTTTATTATATTTAATCTCAGGTGTAAGGGCAGAGGAGAGGATTGTGAATCTTAAAGGTATGGAACTCTGTCCCAATAGTGCAGCTTCTGTTGTGATGGAAGAGACATCGAAACTTAAAACTGATGATATTCTGATATTTATTATCGAGACTGAAAATAAATACCTCATCACATCTGCCATAAAGAGGGAGAAGATTCCTGTAACTTATGAAGAGATTATTGATAACGGGACAGCGAAGATCCTTATAAGAAACAAATAATCACGAGGAAAAGATGTTTTGTTTGTATATAAAATGACCTTGTATGCTCTCCAGAAATTCTTTAAGGATCGCTTTTTTATCATGACATATTTTTTACTGTTTTAAGTCTTGAAAGTGTATTTGAGATCTTTCCATATTCTTCAAGCGTGATTGTCTCAGGTCTTCTCGATGGATCTATATTGAGTAATAGAAGGACTTCTCTTATATCATGGTACAGGGATTTGAGGGAATTATAAAGCATCTTTCTTCTCTGAGAGAAGGCGGTTTTTATTGTCCTGAAGAACAGCTGCTCATCCTCCAGTTTGATTGGTGGTTCACGAAAGATCTCTATATTTATTACTGCTGAATCGACATGAGGAATAGGTCTAAAGGCACCCCTTGGTATAAAAAACTTGATCTCCGCTCTTCCTTTGTACTGAAGTATAATCGAAAGGACTCCATATTCTTTTGTACCAGGATGGGCGACAATCCTCTCTGCAACCTCTTTCTGTACTGTAAGGGTCATGGAGAGGAGATTCCTGCCTGTTTCAATCAGTCTGAATATAAGAGGAGTTGTTATATAGTATGGAATATTTGACACAACCCTGAATTCTCCAAGAGTCTCATATGGAAATTTCAAGGCATCAGAATGAATGATCTCCACATTTTTATATTCAATGAATTCCTTCTTGAGTTTTTCAGAAAACCTTTTATCTATCTCTATTGCTATTAATCTTCTTACTCTTTCTGCAAGGAGTCTGGTTAGTTCACCATATCCAGGTCCTATTTCAACGACGAGGTCATCCATTGAAACACCTGAGACATCAAGAATTCTTTTTAGGATCGATGGATCAAAAAGAAAGTGTTGTCCGAGTTTTCGTATAGGTTTCACTCTGTCAGGTCGGAGTACTAAAATTACTTCTTCTCAATAGGTGCAGGAGGTATATTTTGAGGTTTTATATCTTTTGGTAGTGTCTCTGAAGGAGGACTGATGCTCTTTTTGACGACTGATGAGCCCTTGGAGGCGATAATAGAGAGGGTGAGAGATGTGAGTATAAATATGACTGCAACAATAACGGTAAGTCTACTTAGAAATGTTGCTGCACCTCTTGTACCGAAGATGGTCTGACTTGAACCACCAAAAGCAGCACCGAGTTCAGAACCCTTGCTCGTCTGTATCAGAACGACGAATATAAGAAATATACAAGCAAATATGTGAAGTAATGTTAAAAGTATCATCTCTTTACTCCTTTCGATTTAATTATCCTGATAAAACTTTCGACCTTAAGACTTGCGCCTCCCACAAGTGCACCATCAACATCTTCGATGGATAATATCTCTCCTGAATTTTCGGGTGTGACACTCCCACCATAGAGGATTCTAACTGAATTACTATCTTTATATGATTCCTGTAAAATCTTCCTTATGAAGGAATGTGCTTCCCTTATCTGCTCTGGGGTTGCAGATCTTCCTGTGCCGATTGCCCACACTGGCTCATATGCAATAACAACATTTGATAAGTTATCAACGCCACTTAGTCCGTTCCTTATCTGTTTTTCGAGGACAGCCATGGTTTTACCATCTTCCCTTTCACTCAGGGTTTCACCTATACACATTATAACTGAGAGGCCTGTTCTCAATGCTGCTTTTAATTTCTTATTTACCACATCATCTGTCTCTTTAAAAAACTGTCTTCTTTCGGAGTGACCTGTTATTACATATGTGCATTCACAGTCCTTAATCATCAGGGGAGATATCTCTCCTGTGTATGCACCCTTGTCTTCCCAGAAAAGATCCTGAGCGCAGAGTTTTATATTAGTGCCTTTGATAAATTTTGCAGCAACAGGTAATGATGTGAACGGAGGTGCTATGGCGACCTCTACACCTGTAACATCTTTGAGGAGGGGAGTCAATTCCATTATAAACTCCCTTGTCTCCCCTGTGGTCTTATTCATCTTCCAGTTTGCTGCAATAAGCGGTGTTCTCATAGAGAATATATTATACAACTCTTCTCATTAAAAAAGGAAGATATATCTGCATTGACAGAGATAAATTGAAAGAAGTATTATGAAATAGTGAGGTGAAGATATGTTTGAGAGGTTTACTGAAAGAGGCAGAAGGGTAATTATACTGGCGCGAGAAGAGGCTGAAAAAAGACAGAATGATTATCTTGGCACGGAACATTTACTCCTTGCACTTCTTAGAGAAGAGGATGGATTGCCTGTATTAATATTGAGAAAAATGGGACTCTCACCTGAAGAGATACGGGCTGAGCTTGAGAGGAATCTTTCTCATGGTACGAATGTCCTTACCTTCGGAGAGATACCCTTTACCCCAAGGGCAAAGAAGGTTCTCGAACTCGCAGTGGAAGAGGCTAGGCTTCTAGGTCATAATTATATAGGCAGTGAACATCTACTTCTTGGCATCCTTAGGGAAGATGAAGGGATAGCAGGAAAGATTTTGAGAAGTCTTGGAGCAAACCTGCTTGGTGCAAGACAGCTCACGATCAATTTTTCAGCAAGACCTCAACTTGCAGCAAAGGAGAGAAGGGCACATACACCTGCCCTTGACGAATTTGGAAGAGACCTCACCCAGATGGCGAGGGAAGGGAAGCTCGATCCTGTTATAGGCAGGGATGACATAATTGAGAGAGTTCTCCAGATACTCGGAAGAAGAATAAAGAACAATCCCGTGATAATAGGTGAACCAGGGGTAGGAAAGACAGCCATAGTCGAAGGACTTGCCCAGAAGATTGTGGCAGGAGATGTGCCTGATCATCTGATAGGAAAGAGGATTGTTTCTCTTGATCTCGGAGCACTTATAGCAGGTACAAAGTACAGGGGCCAGTTCGAGGAGAGGCTTAAACTCGTAATGAAGGAGATTGTTCAGTCTGAAAATATAATCCTTTTCATAGATGAACTCCATACACTCATAGGAGCGGGTGCAGCAGAAGGTTCTGTTGATGCCTCAAGTATGCTCAAACCAGCCCTTGCAAGGGGAGAGATAAAGTGCATAGGTGCTACCACATTCGATGAGTACAGAAAATATATCGAGAAAGATGGTGCCCTTGAAAGAAGATTCCAGCCAATATATCTTGAGGCCCCTTCTGTGGAAGAGACGATAGAGATTTTAAGGGGTCTGAGGACAAAGTATGAATCGCATCATAGGGTAAAAATCTCTGATGAGGCTATTGTTTCAGCAGTCGAACTTGCAGACAGATACATTACAGATAGATACTTTCCTGATAAGGCACTTGATGTTATAGATGAGACAGGCTCCCGCATTAAATTGAAGAGATATTCACAGCCAAAGGAATTGAAAGAGATAGAGAATGAACTCTACAGGATTTCAAAGGAGAAGAATCTTTACATAAAGATTCAGGATTTCGCAAGGGCAACAGAGGCAAGGATGGAGGAAGAGCGCCTTAAGAGGACTTACGAGAATCTTTCGAAGAAGTGGCGTGCAAAGATAAATAATGAAATACCTGTCATGACAGAAGATGATGTTGCGTATACGGTTTCAAAGATGACAGGCATACCACTATTAAAACTCGAAGAGAAGGAATCTGAAAAACTTATTCGCATGGAAGAGGAATTACACAGAAGAATCATAGCTCAGGAAGAGGCCGTGAGTGTTGTCTCAAAGGCAATAAGGAGATCGAGAGCAGGAATAAGAAGTAGGACAAGACCAATAGGTACATTCTTCTTTCTTGGGCCAACTGGGGTCGGTAAGACAGAACTTGCAAAAGCACTTGCAGAATTTCTCTTCAACAGCGAATCAGCACTTATAAAGATGGACATGTCTGAATATATGGAGAGATTCAATGTATCAAAACTGGTGGGTGCTCCTCCAGGTTATGTTGGATACGAAGAGGGTGGACAGTTGACAGAAAAGGTAAGGAAGAGACCATATAGTGTCATACTCTTTGATGAGATTGAGAAAGCCCATCCGGATGTATTTAATATACTTCTTCAGGTAATGGATGAGGGAGTTCTTACAGACAGTTTTGGCAGGAAGGTTGATTTCAAAAACACAGTTATCATAATGACATCGAATGTAGGTGCAAAGATCATAGAGAAAGAGGCTCCGCTTGGATTTGGAAAGATTGATTCAGCATCAAGATATCAGAAGATTAAGGAGAATGTTTTTAATGAACTGAAGAGAACATTCAATCCCGAATTTCTTAACAGGGTTGATGAGGTAGTTGTATTCCATCCACTCGAGAAGGAACATCTTATAAAGATAATAGATCTCATGGTTTCTCAACTCAATACTCAACTTGCTTCGAGAGGACTCTTTGTAGAGATTACGGATGATGTGAAGGAATGGATACTCGAACATTACTACCAGCCTGCATATGGTGCGAGACCGATGAGGAGGGCAATACAGAAGGTAATTGAAGAAACCCTTGCAGAGGAAGTGATAAAGGGCAGGTTTAAGGATAATGGCAGGATACTTGTGAGGATAGAAGATGGTAAGCCCACATTTTTAGAGATTGAAGAGGAATCCTTTGTCACAAATTAGGAAGTTTTTTCAGGACACCCACAATGCTGATATATAAAAGATCTTTGTGTTACTTCATCCCTTTGAAGTTGTTTCAAGCATTGTAATAAGATTTTCCTCTTTGCATTATTGGCAGGCACAGGTAAGTGGAAGATATCTCAATACTGTGCGAGTACACATGAATGTATGAATATTAATCCTTTATAGAGGGACACTTTACGCCTTCAAATGCATAAACTATCCTTTTTTCTCTTTCAAGTCTCTCAATGGGGCAAGGGATCTTCTTTATATTCTTTATGAGTTCTTCTGCCTCCATTTTCGAAAAAAAATTATTTATGGAATTACCGATCAACTTTCCTTCAATGACATCTATTATCCTTGCATCTTCACCATCAGTGACCATTGCATATGGAATCTGATAATCCTTCACGACCCTCGCAAATGAGACCACATATCTTTCCCATGATTCGATGGATGCAGGAGCACACCTTATTACAGCAAAATCTTCTGATGAGACCGTGATGATAAAGTCAATCGTGACATCCACCACACAGTTACTGAGTTTTAACTCGAATCTGGGATCTATAATTAGATCAGAGAGAGCATACTTTTTTTCTTTGATCAGATACTCAAAGACCTTTTTCTTTATTCCTCCAATCTGGTACATCTCTCTTATTTCCTGTGCTATAATCTTTGATTTTATTAACTCCTCTCTATCCACCGAGATACGCCCTCCTTAATTCTTCATTATTTAGGAGTTCAGAACCCTTTCCCTCCATCTTTATCACTCCGCCCTCTAATACATATGCCCTGTGAGAAAGTTTCAGCGCCTGCTTTGCGTTCTGCTCCACAAGAAGGACTGTTATATTGTTCTCATTTATCTTTTTTATTATCATGAATATCTTCACGACCATCAACGGTGCAAGTCCAAGGGACGGTTCATCGAACATTATGAGTTCAGGTTTTGACATCAATGCCCTTGCTATTGCGAGCATCTGCTGCTCACCACCACTTAGTGTGCCTGCTATCTGGTTTCTCCTTTCTTTGAGAACAGGAAAGAGTTCAAAGACCTCTTCAAAATCAGAAGGATCTGGTTTTAGCCTGAATGCGCCCATCTCGAGATTCTCCATTACAGTAAGTCTCGGAAATATCCTTCTTCCCTCAGGAACCAGTGTGATTCCTCTCTGGATAATCCTGTGGGGTGACATCGATGTTATATCCTCTCCTTTAAATATTATCCTTCCTCTTGCAGGTTTAAGTGCACCCGCAATGGTCATAAGGGTGGTTGTCTTGCCTGCACCATTGGAACCAATAAGTGATACAATCTCACCCTTTCTAATCTGGATGGATATACCATCCACTGCCTTTACAGAACCGTAGTATGTATGGACATCATATAGCTCAAGCATACACTTCTTTTCCAAGATATGCCTCAATGACAAGGGGGTCATTCCTTACATCTTCTGGATGACCCTCTGATATCTTCACTCCATGGTCTAATACCGCAATCCATTCAGAGATTCCCATTACTACCTTCATGTCATGTTCAATCAGGACAACTGTCTTGCCCACATCTTTGAGTCTTTTAATGAGGGACATAATCTCTTCAGTTTCCTGTGGATTCATGCCTGCAGTTGGTTCATCAAGAAGCATGATTTCGGGCTCACTGGCAAGGGCACGGGCAATCTCGAGTCTTCTCTGATCTCCATATGGAAGTTCACCTGCAATCTTTTCTGCATATCCTTCAAGTCCTACAAACTCAAGGTACTCGGAAGCCTTTTCTCTTAATATCCTTTCCTGATTCAGAAAACCTGGTGTTCTCAGGACACTCGATAATATATTCAGTGATGTCATTGCATGCATTCCTGTGAGGACATTTTCTATAACACTCATATTTCTGAAAAGCCTTATATTCTGAAATGTCCTCGCTATTCCAAGTCGAGCAATTTCATGGGCACTCAATCCCACAATATTTTTTTCTTTGAAAAATATCTCTCCTCTGGTTGGTCTGGTTAGTCCTGTAAGGCAGTTAAAGAGGGTGGTCTTTCCTGCGCCATTGGGACCTATTATCGAAAAGATCGAATTATTCCTTATTCTCAAGGAGACCTCTTCAAGTGCCCTGAGACCACCAAAGTTCTTAGAGAGATTCTTTACCTCTATTATGTACATGCTATACCTTTCTGCCCATTATACCCTGAGGCCTGAATACCATCATGAATATGAGTCCTGCACCGAGGATCAGCATCCTTATATTCTCAAGCCCCCTCAATAACTCAGGTAAGAGTACAAGGATGGTAGCACCGATAATCGAGCCACTTATAGAGCCCTGACCTCCTAGTATGACCATACTTAATATCATGACTGACTCCATAAATGTAAAACTCTCTGGAGAGATAAATCGCATCTTTGACGCAAAGAGCACTCCTGCGACACCTGCCCATAATGCTCCGAAGGCAAAGGAATAGAGTTTATAAAGGAATGTATTTATTCCCATCGTTGATGCTGCAATCTCATCCTCTCTTATTGCGATCCATGCCCTGCCTGTTCCTGACTCTATTACCCTTCTTATAATAATTGCACTCAAGAAAACAAAGACTAAGACAAAATAGTAGTAGGATGTGACATTACTGAGTTCAATGCCCGCTATTGATGGTCTTGAGATTCCAGAGATACCATTTGGACCGTTGGTAAGACTATCCCAGTTATTGAGGACTATCCTGGTTATCTCTCCAAAGCCGAGTGTGACGATAGCGAGGTAATCACCTCTTAGTCTGAGGGCAGGTATGGCAAGGATAAAGCCTGCCACTGTCGTCATAAAAAGTGCAAATGGCATTGCATACCAGAAATTTATTCCTGAAATGGTGTTGAGAAGGGCATAACTGTAGGCACCTATTGCATAAAATGCAGCATAACCAAGATTTAAAAGACCTGTATATCCAACCATGACATTGAGTCCCATGGCAAGGATGATGTATATACCTGTTAGTGTCAGTATATCAATGAAATAATTGCTCGTAATAAAGGGTGCAAGTATAAGAAGGAGAATGAGAAGTATCTTTATGATACCCTGATAATTTTTCATGAGATTTATTAATGGAATGTATCTTTTTTTTATATCCAGACCTCGAAATCCTTTTAATGATTTTATTATTATCATTATGAGAAAGGCAGAGATGAATACTTTAATGGAATTTTTCAGACCTCCAAATGGTAGGCATAGGAGAGAGACCCAGAGAGGTCCTGTAAGATAGATGGAGAACCTGAGAATGAATGCAATTTTATCCCTCTTCAAACCTTTTCCTCCACGACTCTTTTTAATAATCCTGCCGGTCTCACAAGCAGGATTATTATGAGGACTATAAAGGCATATACATCCTTGTATTCTGATGATATATATCCTGCTGCGAGACTCTCGATGAGTCCGAGAATTAGACCACCGAACATTGCACCAGGAATGCTTCCTATTCCGCCAAGGACAGCGGCTGTGAATGCCTTAATACCTGCGATATAACCGATATAATAATTTACAAGGCTGTAATACATCGAAACCATAAAACCTGCTACTGCAGCAAGTCCTGAGCCGATTATGAACGTTATCGAAATAATCCTGTCAGTATCTATACCCACAAGGGATGCCATAAGTCTATCCTGGGCAACTGCCCTCATTGCTTTACCTATTCTTGTCTTTGTAATAAAAAGATGAAGTAATAACATTATCACACCCGATGAAATGATAATTAAAGACTGTAGAATTGTAATCTTTGCACTACCTATCATGAATCCCTGAGAACCAATGCCAGGTGGAAATACCTTATATGTTGCTCCCTGTGTGAGCATGACAAAGTTCTGAAGAAATATGGATACACCTATTGCACTTATAAGGGGACTCAATCTTGGAGCATTCCTCAATGGTCTGTATGCAACTTTCTCGATGCTGAATCCATAAAGGGAGACCACTATTACTGATATTAGGAGCGAAAGGATAAGAGAGAGTAGAATGGATATTTCTGTAAGTCCTGTTATTGTTGCGAATCCGAATGTAATTATTGCCATATATGCACCGAGCATATATATCTCGCCATGGGCAAAATTTATGAGTTCAAGGATTCCGTAGACCATTGTGTAACCCAGTGCAATCAGTGCATAGACACATCCAAGTGTGAGTCCGTGTATCAACTGCTGTAAGAACATCAGTCCTTCCCTCTGGACAATCTCTTTCTCAGAATCTCATTAACGAGTTGAGGAGATGCCTTACCTCTGGTAAGTTTCATCACCTGACCAACAAAGAATCCAAGGAGTTTTTCTTCACCGTTAAGGTATCTCTCCACCTCTTTTGGATTCTTTTCGAGAACCTCCTTAACAGCATTCTCTATTGCATCTGTATCTTTTATCTGCTCGAGTCCTTTTTCCTTAATTATGAGTTCAGGATCCTTGCCCGATGTGAATATCTCTTCAAAGACTGTCTTAGCAATCTTCTGGGAGATGGTTCCATCATCAATAAGTTTTACCATTCTGGCAAAGAGTGGGGGTGTTACTAGGCATCTGTCAATACTTATGTTATTCTCATTAAGGAGTCTGGAGAGCTCACCCATAATCCAGTTTGATGCTGTCTTTGGTGGGACTCCTTCTTTAACCGCTTTCTCAAACCATAACGCTACTGAGAGTTCTTCTGTAAGGAATGAGGCATCATACTCAGGAAGGTTATATTCGGTCATAAATCTTTTTCTCTTTGCAATAGGCAATTCAGGAAGTCTCTTTTTAATTTCTTCTATGAGTTCTTCATGTATCTCTATGGGCACGAGGTCTGGTTCAGGAAAGTATCTGTAATCATGTGCCTCTTCCTTTGATCTCATTGATTGTGTTGTTTCTGTCTTTGAATCCCAGAGTCTTGTTTCCTGTATAATTCTTCCGCTACTTTTTATGACCTCTATCTGTCTCTTTATCTCATACTGAAGTGCTTTTTCAACAAATCTAAATGAGTTTATATTTTTTATCTCAGTCTTTATACCGAATTCCTGTGAACCTTTGGGTCTTACTGATACATTGGCATCACATCTCAGTGAACCCTCTTCCATATTTCCATCACATACACCGAGATATCTGAGAATATTCCTAAGCTCCTTCATGAATATGGATGCCTCAATGGGTGTCCTTATGTCAGGCCTTGTGACTATCTCCATAAGTGGTACTCCTGCCCTGTTCAGGTCAATGAAACTATAATCTTCCTCTGTTGCGTGGATATTTTTGCCCGCATCTTCCTCGAGGTGAATCCTTACAAGACCTATCCTTTTTGTCTCGCCATTTACCTCTATATCGAGATAACCATTAAGACAGAGTGGTAGTTCATACTGGCTTATCTGATATCCTTTCGGGAGATCAGGATAAAAATAATTCTTCCTTGCAAATCTTGAATACCTTGAGATATCACAGTTAAGAGCGATACCTGTCTTTATTGTGTATTCAACAGCCTTTCTGTTGAGGACGGGCAGGACCCCTGGCATTCCAAGGCAGACAGGGCAGACCTGTGTATTCGGTTCGGAGCCGAATCTCGTTGGGCATCCACAGAATATCTTTGAAGTGGTTAGTAACTGTGCGTGTATTTCGAGACCTATGACCGCCTCATAATCCATCTTTATTCCCTTTCCCTGAGTTGAGAGTATTTAAGTGCCCTGCCCTTGACAAGGTAGGCAGGATATCTTGTTTCATTCATCTCTATCTTCTTTATCACAGCCTCAAGGGGATCTATGCCTATGACATCAGAGAGTCTCAGAAGATATATCATTACGTCAGCGATCTCTTCACTGAGTTGCGATAATTTCTCTTTATCAAGATTGAAACTCTCTTCTTCCTTCATCCACTGAAATATTTCCATGATCTCAGATGCCTCAACACTGAGTGCCATCGAGAGGTTTTTTGGTGAATGGAATCTTTCCCAGTTCCTTTCCTCTGCAAACCTTCTCAATCTCTCAATAATCTCTTTTATCTCAATGTTCATTTGATCGATGGCTTCCTCTTACACCATTCTTCAGTCTGTTCATAGTTATATGCAACTCTGAGGATTGTCTCCTCATCGAAGTGTCTTCCAATAATCTGCATACCCACAGGAAGTCCATCTCGTGTAAAGCCACATGGAATCGAGATAGCAGGAACACCTGAAAGATTTACCGAGATAGTGAATATATCACTCAGATACATCTGGAGTGGATCGTCAATCTTTTCACCTATCCTAAATGGAGGTGTTGGTGTCGTTGGAGTGATACAGACATCCACCTTTTTGAAGGCATCTTCAAAATCCCTCTTTATGAGGGTTCTTACCTGCTGTGCCTTCCTGTAGTATGCCTCATAATAACCTGATGATAGGGCATATGTTCCGAGCATTATCCTTCTTTTCACCTCATCTCCAAAACCATTTGAACGGGTCTTCGTATACATATCTATCAGGTCATCTCCCTTTATTCTCAAACCGTACTTTACTCCATCATACCTTGCAAGATTCGATGATGCCTCGGATGTTGCAAGTATATAGTATGTTGCCACGGCATAGCCTGTGTGTGGCAATGAGACCTTTTCGATAATCGCACCGTAAGATTCCAGGGTCTTTACTGCATCGAGAACCTTTTCCTTCACCTCTTTATCGAGTCCCTCAATAAAGTATTCTTCAGGAAGTCCTATCCTCAAACCTTTTATATCTTTCTCAAGGTTTACTGTGAAATCCTTTACAGTATATGGCGCGGATGTAGAGTCATATGGGTCATTGCCGCTGATTATATTCAAGATAATCGCGGCATCCCATACAGTCTTTGTGATCGGTCCAATCTGGTCAAGACTCGATGCAAAGGCTACAAGACCATACCTTGAGACCCTTCCATAGGTTGGCTTGAGACCGACGACACCGCAGAATGCAGCAGGCTGTCTTATTGATCCCCCTGTATCAGAACCAAGCGATGCGATACATTCATCAGCTGCAACAGCTGCAGCAGAACCTCCACTTGAACCTCCTGGTACCCTTTCTATATCCCATGGATTTTTTGTTGTAAAAAATGCAGAGTTCTCTGTGGATGAACCCATTGCAAACTCATCCATATTTGTCTTTCCTGTGAGGATATATCCTGCTTCTTTTAGCCTTACTGTGACAGTGCTTTCATAGGGTGGTGTGAAGTTTTCGAGTATCTTTGACGCACATGTGGTCCTTATTCCTTTTGTACATATATTATCCTTTATTGCAACTGGTATTCCTGTAATAGGTGTGATCTCACCTTTTTCGAGTCTTTTGTGAGCATCTTTTGCATCAGCCATTGCCTTTTCATAATTCAATGTTATATATGCCTTGATCTTGTCCTCGACCGATTCTATACGTTTGAATACAGACTCGGTAATATCGAGGGGAGTTATCTCCTTTTTCTTCAACATCTCATGAAGGGTCTTTATATCGAGTCTAAAGAGTTCCATAAGTCTCCTTTACACTGTCCCTTCCTACTGAATAGTAATCGAATCCAATGGCTCTCACCTTTAATGGTTCATATATGTTTCTTAGATCAAAGAAATAATTACCTCTCATTAATGACCTTATGAGTTTAAGATCAAGGTTTCTAAATTCGTTCCACTCAGTTATTATCACGAGTGCATCAACACCCTTCACTGCCTCGTATGGATTCTCTTTATATTCGATGTCAGGGTATACGGTTTTCATATCCTCCATTGCTGCGGGGTCATATGCCTTTATTCTCGCACCAGATGCCTTCAATTCCCTGATTATATATATTGAAGGAGCCTCCCTTATATCATTGGTATTCGGCTTGAATGAAAGGCCGAGTATAGCAATCTCTTTGTCTTTAAGATCAACCATGGCATCTTTTATCTTCTTTATGGTCCATGCCTTCTGGGCCTCATTTGCCTCATGAGTGGCATTAACGATTCTCAGTTTGACACCATGTTCCTCTGCCAGTTTAAGGAGTGCCATTGTATCCTTTGGAAAACATGAGCCACCATAACCAGGACCAGGATGAAGAAACTTTGGGCCTATTCTCTGGTCGAGCCCTATCCCCTTTGCAACCATATGGACATCTGCACCCAATCTATCACATAACTGTGCTATTTCGTTTATGAATGATATCTTCGTGGCAAGGAAGGAATTAGATGCATACTTTATCAACTCTGCTGTCTCTATATTAGTTATAACAAAAGGTGTCTCTATAAGATAGAGTGGTCTGTAGAGATCTTTCATAATGGCTATTGCCTGCGGACTTGTAGCACCTATAACAACCCTGTTCGGTCTCATAAAGTCCTCTATCGCAGCACCTTCCCTCAGAAATTCAGGATTCGATACTATATCGAAATGGAATGAATTTTTGAGGTTTTCTGATATTATCTTCCTTAATCTCTCGCCTGTTCCCACAGGAACTGTACTCTTTGTTACTATAACCTTGTAACCATCCATATGTCTTGCTATCTCCCTTGCCACCTCCTCCACATATGTGAGGTCTGCAGAACCATCTCCCCTTGGAGGAGTTCCAACAGCAATGAATATGACTAGTGAGTCATTTACTGCATCAGCAATATCTGTTGTGAATCTTAACCTGCCATTTTTCAGATTTTTGTTTACTATCTCTTCAAGTCCTGGCTCATAGAATGGAATATTTCCTTTTTTCAGGAGGTCTATCTTTTTTGAATCCTTATCCACGCATGTAACAGTTACACCAAATTCCGCAAAACATGCTCCTGTTACCAGCCCAACATAACCTGTTCCAATGACTCCGATATGCATAGAGACACCTCTTTAAAGAGAAGTTCAAGAATTGAAATTTAAAAGATATTTTAGCATAATTGATGATTTTAAATCTCTTGGAGGCGCTGTCAGGACATGGTGTTCACCATAGATATGACCCAAATAAAATATCTCATTCTTTATCTCCAAGCTGGATCTATTACTCTTTCCAAGGATAGAATTTGAGAAGTTAGTAAAAGGAGGCAAAGGCTAAAAGAGAAGCGGAAAGATTTACCTCGTGGGGACAATTTGTAAGGATATTATCTTTTACCATGGACAGGTACATTCATTAAGGTAGATAGGCAATGGATACAAACCCCTTGAGGTGCCTCATGATTGAACTAGATATAGAACAATTATCCTTGAAGCTGGTTTAATTGCATAGCATATGAAGGGTTTAAGGGAAATTTGATTTTGAAAAAGGCAATCTTCTTGTTCAGAAGCCTTTATTTTATGCAGGTGTATTTTATGAGCGTTTGAACAGGAATAAATTAGTTGCACTGGCATGGTTCGTGATATAATAACAAATTGAGGCAGGGATATGAGAGAAAGACTCAGTGTAACCATAATAACTCTAAATGAAGAAAAAAACATAACTCAATGCCTTGAGAGTGTGAAATGGGCTGATGAGATTGTGGTCGTGGACTCAGGAAGCAAAGATAAAACCATTGAGATATGCAGAAGATATACTGATAGAGTATTTTTGAATCCGTGGAGGGGGATGAATGAACAGAAGGCCTTTGCTATGGAGATGGCATTTCACCAGTGGATACTCAATATAGATGCTGATGAGAGGGTAACGGATGAATTGAGGGATCATATACTTAGGATACTTGAGAAGCCAGAGCATGATGGATATAGATTTCCAAGAAAGAACTTTTTCTTGGGAAGATGGATGAGGTATGGAGGCTGGTATCCTGATCATGTCCTGAGACTCTTCAGAAAGGACTTGTCATATTATGGTGGGATAAATCCTCATGATAAGGTTATTGTGAGGACAGGTAATGTGGGCACAATAAAAACACCACTACTCCATTTTACATATTCATCTATTTCTCAGTATATAATAAGACAAAATTCCTACTCATCCGCAGCTGCGGTAGAACTTTTTAATAGGGGAAAGAGAACAAATCCATTGCATATATTCTTCAAAACGGTGTGGAAATTTATCGAGGTATATTTCATCAAGAAAGGATTTCTTGATGGAGGGAGAGGGCTTATTACAGCACTTGGGAGTTCATTCTCTCAATTCATGAAATACTCAAAATTATGGGAATTAGAGAGAAATAAACCTTGAGTGCCACCTCCATGCGGTCTCCACGATCGAATCTATGTTTCTGAATGATGGCTTCCAACCAAGGATATTTTCTGCCTTTCTGCTATCGCTTACAAGAACAGGAGGATCTCCAGGCCTCGGAGATGTTATTACGACATCGAAATCTCTTCTACTCACCCTCTTTACAGACTCTATTACCTCGAGTACAGAATAACCATTTCCATTTCCGAGGTTAAAGGAATCACTTTTCTCATTCCTATGGAGGTATTCCAGAGCTCTCAGATGGGCATCTGCAAGGTCATTTACATGTATATAGTCTCTCACACATGTACCATCCTTTGTGGGATAATCATTTCCATATATCTCTATAAACTTTCTTATGCCAAGCGCAGAATATATGGTAAGGGGTATGAGGTGGGTTTCAGGTTTATGCCACTCACCTATGTCACCATCAGGATCTGCACCTGCTGCATTGAAGTATCTGAGATTGATATACTTCATACCATATGCCCTTTCGTAATCCTCAAGTATATTTTCTATCATGAGTTTTGTCTTGCCATAGGGATTTATGGGTCTTTTGGAATGGTCTTCAACGATGGGAATCCTTTCTGGAATTCCATAGACAGCGCATGTTGATGAGAATATAAAATACATAACATCGAATTCCCGCATTACCCCGAGAAGGTTAAGGGTGTTCACGACATTGTTAAAATAATATTTCTGAGGATCCATTACAGATTCACCAACATATGCAAAAGCGGAAAAGTGCATTACTGCATCGATCCTGTATTTCCTGAAGCATTCCCTTATACTTTCCTTATCTGAGAGGTCTCCGTAAAAGAACTTTCCCCATTTTACGAATTCCCTGTGGCCATAAATGAGATTATCGAATACAACGGTCTCATAACCATTAAGATGTAGATACTTGTTTGTGTGCGAGCCTACATAACCTGCACCACCTGCTATCAATATCATAGTCCTTCAAGACTCCTGAAATAATCTATGGTTCTTTTAAGGCCATCTACAAAATCTATTTTTGGTTCCCATCCAATGACTTTTCTTGCAAGGATAATATCAGGGCACCTCTGTTTTGGATCATCGGGTGGCAATTCCTTAAAGATTATTCTCGATTTTGAGTTTGTGAATCCGATCACCTTCCTTGCTAGTTCAAGGATGCTTATCTCATATGGGTTGCCTAAATTCACAGGTCCTGTAAAGTCATCAGGGCTATTCATTAATCTTATCAGCCCTTCTATCATATCATCCACATAACAGAAACTTCTGGTCTGGCTTCCATCGCCATATACTGTGATATCCATATTCTTAAGTGCCTGGACTATAAAATTACTCACAACTCTGCCATCATTGGGATGCATCCTCGGGCCATATGTATTGAATATCCTCGCAACCTTTATCTTCAATTTATGCTGTCTGTGGTAATCAAAGAATAATGTCTCAGCACATCTTTTACCCTCATCATAACATGCCCTTGGACCTATTGGATTAACATTTCCCCAGTATGTCTCTGGCTGAGGATGTACAGTCGGATCTCCATAAACCTCGCTCGTAGAGGCGAGAAGTATCTTCACCCTGAGTCTCTTTGCCAGTCCAAGCATATTGATACTTCCGTGGACTGATGTCTTTGTGGTCTGGACAGGATCGAACTGATAGTGCACGGGAGATGCAGGGCATGCAAGGTGGTATATCTCGTCCACCTCAACATAGAGAGGAAAAGTGATATCATGTCTGATGATCTCAAAGTATGGATTGCCCATGAGATGGGCAATATTTGCTTTTCTTCCTGTATAAAAATTATCTACACAGAGGACTTCATTTCCTTCCCTTAAGAGTCTTTCGCATAGATGCGAACCGATAAAACCTGCTCCGCCTGTAACGAGTATGCGTTTTCTATTCACATTACCTCCTTATTTGGAGAAATAGCCTGTTCAACAACTCGCTAAGCCTTGAAAATCAAGGTTCTGCGAGTATATACTTTTTTCCTTTTACCGCAATTTCTGTTAAAATAACTCATCTTAATTCCACATGGAGGTCTTTGAATGAAGAGAGACAGACAGTTTAGTTTCGTTGACCTTACACTTTCCTCTATCATCCCATCCAATGACCCCTTGAAGATATTGTTTGATTCTGTTGATTTTTCCTTCATCTACGATCTTGTAAAAGATCGTTATGGCAATGAAGGGCGCAAAGGATACGACCCTCAAGCCCTCTTTAAATCCCTTCTTCTTATATATCTCGGTTTTGCCTCCTCCGAAAGAGACCTCGCACAGAAACTCTGTTTCGATGGAAGACTGGCTTATCTCTCTGGTTTTTCCTATGGAGAGACTCCAAGACATAATACCTTCCATTATTTCAGAGAGAGGCTCGGAGAGGAGGTTTTCAATGAAATACTCATCAATCTTATTGCTCAATGTCTTTGTCTCATCAAGGCAAAAAACCTGAAACTCTCCGTAGATTCTTCCCATATTGAGGCGTTCAGGTCTGATAGCGATGCTGCATGGGGTTATAAGAGCAAGGAATTCTCCTTCTTCGGTTATAAGGTTCATATTGAGGTTACCAATACAAAACTTCCCCTGCCTACCTCTGTGAGAGTCACTGCAGGCAATGAGTGGGACGGCAAGTTTTTGCCTGATCTGACCGATGATTCCTCTCACAGGCTTTGCGATAAAAACAAAAATATCGACGCCATTATTGCCGATGCAGGTTATGACAGCACTGACAATGCTACTTACCTTATCAGTAGAGGTATCACCCCTTATATCGCTGCTAATCCCAGAAGAAGACAGAATGCTATTCATCGCGGAGATATAACGATAGGCCCTGATGGAAAGTTCTTCTGTAAGGCAGGCATTGAACTCTGCTATTGGGGCAGAGAAACCAAAAGAGGAAGAATCAAGTTTCGCTGCGGACTTCATGCAGACGGTGCTTCCAGCTGTCTTTTTAAGAAGGATTGCTACAGGGGCAATTATGGACCAACCTTCTATCTCAAGCAAGACTATGGCATTCAGGATATTATGAAGGCTATGAGAATGCGCAAGAGTTTCAAGGGTGTCTATAAAATGAGAACTGCTATTGAGAGATTCTTCAGCATCCTGAAGGGTAGTCATAGCCTTGAAGCCTTGAGATTTAAAGGAATAAAGAATGTTAGCATTCATGTGTTTATGAGTATTTCTGCTTACCTGAGCAGACTCATTGCTGGAATGAAACTTAAAACAGGGCTTCTGCCTGTTTGATAGATGACTGTTGCTTATTGTAGAAGCAAGATAAAGGATTAGTCTGTCTTTAGAAGGCATGAATACGCCTTCTTTGGACTTAAAACCGTATGATGTGAGGTAATTGTGCTGTATAGTTGTCACATCCATTGCCTTGTTTGTTTGTTCTAATCTCTCCTCTGTCCTATCACTTAAAAATCTTCCCTGTTATTGAACGGCCTT
>FWPU01007137.1_pt1 | contig 21041 bp, 16 predicted proteins | sample 2228361 | NCBI WGS metagenome assembly FWPU01 (sample SAMEA103939777, study PRJEB20133) | metagenome
CGGGGGTTCGATTCCCCCTGGTGGCACAGGGCAAACCCGCCGAAAGGCGGGTGTTTTTTTGGGGGGCTGAACAGCCCTTTCATGCCATCGAGGCAGGATCAGGCTAAAACGGGGGTTCGACTCTTTTCAGTCATTTCAAGCACTTCGTGATAAACTTAAAGGCTATGTGGCGTTGGATTATTGGACTGGCCGTTTTGGTTTTCATCCTGCCCCGTGGGGTTTTGGCGCAGGCGGATGAAGAAATTTTGATACTGTCTCCTACCGATCAGCAGGTCTTGCAGGGAGTAATTGAGGTTCAAGCGCGGGTATCATCGGAGAGTGTGCAATCCTTTGAATTACTCTTTGGCTACGCTGAGGATCGGGAAGAACGAAACCTGTTTCTATTGACGCAAGGAAATACATTCCCGGATTCGCAACCGATTTACCGTTGGGATACAACCCTCATACCCGATGGCGATTATCGGCTTGTCTTACGGGTATATTTTAGAAATGGAGAAATGCGCGAAGCCGTTGTTGAGTCGGTCAAAGTGCGCAATTATTCGCTCGTCGAATCACCTACAGCAGACAGTTCGATACTTTCGACCATTCCGGCTACACTAACGGCGGTTGACACACCAACATCCCCGCCTGAAACTCCAACCCCACCAAAACCCAATCCCGGCAGCATTCAACCGGTTCAATGGACCGCCAGTGTGATGCGTGGAGTTGGCATCACCATCCTTTTATTGGGGATGCTGGCTGTGTTGATCGGACTGCGCAGGCCGAAAAAACGCCGGTAAGAAATTTTTACAAGGAGGGAAAATTGGATCCTCTTGGTTCGCGGATTCGCCGTGTATTTTCACGAAAAAGCACTTCCGAGATGGAATTGACCGCTCCACCTTTTTTGCTGGTTGGTTTGGGCAACCCGGGGCGGGAATACCGGGAAACCCGTCACAATGTTGGTTTTATGGTCATAGACCGACTGGCACAGGAAACAGGAATTAACTTGAGCCGAGTGCAGCAGAAAGCGATTGTGGGTTTAGGAAACCTGGGAGAACACAAAGTACTTCTGGCAAAACCTCAAACCTTTATGAATCTATCCGGCGAGTCGGTGGCCGGGCTGGTGCGTTTTTATAAAATTCCACTGAATCAATTCATCGTGGTGCATGATGATCTGGATTTACCCTTTGGCACTTTGCGGATTCGACCGGACGGTGGCTCGGCAGGCCAAAAAGGGATGCAATCCATTATCAACCGTCTGGGTACTCAGCAGTTTCCACGTCTTCGCTTTGGAATCGGCCGCCCTTCGGGGAGCAAGCAGGGTGCCAGTTATGTGCTACACGGTTTCTCACCCGAGGAAAAGAAAGACTTGGATTACCTGCTTTCCCGCGCAGCAGAAGCGCTAATGACATTTGTCATCGAAGGTTTGGAATCTGCGATGAATCGGTTTAACGGCAATCAACTGGAAAAATGAATGTTTTAGAAGCCATACGGTCTCTAAAGGCCTATCCAAAATTATTGGAAAGTGTGCGAAATGGCGAAACGCTGCCCGGTTTGGGCTTAATGAGGGCTGCGCGCCTGCCTTTGCTGGCAGCACTATGGGAAGACTTGAAGGTGCCTGTTTTGTGGGTTACCGATCGTACCGACCGTGCGCTTGCGATGCTGGACGAACTTTCTTTTTGGATGGATCGGAATGCTTTGCAAATTTACCCGGAGCCCAATCCGCTTTTCTACGAACAGGCAGCCTGGGGAACAGTTACCCGCCGGGATCGGTTGAATAGTTTGACTTCCCTGGCGGTTTATCACTTTCTGGGTTTGCCGCGTCCGGCCCTGCCGCCAGTTGTGATCGCTCCCCTGCGGGCAGTGATGACCCGCACTTTACCTCGCCGTGATTTTCTAAAATCCAGCAAAGTAATTAAACTGGGACAAAGTATTTCGCCGGAGATTTTACAACGGCAATGGCTGGAGATTGGCTACCAGCCGGTTGATATCGTGGTAGAGCCGGGACAGTTTGCTCAGCGCGGCGGTATCCTGGATATTTGGGTGCCGGCTGAGAATTTACCGGTGCGCATGGAGTTCTTCGGGAATGAAGTGGATACACTGCGCCGTTTTGACCCGGGATCACAGCGCACCATCGAAAAAATCGAACGCCTGTTGATCACACCAGCGCGCGAGGTGCTGCCGGGATATGCTGGCCACCTCAACCTGACCGAGGGACAACCCCTGGATGAATTTTATCTCCCTCTGGTTCATTCTTCTCCGGCCAGTATATTGGATTATTTACCGGCTCAGTCATTGGTGGTTGTGGATGATTTATTGTTTCTGGGGTCTGTAGCCAACGAAATTGAGGAACAGGCTGTCAAACTCCGCCGAGAGAGTATTCAGGAAGGCGTGCTGCCGGAAAATTTCCCCATTCCATATCTCACCTGGAGTGAGGTTGTGGATGAATTGAACTCGCTGCGCTGGCTGGATATGGGACAAAGCAGCACGGAAGAACCCTCACCACTGGCGGAGTCGTTTCAACCCGGCCCGCGTTATGGCGGCAGGCTGAAGCCTTTTTTTGAGTACCTCAACAACCTCTGTAACACGAATCAGCCAGCAGTGGTCGTTTCACGGCAGGTATCCCGACTGAAAGCGTTGTGGCGCGAGCAAGGATGTGATCCCGATCGGCTTGAATTCAAAGAAGGTTCTCTCAGTGAAGGCTGGACTCTGACCCTTTCACCAGAAAGACGTTTTCATCTCTTAACCGATAGTGAAATTTTTGGATGGGAACGGCCTCAACCCCGCACACGCGCCAGACCGATTGCCGAAGCCCCCGAAGCGTCCTACGCTGATTTCAAACACGGTTCATGGGTTGTCCACGTGGATTATGGGATTGGCAAGTTCGTCGGGCTGGTGCAACGGCTGCTGGATGGGGTGGAGCGTGAATTCCTGTGTATCGAATACGCTGATGGGGATCAGTTATTTGTGCCGGTGCATCAGGCTGACCGAATCAGCCGTTACATTGGGCCGAGCGGTGAAACACCAACTCCCACCCGGCTTGGCAGCAATGAATGGCAAAGTACCCGCCAGCGGGTGCGTGAGGCAGTCCTGGAAGTGGCTCAGGATCTGCTCGATCTTTACTCGCGCCGACAGGTTGCGCAGGGTTTTGCTTTTAGCCCCGATACACCCTGGCAGCAAGATTTAGAGGCTTCTTTTCCCTATGTGGAAACGGAAGATCAACTCAAAGCCATTGCTGAAGTCAAGCGCGATATGGAGCGTCCGCGCCCGATGGATCGGTTGTTATGTGGTGATGTGGGTTACGGTAAAACTGAGGTGGCTTTGAGGGCCGCATTCAAAGCCGTAATGGACGGCAAACAGGTGGCCATGCTGGTACCGACCACCGTTTTGGCTCAGCAGCACTACGAAACATTCCGTCAGCGCCTGGCTGCCTTTCCAGTAGAAGTGGAGATGCTCTCGCGTTTCCGTTCTCCGCGCGAACAGGATGAGATCATCCTGCGAACCGCATTAGGAGAAGTGGATATTCTGATCGGTACCCATCGCCTGCTTCAACCGGATGTGACTTTTAAGGACCTTGGGTTATTGATCATTGATGAGGAACAGCGATTCGGGGTTACGCATAAAGAACATTTCAAAAAGATGCGAACCGAGGTGGATGTACTGACCCTCACGGCTACTCCCATACCCAGAACTTTGTACATGGCGCTGACCGGCGTACGAGATATTTCGGTCATCAACACCCCGCCGGCAGAGCGCCTGCCGATCATCACTCATATTGGCCCGTACTCACCGCGGCTGGTTCGGCAGGCGATTGTACGTGAACTGGAGCGCGGCGGTCAGGTCTTTTTTGTGCATAATCGAGTTCAGACTATCCGGGCTATGGAACGGCATTTACAAAAACTGGTGCCAGAAGCGCGAATTGGGGTGGCACATGGTCAGATGAACGAGGGTGAGCTGGCTCGTGTAATGCACGACTTCACGCGCGGGAAAATTGATGTGCTGTTATGCACCTCGATCATTGAATCGGGGTTGGATATTCCCAATGCGAATACATTGATTGTTGATCGAGGCGATACTTTCGGATTGGCTCAGTTGTACCAACTGCGCGGGCGGGTAGGGCGAGGAGCCCAGCGTGCCTATGCTTACTTTTTCCGCCACCGGCGCAAACCTCCAACCCCAGAGGGTCAGGAACGATTGGAGGTGATTGCAGAAAATACTCAACTGGGGGCCGGTTATTCCATCGCCATGCGGGATTTGGAGATGCGCGGGGCAGGCGAATTGCTGGGAACCCGACAACACGGCTATATTGCCAGTGTGGGTTTTCACCTCTACACCCGTTTGCTGGCACAGGCCGTACGACAGTTGAAGCAGGTGAGCGGTTTGGAAACGGCTGAACTACCAGTGGATGAGATGCGCGAATTAAGCATGGCGGTGGCAGTTGAATTGCCACTGGCCAGTGGTATTCCCTCATCCTATGTGGCCGATTCACAGATTCGTCTGAATCTGTACCGCCGAATTGCGGATGTTAAGGACCTTGCTGAACTGGATGCTCTGGCCACCGAATTTGAAGACCGTTTTGGCGCTTTGCCGGAAATGGTGCGCAATTTGTTATATCAGATGAAGGTTAAACTGATGGCGCAGGATGCCGGCTTGGTTTCGGTAGCAGCGGAAAATGATCAAATAGTTTTTCGCTTTCCTCCATTGCCGGAGAATGTGGAAGCGCGCAATTTGCCGCCGATTGGAGGTACAGTGCGAGCCGGGAAAAATGCCTATCGCATGCCGTTCAGCCGGGAAGACCCACATTGGCAGGAGGCAGTTCTGGAAACCATTGCTGTCATTCAAACTGTTTTTCACGAAGGCAGGATGGAAACCAATGGTGTAAAAAGAAATATCTAGAAATAATGTTCTTTTTATTGGAACGTGTTACAATCGAATTATCGAGCGGTTTTCCGAGGCAGAGAGGATAATCTTATGGAGTTCAAATTGCAAGCGCCTTACATTCCAACGGGTGATCAGCCGGAAGCCATCCGTCAACTGGTGGAGGGGGTACGGAAAGGGTATCGTCATCAGGTGCTGTTGGGGGCAACCGGCACAGGAAAAACGTTTACGATGGCGAATGTCATTCAAGAATTGCAAATGCCGGCGCTGGTGATGGCACACAACAAGACTCTGGCTGCCCAATTGTATGCAGAGTTTAAGGAGTTCTTCCCTGAGAATGCTGTGGAATACTTCGTCAGCTATTATGATTATTATCAACCGGAGGCATATGTTCCTCAGCATGATTTATATATCGAAAAAGAAACCGAAATCAACGAGGAAATTGAGCGATTGCGGCTGGCAGCCACTACAGCCTTGATGACCCGCCGGGATGTGATCATTGTGGCTTCGGTATCCTGCATTTATGGGTTGGGCAGCCCGGAAGAATTTGGAAAGGGTCAAATTCAACTGGAAGTGGGCAAAATTTACCGGCGGAATGCTTTGTTGCGTCAACTGGTGGAAATCCAGTATCAGCGCAATGATCTGGAATTACGCGGGGGAACATTTCGGGTGAGAGGAGATACATTGGAAGTGTTCCCGGCTTACGAGGATCGCAAGGTGATTCGGATAACCTTCTTCGGTGATGAGGTGGAGCGGATTCAGGTAATCCATTCGTTGACTGGTGAACTGCTTTCCCAACCCGATACGATGATCATCTTCCCAGCCAAACACTACATCACCGGCGAGGACCGTTTGAAAATTGCCATTCAGAACATTGAGTCCGAGTTAGAAGAACGCCTGACGCATTTTCGGAAGAATAATCAATTTCTGGAAGCACAGCGTCTGGAACAACGAACGCGATATGATCTTGAAATGTTGCGCGAAGCGGGTTACTGTTCCGGCATTGAAAATTACTCCCGTCATCTGGATCAACGCCCGCCGGGTTCGCCGCCGTGGACGCTGATTGACTACCTGCCAAGTGAATACCTTTTGATCATTGATGAGTCTCACATGACCATTCCGCAAATTCGCGGTATGTATAACGGCGATCGTTCGCGCAAACAAACACTGGTGGAATTTGGCTTTCGTTTGCCTTCGGCTCTGGATAACCGGCCATTGAAGTTTGATGAGTTTGAAGAACACATGGGTTACACCATTTACACGTCGGCTACCCCAGGTCCGTATGAAATGGCGCGCGCCGAGCAGGTGGTCGAGCAGATCATCCGTCCAACCGGGTTGGTAGATCCAGAGGTGGAGGTGCGCCCAACTCGCGGGCAGGTGGATGATCTGGTCAAGGAAATCCGCAAACGGGTTGAGGTTGGCGAACGCGTGCTGGTAACCACACTGACCAAGCGGATGGCAGAAGATCTGTCTGACTACCTGATGGAAATGGGGATAAAAGTACATTATTTGCACTCCGAGGTTGAGACATTGGAGCGCGTTGGCATTTTGCGGGATTTACGCCGGGGCGTTTTCGATGTGGTGGTCGGCATCAACTTGCTGCGCGAAGGTTTGGATCTTCCGGAGGTTTCCCTTGTGGCGATTCTGGATGCGGACAAGGAAGGCTTTTTGCGTTCTTCCACGGCGCTGATCCAAACGATTGGGCGGGCTGCCCGGCATGTCAACGGACGGGTGATCATGTATGCTGACACTATCACTGATTCGATGAAAACTGCTATTGACGAAACCAACCGTCGCCGCGCAAAGCAGATGGCTTACAATCAATCTCACGGAATTGAACCGGTTGGTATTGTGAAAGCCATTCATGATATTACCGAGCGTATTTCCGCTGGTGCGGGGATTGCTGAAGGGCGAGGGGAATATCGAACCAGTGATAAAAGTGGCTTCCTGCCGATGCCCCCCAATGAGATGAAGCGGTTGATTAATGAGATGGAAAAACAAATGAAGCAGGCTGCCAAAGATTTGGAGTTTGAAAAAGCAGCCGCCTTGAGAGATCAAATCTTCGAATTGCGTGCTTTACTGGCTGAGGAGAGCAATCTTCCCCCTTGGAAAAAAGCACGATTACTGGCAGGCGAAGATTAGAGTTGGCTTAGTTTTTGCTCCAACGCAACTGAGTTGCTCATTAAATCCGGTATACTGCGGGTTAGTTCTGGTCATCCTGATTGCGGAGGAGTTATGAGTGTACAGGCAAAAACCCCTTTGAGAAGTGTTATTTTCCAAAGGCACATTGCCGTTCCAATCGAACATGGATCTTGGGTGTTTTTGCTCGGCCCGATGATGGTTGGGCTGGTCCTTTCAGGTGGATTGAACAGCGGTCAGGGATGGGTGATTCTGACGGCTCTGGCCGGTTTTTTCTTCCGCCAGCCGCTCACAATTTTGGTCAAAGTACTGAGCCGCAGACGTCCTTCCAAAGAACGCTTGCCAGCTTTATTCTGGATGGGGGTATATGGATTGATTGCACTGATCGGCGTAGCCGGTATGCTCAGTCAGGGTTTGGGATTTCTGGTAGTGCTGGCTTTGCCAGCACTGCCGGTTTTATTTTGGCACTTATGGCTGGTCAGTCGGCGCGAAGAACGTCGGAAGCCGGTTGTGGAAATTGCCGGTAGCGGTGTGTTGGGATTGTCAGCCCCGGCGGTTTACTGGGCTGGAAAAGGCGAGACAGATTGGATCGGCTGGGCGCTCTGGTTGCTTTTGTGGCTGCAGGCTATTGGCTCGATTTTATATGCCTATTTGCGACTTAATCAACGCGAGTGGAAAGAACTGCCCTCACTCGCAAGAAGGCTAAGGGCTGCTCGCGCTTCTATCCTGGTTTGTGGGATAAATTTTACTGTTGTCAGTTTGCTTTCCATTGTTGGGGTGCTGCCACCTTATCTTCCGCTGGCTTATCTGATTCAGTTGGTTGAAGCCGTTTGGGGGGCACTAAGACCAGCCATTGGGGTAAAACCAGTAACGATTGGAGTGCGCCAGCTGGTTATTAGTACATTATTTATGATCGCATTAGCCGGATTGTGGGTTTATCCAGCCTTTGGTGTGTAGCACGCTCAGGAGTTTTGGGTGTAATCTGGCAATTCTCCGTACAACATAGCCCGGTTGCGTCCGGACTTTTTCACGCGGTAAAGGGCGTGGTCCGCATGCCGCAGCAAAGTGGTCAGGTCGTAACCAGAGGTGGTATTGGTGGATACCCCCATGCTAATGGTGACAAAGAGCAATTCACTGCCGATGTGGATGGGTTCAAGACTGATGGATTGACGCAGCCGCTCCAGAATGGGTTTTATTCCCGTATCCGAAATTCCAGAAAGCAGCAGGACAAATTCATCGCCGCCATAACGCCCAAGCACATCAGATACTCGCAGTCGGCTGGCAATGCGTTTGGCAACGCTGCTTAATATCAGATCCCCGATGGAGTGTCCGTAAGAATCGTTATAATCCTTAAAATTATCCAGATCAAAGACCACCAATGCCACCGGTAGATTGTTCCGTCGGTTTTCTTCGATCATCTCATTGCATTTTTGGAATAAGCCGCGCCGGTTGTAAACCCCGGTTAACGGATCGGTTACAGATAAACTTTGAACTTCTTCATATAAACGGGCATTTTGGACGGCCAGGGCGGCTTGATCGGCAAAAGCCTGCAAACGAAAGATGACTTCCTCGTTGAAAAAGCCCGGTGTAGCGCTATCCAGATTGAGAAAACCGATCACCTGGCCGCGACTGAGCAGAGGCATTCCGGCGTAGGATTTGATCCATGCCATGGTTGAATTGCTACGCCAAAGCGAAGATTTCTCAGTATCCGGTATAACCAACGGCAATTTGTTTTCGACCATTTTTTGAAGGGTGGGAAATTCCTCCAGCCGAAAACGTAATCCTTCCAGAAATTTATCGGTCTTGTTGGAAAAATAACCTTGATGGAAAAGCACCTCAACCCATTCACCGTCCAATAACATGATGTTGGCCGATTCATGGGGAACGACCTTGCCAACATTGAGCAGAATGCGTTCAAGGACCTCACGAAAGTTGAGAGTACTGTTCAAGGCGGAGGCGGTATCTCGCAAGGCGTCCGAAAGGGCGCGAAGTTGGCGTTCGGTTTCTTCTGCCCACTTGCGTTCGGTGATATCCATGGCGATGACCACAAAACCCAAAATTTGCTGTTGATCTTGAATGGGTGTCACTGAGCAATAGGCCGTGAAGTCAGCCCCATTTTTCCGCTTGAGGGTAATTTCGCCACTCCATATCTCCCCGCGCCGTACAGTGGTGCGGATTTGCTCAATAGAAGGTATGGAGGAAATCGGAATGAGAGTTTCGAGGATTGGTTTTCCAAGGATGACTTCCAGCGAGTAACCAAACAAATGTTCGCAATAATGGTTGGCATAAATCACAATACCGTTTTGATCAACGGCAATAGCGGCCTGACCGATGTGGTCGAGAAGGTCAGCCTGGAAGCGGATTTGCTTTTCGCGTTCTTTTTGTACGGTAATATCCCGGAAACTGGCAATTGCCCCGCTCAGATCTTCGTCTTCGATTAGAGGTATTGCAGTCACCGATAACCAGCGTAATTTGCCGTTCGAGTCAATTAAACCCTGTTCAAAATCTTCCACAGCTCGTTTTTGGTTCAATGCAATGAAAAGGGGGATTTGATCGGGGCGCAGCGGGGTGAGAATATTGTCTACCTGCAACCAGCGACAGTCCTCGCAGGACGGATAAAGTAATTGATTTTGGTGACGATCGAACATCTGCTCGGCGGCCCGGTTCGAAAAGATTACTTCTCCGGCCTGGTTGACCATCACAATCCCTTCGGATAATGTTTGTAAAATGGTTTCCATTCGTTTTTGGACCTTTTGTAATGCCTGCTTTGCTTTGACCTGTTCTGTAACGACTTGAAAATAAACGGAGATACCATTTGCATGAGGATAAACCCTGACCTCGTACCAGTTTTCATAAGGGGGTTGATCGAAGTACGTTTCAAAAGTCAGGGGTTGTTTGGATCGGAGGGCGAAGCGATATTTTTCTTCAAAAATGGACCCCTTGGCTTCGGGGAAAACTTCAAACAGAGGTTTACCTAGAACTTCGTTGCGAGTGCGGTGGAGCATGCGTTCAGCGGCTTGATTGAAATAACGAACGACAAGCTGATCGTCCAGTGAGAAAAAGGCATCACTGATGCTTTCTAAAATTTTTTGAGGTTGTTCCGCGAATTCAACAGGTGAAGACATCTCTCAATCTTTTATGACCAATTCATTATTTGAGATAATTTGTAATCTTCTGCATAGTTTATTGGAAATGTAAAGGATTTGCAAGGATTCATTCGGCATTTTTCGAATAAGATTGGATTATGAAAAATGTGAGTCGAATCTTTGCTTTTAAGATTAAACCCATGGTCATCTGGCTGGTTACAGTGTTGATGTGGGGGTGTTTGATTTCGCCGGCAGCTGTCCGGGCAGATGACTCGATTCCGCCCAGGGTGGGTGACCCCACAGTATTTAACGAAGAGGAGGAATTGCAATATTCCATCCAGTTCACCGGCTGTGAACGTCAAAATTTTGAGCCGGTCAACATGGACTTTGAGCAGCGCGTCGTGGAATTGGTCAATAATGAGCGCAAAAGTCGGAATCTTCCCCCCTTAAAGCGGATGACGGACCTGGATTATGCCGCCCGTTACCACGCGCGTGATATGGCGGAAGACGGGTATTTCAGCCACAATTCCTATGATGGGGGACAAATGATCTGCAACTGGGACACTCGGATTGGAAAATTCTATAGCGGTTGGAGCAGCCTGGCAGAGAACATTGCAGCCGGTTATACCACACCGGAGAATGTGATGAGCGGCTGGATGAACTCTTCGGGTCATAAAGCCAATATCCTCAGTACCAGTAATCGTGAAATTGGTGTGGGGTATTGGCCGGGTGGGTCTTACGGTCATTACTGGGTACAGGATTTCGGTCGGCGCGACTCGGTTTATCCGGTGGTGATAAATTGGGAATACGCTAAAACCAGTTCCCCTGAGGTGGAATTGTATATCTATGGTCAGGGGATATGGACAGAAATGCGCCTGCGCAACGACGACGGGGGTTGGACAGCCTGGCAGCCGTTTCAGTCACGCCTCAATTGGAGGTTGAATGGGGTTAAGGGTGTCCGCACAGTGACGGTTGAATTGCGCAACGGCACAGCCTCCACGAGCAGTTGGGATTCCATTGAATTAACGGAGGGCGAGCCTCAACTGGTTGTGCAGCCACTTTCGCTGACGTTCTTTTACGAGACCAGTACCGGTCGTCTGACTCCGCCCTCCGCTTCGATAACTATCCAGAACGGCGGCAGTGATCTGGTGTTGAATTGGGTGGCTGAAGGTATCAACGGGGATTGGTTCTCGCTTTCGATCCAATCGGGAAGAACCCCCGGCAGTCTCGGCATCAACCCGGTACTGAATACGGGATCGTTTGTTCAGAATGAGATTCTGAGTGGAGGTCTGACCATCCGCGCCACGGAGCCTTTTCCTGTGGCTGGTTCACCACGTCAGGTGACGGTGCAACTGCTTGTGGTTGAGCAGGTAAGCCGGGTTTATTTGCCAATGGTGAAAAGGTAAAAAAGGGTGAGAAGTCAGTCCAGAACTGGCCGGGAAAGGGATTGTACCACCCGAACGGCGGCTTTGACCTGAGCTGCGATCTGATCAAATTGTCCATTTTGGATCCATTGTCGTTTTGCCAGCCAGGAACCACCTACTGCCAGAACTCGCTCGCAGGTGAGATACGATGACAGGTTATCGGTTTGAATGCCGCCGGTAGGGATAAAGCGGAGGTTGGGAAATGGGTCTGAAACAGCCTTGATGGCGGCGATCCCGCCCATCGTTTCAGCAGGAAAGAATTTGAACACCTCAATGCCCAGTCGTAATCCTTGCAGGATTTCATTTGGGGTGACAGCGCCGGGCAAAAAGGGTATCCCCTCCCGGAGTGCCCATTCAACAGCGTCCTGTGGTAAACCGGGTGAAACCAGAAAATCCGCCCCGGCCTTTGCTGACTTTACGGCCTGATCCAAAGTCAGAATTGTCCCCGCCCCCAGAAGAAGATTGGGATATGCCTTTCGGATGGCTTGAATGGCTTCAAGTGCGGCCGGTGTGCGCAAGGTGATTTCGAGAATCGGCAGGCCGGCTTTGATCAAGGTGGCTGCCAGCGTTTCCGCGCGGTCTACAGTGTCCATTTCTACAACGGGAATGAGGCCAAGCGAGTAAATTGTACGATAGATTGGATTGAGCATTTTTAGTTAAAAATCCAGAAAGTGGGCGGGATTTTCCACTAACAGGGTGGTGATGGCTTGTTCTTCTACTCCAACCTTTTTCAGGCGGGGGACAAAATCCAACAGAATGTGACCGAGACCAAGTGTTTGAGGGTTATGAACTTTCCAGGAGGATTTACGCGCCCGGTCACTGGAAAGCAAAATCTGACGCACATAACCGGCTTCGATCAAATCGCGGATCAAAATGGCGCGCTGGTCATCCGGCCAGTACTGTTCCTTGCCAATTTGATCGAATCCCAAGAAAACGCCCCGTTGTGCCAATTGAAAATAAACCTCCCGTGGCAGGTTTCGGTCGAGATGACCGATGAGTAATTTTCGAGGGGGTACACCTGCTTCGAGCAGCAGTTCGGCTTGTTCGAGTGCGAAGGTGCCTGCCTCGGTGTGCGTGCTGACCGGCGCACCCGTTTGGCGGTGGGCAATTCCAGCGGCTCGAATGACACGCTTTTCCACCTCAGCAGCGTGATTCAGGCTGGAGGCCGCTTTGATAACCCCAGCACGGACACCGGTATCTGCAATACCAAGGGTAATTTCCCGAATGATCCGTTCCGCGATTTGTTCAACAGATTGATTTTGCAAAAATTCAGCAGAAAACTTCGCTTTGTGGTGACCTGTAACTGCGATGATATGAACCCCAGTTGCTTGCGAAATTTGAGCCAGATCAAGTGGAGAACGTCCAATTTCCTCGGTGGTCATTTCCACCAGAGTACCACCGCCAACGGATTTGTAATAACGCAATTCGGCAACGGCTGCCGGAATGGAATTGAGGCCGAGGTCGGCATCCTCAAGTGCCATCGAATCGGGTGGGTACCAGAGTACATGCTCATGGCAGGCGGTAATACCCAATTGATCTGCAGGAATTGAACCTAAAACCGTTTGAACCGCCACGAATATCCTCCTTTCTAATCCAGTATTGCGCCGATCTTCCGCAACTCCGATTGTAATTTGGGGATAGAAACCGCCCGTAGGGACCAGTGATGTTTGAGTGCAATAGCGGCAGCCACGCCAGCAGCCTGTCCCATAGCCATACACTGTCCCATGCTGCGCACCGAAGCGTGAGCGTCATGGTCTGCTGAAAGGCAGCGCCCTGCAACCAGCAGTCCTTCGACCTGTTTGGGGAGCAGGCAACGATAAGGGATGTGATAGGTTTCTCCCTCCGGCAGGTACTCCCAGCGGGTGTCCTGCCCGGCATGGTGTTCTTCAATGGGAGCTCCGCATTGGGCAATGGCATCGTCGAACTTACGGGCAGTGAGGACATCCTCGCGGGTCAGGCGGTATTCGCCAAAAATCCGACGGCTTTCGCGGATGCCAATTTGGGTGCTAAAACCACCCATTGCGGCATTCTCATACCCGGGGATCTGCTCCACGAGAAAGCGGGCATATTCAAGTGCCTGCCGCCGGCCTTCGATTTCGGCTTGGGTCAATTGGGTCAAGTCGAGGGGGTCAATATCCCGAACACGGGTCATGTTGGTAACCATGACACCGGGCAGAGGAGTGATGTGAGCGCTGCCTTCCTTGCGGGGCAGGTCATAGCCCAATTGTTCAGCCTGTGCCATTTTTTCGTGCAATTCCGACTTCCTGACATTTTGGGCCCGCGAGACATCCACATTTATCATTTTAAACGTCGTAGTGAGTGATTGTATCGGGCCGTCCCGGCTGCTTTCGAATGGCACGCCCATGCGGGCAGCCACATCCGCGTCGCCGCTGGCATCAATGACCACTTTGGCAGACAGGCGAAATAAGCCGGATTTACTGGCGATCACAACCCCGCGAATTTCGGTGCCTTCGGAGAGAACATCAATGACCAGTGCGTGATAATACAAACGGACACCGGCTTGCCGGGCAAGTTGTTCCCACACGAATTTCAGAGTTTCGGGATCATAAGTTATGCCCTGTCCCGCTCCATAGGTGTTAGGGCGGTAAATTGCGGCGTTGCGTTTGAACAATTCTTCAACTACACTGTCCGGCACACCACCTACCACCTTGCGCGGTTTGACACCTGGGGTGAAAAAGCCATAGAAAGTATCCAGAACCTGGGTACTGATTCCACCCATGAAACCATATCGTTCAACCAGCGTTGTAGTCGCCCCGAGACGGGCAGCAGTAATGGCAGCAGTAGCACCTGCCGAGCCCGAACCAACCACCAACACATCGGTAGGAGGTAATTCTTCCAGAGAAGTGGAGTAAATTATCATCGTGATACTCTCCTGCGGACTACCGAGCTGTCCAGCCGCCATCTACGGTCAGCACAGCACCGGTTACAAAGCGGGCAGCATCGGAGGCAAGGAAAACGGCAGCCCCGGCAACGTCTTCTGGTTGACCAAAATCGGCGGTCAGAGGTTGCAGATCAGCCAGTCGGGAACGGATATTTTGGTTTTGCTGGGCACGCTGGCTCATTGGGGTGGCGATCAGCCCGGGGCAAATGACATTGGCGCGGATGCCGTGAGGAGCGTAGTAGGCAGCAATCGAACGCGTCAGGCTGATGGCTGCGCCTTTACTGGCCGCATAGGCATGGGTGGCAAAATCTTCATCACCGCCCACCAGGCCTAAAACCGAAGAGATGACCACCACGGCTCCTTTTCGCTGGGGGAGCATTGCCTGGATGGCGAATTTACAGCAGTAGAACACGCTGTTCAAATTCAAATCAAGGGTTTTATGCCAGCCTTCCAGCGAACACGAATCTACAGGTCCATCCCCCCATCTTCTGCCAGAGCCACCGGCAACATTGACCAGCACATCCAGGTGTTGAAATTGGTGGACAACCCGTAAAGTTGCTTCCTCAACTTGATCGGGGCGGGTGACATCCACCTGCATGGGGACTGCGGTTAAGGGAAAAGAGCAGGTTTGACGAATTTCTTCGGCAGCGTTCAGGTCAATATCCCATAATACAACCGTTGCACCTTCTTGAGAAAATTGGCGTGCGATGGCTGCACCGATGCCGCTGCCTGCCCCTGTGATTATGGCAACTTTATCCTTCAATTGCATGGTCAGCACCCATATACACGGCGCACGCGGGCGCGGTAGTCGTCGTAACAGGCATCAAACCGTTTTTTCGATTCCTCGCGTCCAAGGAAGTAGCTGCTGGTCAGCACAATGGGTGGTTTGCCCATGGCGGTCAGCTTCTCGGCAATGCGGCACTTTAGCGCATTGGTGATGGCGGCGGCGCCAATGGTGGAACCGGGGCCGACCGGGTCCCCCAATCCTTCGACTCGAACCAGGGCATCCCCTGCTGGTGTGCAGTTATCAATGACGATATCGGCAATGTCAGTCAACTTTTTACCACTGGAGTGGAGCGCCGGGCTGGCCTGACAATGCTCCACCGAGACGACAGCAATGACCGGCATGTTCAACCGTTTTGATTCCAGCGCCACATCAATAATGACTTCATTGACGCCGCTGTTGGAGAAGATCAGGAAGCAGTCGGGGGGCGAGAAAACAAAGTTCCTGAGAATGATTTGCCCCAGACCTTCCACGTGTTCCAAAAACATGGCTTGCCGCTGGCCGTTGGAGCCGACCACAAGATTGTGGAAGGTGAGGGATAATTCCACGATGGGGTGAAAACCGGGAAAACTGCCGTGGCGGGGGAACATTTCTTCGACAAAAATGCGCGAATGTCCGCTGCCAAACATATGCACCAGCCCGTCTCCCGCGATGGTTTGAGCGCATTGTTCTGCTGCTTTTTCAATGTTTTCCAACTGGGTCTGTTGAATACGGGTCAGGATATCCTGCGCCTTTTTAAGATATTCAATGGAGGCATTGGTCTGCATGGCTCCTCTACAAGATCGTTCAACGAATTTGAGTGATGCTATACTCGTACCGGTCAGCGCGGTAATAGCTGGTGGAATATTCAATTAAATCGCCTTCTTCAACATAAGTGGCTGTGCCGACGTACAACAAGGGTGCACATTCTTCAACTTCCAGCAGGTCAGCCCGATAGCCATCGGCAGCCACAGCGCGCACGACGATATCCATGCGTTTGATCATTAAAGCAAAGCGATTGGTGAGCACTTCAAAGAGGGATTGGTTGGTGAAATCCACCTTTTCTATGCCGGGGCATCGTTCGGTCAGGATGATTGAAATTTGGTGGCAGATTAATTCATTATCCCCGTATCGTAATCGTTCTAAAATCACGCATGGTGCACCTTTGACTTTTTCCAATACGGGGACATTTTCCATCGTGACAGTTGAAGGTTCACAACGTAAAACTTTGGATGAAGGTACCCGTCCCATTTCGCGCATTTGCTGGCTGAAACTGCGATCGAGGAAAAACTGAATACTGGGAATGTCCCGGACAAAGGTGCCTTTACCCGGGTAACGTTCTACCAGATTTTCATCCACCAATCGGCCAATTGCCTGACGAACAGTCTGTCGGCCAACGTTATAAGCCTGGCAAATCTCTAGTTCGGGGGGGAGCATACTGCCAGGTTTGAGTATGCCGCGTTGAATCATGCGGCGCAAGTCTAGATAAATTTGATAGTACAACGGAATGGGGTTGTGAGGATCAACAGTTGAGTATGGCAGGCTCATAGGGTCCTTTCTGAGAGTCATAAAAGGTTCAATTCACGGCGAGGAAGAAAGTGCCAGCGGGTACTTTCCCCAATGTTGAGCGGCTTGAAAAAGAGTTACTACATTTTCCGCGGGGACATCAGCCTGAAGGTGATTGGCAGGGGCCAAAATGTAACCACCTCCTTCGGCAAGTTGAGCAAGACGGGTTTTTACTTCTTGAATGACATCCTCGCGGCTGCCGAGCATGGCGTGACTGATATCAATGCCGCCCAAGAAGCTGATGCGGTCTCCGTATTTTTGTTTGATTTCAGAGATGTTTGTGGCAGGGAGTGGTTCAAGTGGATGAAGGACATCCACCCCTAACTCGATGAAATCCGGGATCAGACGGGCAACCGCACCGTCGCTGTGAAGCATAATCTTAATGTCCGGTTTGTGTGCGCGAATGGTATGAATCATTCTTGCCAGGCAGGGTTTGATGAAGCGGCGGAACATGGCTGGTGAAAGAATCGGACCGGAGTTACCGGCGTAATCATCACCGGGTAATTCAATCATATCAAACCATCGCCCGCCGGCTCGCATGGCGGCATCCAAAAGACCTTCCAGTAGGGTGGTGATGCGATCCAGTAATGTAAGGGCAAAGTCAGGGTATTCAATCAAATCGGTGAGAAAATTTTCCGTGCCGCGCAGGTCACAGGCGGTTTGAAATGGCCCATGAGAAGCCACCATGCGCATAACGATAAAGTAGGGGGTGTTGCGTTGAAGTTCCTCAGCCCGTTGAGCAACTCCTTGCATCCACGAAGGATCACGGGGATCAGGCCAGCGCACAAGTCGTTCGATGTCCTCGATGTTGGTTGTGTGTTGTAAAAGACCGTTACCGGCATAATAGTAAGGCAAAGCCCGTTTCCAGATTTGACCAAATGAATCAAAAAAAGTGTTTTCATCTTCGCCGGGGATGACTGGACTGTTTGGCAGCTTGGCCGGCCAGCAGTAGCGAAAATCGGTGCCCAAACGACTTAACAGACGATCGTCCATGTAAGAGATGTTATGACCTTGACGGAAAGGGGGGACGGCTTCACCAAGCTGGAAGAAATCCAGCAGGCGAAAGTAGAGATCGTCTACCAGGCCATAAGGCCCACCTCCCAGAGCGGTGGGGACGCGGTCAGGGGTTTCGTGCCGAAGGGCAGTATATACGCGCTGACGGGGAGTGAGGGAAAAAGTGGTCATGGGAATTTAAGAACGATTATTCAAATGTGCGTACATTAAGTCGATTTTAGTCGAAAACAGTTGAAAAAGCAAGTTGACACGCATAATAGAATTATCTATAATTAGAATGTTCGTACATTTAGATATTAAAAAAATCCCCCTTGGAGAAACAAACTATGAGTCACAAGATCGCCATGCTGGGTACCGGCTTGATTGGTCGTTTTTACACTATGAGTCTGTTGAAATATCGCGGCAAGGAGCAGGTCGTAACGGTCTATTCCCGACGGGCGGAACAGGCTGAAAAGTTCGCGGCAGAATTTGGTATCCCGCGATGGACAACAGACATGGCAGAAGCAATCCGTGATCCGGAAGTGGATACTGTTGTCATTGGTTTGCCGAATTATCTGCACAAACCGGCTGCTTTACTGGCGGCAGAGGCGGGCAAGGCGGTGCTTTGCACCAAACCGCTGGCAACCAATGGGGAAGAGGCGCTGGAAATGTTGAGAGCCGTTGAAGAGGCAGGGGTTTTTCACGGATACCTTGAAGATTTGGTTTATACCCCAAAGACTCTCAAGGCGCTGGAGTCGGCTCGCAATGGCGCGTTAGGAAAGGTGTTGTGGGCACGCTCGCGCGAAACCCATGGCGGCCCGCACAGTGACTGGTTTTGGACCAAAGAGCAGTCTGGCGGAGGCGCCATCGTAGACATGGGGTGTCACTGTATCGAGATTGCGCGCAATTTCATCGGCAAGGAAAATCGCCCCATCGAAGTGACATGCTGGGCCGATACTCAGGTTCATCCAATTGATGCCGAAGATCACGCGGTGGGCCTTGTGAGGTATGACAATGGGGCTATCGGGCAATTTGAGGTTTCCTGGACGTTTCGCGGCGGTATGGATCTGCGCGATGAGATTGCCGGCACCGAAGGAACGGTCTGGTTGAATCACTGGCTGCGCACTGGCTTTGAGATGTTTACTGCGGTGGGGCAGGGCGGTTATGTGGCTGAGAAAGCCGAAGGGGATACTGGCTGGCTATTCCCGGTGGGTGATGAAATTGGTTCGCTGGGTTATGTGGAGATGTTCCTGGATATGTTCAACGCCATGGATGAGGGTCGGCAGCCAATGGAAACCTTTTACGATGGTTATGTAGTCAATGCCATCATTGATGCGTGCTACAAATCAGCCCAGACCAAAAAATGGGAACCGGTTGATTTAAAAGTCTGGCGTGGTGGTGAAGGGAAAGACCTCACTACTGCCTTGAGGGATTACGATGAGGAGCATTACCTGATCAAAGAGGAACGGATGCCGAATGGTAACCTCAAAGTCATCCTGAAAAACAAGAAGACCGGGGCGATTACGCAGGTGATTCGCGAGTAAGCGCTTTGTCTATCAAATAGACGAAGTTCTTAATAAAATATACGAAATCGTCTATTGAATTTACGAAAGATTTTTGCCATAATAAGATCAAGTTGTTTTTAATGCGAAAATTCGCGTTGAAAACGCTTCTCTCCTGCCATTGATTTCCATCTTTTGCCCTTTTTTTTCAGCCCATGACCCAATCCTTTCGGCCAAGAATCAAGGCACCGATTTTGTTGAACAGTGCAGAGGCGGAGATCATCCGTGCTTTGCGCCGGCAGGGGTGCATAACCAGCAGCGATATTACCCGTATGACCGGTTGGTCGAAGGCCAAGACTGCTCAAGACATTCGCGATCTGGTTGAAAAGGGGTTCTTAATGGAAGCGGGCGAGGGTATATCTCAGGGAGGGAGAAAACCCCGCCTGCTTTGTATTAACCGCAATCTGGGTTTTGTGGTGGGGGTAGATATTGGCGCGACCAGTGTGGATGTTGCTCTGGCAGATATTTCGGGCGGAATCCTTCAACGCTATAGTGAGGCAGCGGACGTGCGTCAGCGCCCGGAACCGTTTTTGTCTCGTTGTGTAGAGATCATCTTCCAATTGATGGATTTGCAGGGATGCCGGTCTGATCAGATTTTGGGAATTGGCATTGGTGTGCCGGGGCCGGTTGACTTTGCGCGGGGGGTGCTGGTTGCGCCGCCTTTGATGCCGGACTGGGAGAATTTTTCGATACGGGGGTTTGTTAAGGAATCGTTCCCGAATGCGTTTGTCGTTGTTGATAACGATGTCAATATCATGGCGTTAGGTGAGCAGCGCGCTGGCGATGGGATCAACGTGGATCATTTTATCTTTGTAAAAATTGGCACGGGTATCGGAGCGGGGATTGTCTCAAATGGAAAAATCCATCGTGGAAGCACTGGTTGCGCCGGTGACATTGGTCATATCTGTGTGGATAAAAACGGGCCAATTTGCCGTTGCGGGAATACCGGTTGTCTGGAAGCAATGGCCGCTGGCCCGGCGATTGCAGAGAAAGCCGTGCAAGCTGCCTTGAGCGGGAGTAGTCCTTTCCTGAAAAACCTGATGAATCAAAACGGGGGTGTTTTACGCCCTGAAGATGTCAACACCGCATGCCGCGAAGGTGATCAGGCTGCTTTGGAAATCATTCGGGCAAGCGGTCAAATGATTGGTGACGTGTTGGCCGGGCTGGTCAATTTCTTCAATCCCAGTCATATTTTTATCGGTGGAGGCATTGCCAATTTTGGCAATCATTTACTGGTTTCCATCCGCCGGGCAGTGCTGCGCCGTTCCCTCCCATTGGCGACCACCCATCTTTCCATCAATTTCTCGCGGATGGGCGCCGATGCGGGGGTAACCGGCGCGGTTGCGCTGGCTCTCGAATACTTGTTTGTCATCGAAGATCAACCAACCACGACAATTTGAGCTGGATACTTGATGGAAAGGAGGTGTTTCGTACTTCAAAAAGGTCCCAATGATCGTTTATCCGAATTTTTGTTTGTTTGAAAAACTTGACAGAAGGAGAAGATGAACATGCAAAGAAAACCCCTCTTTACAATTCTTGCCCTCATCATGGTCATTTCCATGGTGCTGGCAGCCTGCGGCACACCGGCAACACCAACTACCGAGGTGCAGCCAACTCAGCCGCCGCAAACCGGACAACAACCCACTCAACCCCCCGTTGAATCCAAGGGGCCGCCCTTCACGATAGGGATTTCGAATCCGTTCATCAGCAGCGAATATCGCACGCAGATGATAGCGGAGTTGATCGAAG
>FWPU01007138.1_pt1 | contig 21036 bp, 14 predicted proteins | sample 2228361 | NCBI WGS metagenome assembly FWPU01 (sample SAMEA103939777, study PRJEB20133) | metagenome
CCGCGATACCTGGTTGCTGGTCCGGCAGTTCCGTTCCACCCTGCTCATCTTTCTCCTCCTGCTCTTCGTCGGGACAACGGTTCTCCGCTACACCTACCGCCCGGGTCAGCTCATCGGCTGGCTGGCAGCGATGGACATGACCCTCGGCCTGATGTTCTTTGAAATGGGCTGGGAGTACCCCGCGTCCCTACCGGCGCAGGTGGTGTACCTTCTCTGGCCCATCCTGGGCCTGGCCCTGGTGGTCAACGGCGTGGTCCAGTTCTGGATCGCCCTGTTCAACCGGCAGGAGCGACGGGAAGCATGGGAGGTCGCCTTGGCATCCACATACCGCAATCATATCGTTGTCTGCGGACTGGGGAAAGTCGGCAGCCGTGCCGCCTTTCACCTCCTGCAGATGGGGTACGACGTCGTCGGCGTGGAACAGAACCCACAGGCCCCTTTTCTGGAGACGGTTCGTCGGCGCAGGATTCCGGTCATCCTGGGCAATGCCCGCCGTCCGGACGTGCTGGAAAAGGCCGGGGTGCGCTCCGCCTCGGCCATCATCGCGGCAACCGAGGACGATATGACCAACCTGGGAATCGCCATGGAGGCCCGACTGCTGAACCCGGGCATCCAGGTCGTCCTGCGGATGTTTGACCAGCAACTAGCCGACACCATCCGCCGGAGTTTCGGCTTCGCCGCCTTCAGCACCTCGGCGCTGGCGGCCCCGGCGCTGGCCGCCGCGGCCACCCGTGCTGCCGTGGAGTACTCTTTCTACCTCAACGATGTCCTACTCAACATCAGCCGCCTGACGGTCAACCCGGGCTCGGCGCTGGTGGGCAAGCGGGTAGAGGAGATGGAACAGGAACTGGATCTCTCCATCATCCTACACTCCACCGCCGACGGAGTGGACTTCCATCCCCCGGCTGATCAGGTGCTGGCGGCGGGGGATTGCCTTGTTGTCCTGGCGCCGCTGGAGGCTCTGAGCCGTCTCCATCAACTGAACGCTTCCGTATGCCCGGAACCGGAGAAGCGGGGAGGGAAACGTTGGCTGGATCGGGGGAGAAGAGGGCCCTCCCCATCGGGGAGGAGCGGCCCATAGTGGGCATCGTCGGGCCGTGCGGGGCGGGCAAGAGCACCCTGGTGGGCATCCTGCGCGCCCGCGGGATCGCCGCCCGTGAGATCGCCCAGGAGCATTCCGGCGTCCCCGCGATGTGGCAGCGGATCACCCGCCCCCGCTACCTGATCTACCTGGACGTCTCCCGGGAGGTGGCGGAGCGACGACTGGGCCAGCGATTTCCCCCCGACGCCTGGCAGGAGATGGCGGGCCGTCTGGCCCACGCCCGCGCCCACGCCGACCTGCTCGTTATGACCGACACCCTCACCCCCGACGAAGTGGCGGAGCGGGTGCTGGGGTTTTTAGAGTGTAAAGACGTAAAACGTAAAACGTAAAACGTAATCTCGTGCCCTTCGTGGTTACAAAAATTGCGTTCTGGCTACCGGACAGTTTGCAATAGCACGCAGATAAACGCCGATGAACGCTGATAGACGCGAATAAACGGAATTTTATGTTATAAAAGTCGGCGTTCATCTGCGTGAATCAGCGTCCAATTTCAGAACTGGACTCTGGCGAAATGCTCTTTTTCGCTCCCGGCGGGTGCTCTCGGCGGGTGCTCTCGGCGGGTCTGCCGGACGCCGGTCACAGACCGGCTTTGAGCAACGAAAATCGTTATAGTCAGCAGGCAGCAGGTAGCAGGCAGCAGACAGCGCACCCGGAAAATTCGCCAGACTCCAGTTCAGAAGTGTCAGGTAGCCAGAATTGCGTTTTACTTTTTACGTTTTACTTTTCACGTTTTACGTGTCGCGCCATGTCCCATCGTACCGACCAGATTGCGGTTATTCTCATCCTGACCGTTGCGCTGGCCGCGGCCGCGCCCCTCTGGGGGCCGGGCATCGTCAACACCCGCGGCGGGGGGGATAGCCCGTTCCTCCTCCAGCGCCTCCACCAGATGACGGCAAACCTCCGGGCGGGCGTCTTCCCCGTCCGCTGGATGCCCGATGCCGCCTACGGCCTGGGCTATCCATTCTTCAGTTACTACGCTGCCCTCCCCTACTACATCGGCGGCCTGCTGGCCCTGGCCGGCCTGGACCTCCTGACCGCGGTCAAACTCACCCAGACGCTGGGGTTTCTGGTCGCCGCACTGGCGATGTACGGCTGGATACGCCGCCGGACCGGGTCTCCCCTGGCCGCGGGCCTGGCGGCCGTCGCCTACACCGCGGCGCCGTTCCATATGGTCAACGTCTACGTGCGGGGGGACTCCCTCTCCGAATTCTACGCCTTCGTCTTCTACCCGCTCATCCTCTGGGCGCTGGACGCCCTTCCGACGAGCCGCTTTGGGGTCATCTGGGCCGCCCTGGCCTACGCCGGTCTCCTGCTCACCCACAACATCTCCGCCTTCATCTTCACCCCCTTCGTCCTGCTGGCGGTCCTGATGCGCCTGGGACGGGGCGAACTCCGGACGGTCCTGCGCGGCCTGGCCGCACTGGTCCTGGGGATGCTCCTGGCGGCCGGATTCTGGGTCCCGGCGCTGCGGGAGAGTTTCCTGGTCCAGTTGGGGACGGTCACCCAGGGCTACTTCCACTACACCAACCACTTCCGCGCCCTCAACCTGGTGCAGGACCGTTTTCTTTTTGACTATTCCATCTCCTCCGGCGCGCGCACCCCCTTCGCGATGGGCCTGGTACAGGCCGTGGGCGCGGCGCTGGGGACGCTGTGGCTGATCCTGCGCCTTTTCCAGCGGGAACTGGACCGGTCCGGAGGTTTCATCCTGCTGGGCCTGCTCCTCTCCACCCTGATGATCACCCCGCTCAGCAAGCCCCTCTGGGACCACCTGCCGCTCCTGCCGATGGTCCAGTTCCCGTGGCGGTTTCTCTCCGTCCAGGCCCTCTTCGCCGCCGCCGTCACCGCTGCCCCCTTCGCCTGCCCTCCTTCCTCCCTTCCCTCACGTTTTACTTTTTACGTTTTACTCTTTACCCTCCCCCTTTCCGTCCTTCTCCCTCTCCACCCCGACCGTCTCCCCATCGGTCCGGAGGATGTCACTACGGAGCGGTTGCTCCTCTACGAACTCTTCACCGGCAACATCGGGACGACCATCCGGCACGAGTACCTCTACCGGTCCGTCGTCCCGCGGCCGTTCACCTCCGACGCGCTGGTGGAACCCGACGCGCCCCCGCGCGCCATCCCGCTGGACGGCGCCTTGCTGGAGGCGACCCTGCTGGAGCGTGCGCCCACGCGCCAGGTCTGGCGGGTAGTGGGGGAGGGGGGCGGGATCGCCTTCCCGATCCTCTACTGGCCCGGCTGGCGGGCCCGCATAGACGGCGCCCCGGCCGACGTTCGGCCCGTGGAGGGGTCGGGGTACATCGCGGTGGACGTGCCGCCGGGGGAGCACACCGTCGTCCTGGCCCTGGGGCGGACCCCTGTGCGCGCGGTCGCCGAAGCGGTCTCCCTGGCGACGGCCCTGGGGATGCTGGCCGCGATGGGGCTTTCGTGGAGAGGGACCTCACCCTCACCCCGTCGCCGCAGGCAGAGCCCCTCTCCCTCTCCCAATGGGAGAGGGAGAGGGGCCGGGGGAGAGGGTGAGGTCCCCCTGCCAACCCTGGCCCTCCTGCTTCTCTTCCTGCTGCTGCCGGTGCTGGGGGAGCGCGTGCTGCTCCGGGCAAACATTCCATCGGCGGGCCATCTAGACCTGACCATGGACTTCATCCAGATGCCCTACCTCCATCATAACCCCGGTGGGGTGCGGTTTGAGAGTACCGCGGGAAATGTATGGCTTTTATGGTACGACATCTCCGACCAGACCCCCGCCCCAGGGGACGTCCTGACCGTCACCCTGAAGATGGATGGGACCTTCCCGTTCACCGCTACTCTGGAAATGGTCTCTCCGGCCGCGGTGCGCTACGACATTTCCCCCCTGACGGAGACTTCCTGCCAGTGCCTGCCTCTGCCTGCAAACCTGCCCACTCGCAAACCAGCAAACTTGCAAACTTGCCAACTCGCAGACTCGCTCTCTTGCCTGCCGACCGTCCCCCCCGATACGCCGCGCGGCCTGTACCTCCTGCGCTTGCGGGTCTTCGGCCCGGAGGGAGAGATTTTCGCCCGTACCCCGTCGGGAGAGCCGCGGGGAACGCTCTACCTGACCCCGATCCGGGTGCCCCGCGGGCCGTTCCTCCCGCCGGAAACCCCCGTCCTGGCCGCCGTCGGCTCGACAATTCGCCTCTACGGGGCGACCGTCCGCCCGATCGCCCCGGACCGGCTGGAGGTCCGCCTGGTCTGGTCGGCAACCCGTCCCGTCACTGCGAATTATGGCATTTCATTGCGCCTGCGGGACGCCGCGGGGCGGGACGTCGTGGTGATGGACACCCAGCCCGGTTATGGCTTCCTGCCCACCAGTTTGTGGCGTCCGGGGGAGATGGTTACCGACCGGTACGAACTGGCCCTGCCCCCGGACACTCCCCCGGCCGATGGATACCATGTGGAGGTCGTTCTCTATTCGGTGCCGACGCTGGCCGAGGTGGGGAGGGCCATCATTGGGCCGTTCTCGCTCCCGATGGAGTCCCCGTGTGAGAAATGGGGTGAGCCGCGCCAGTTCTCCCTGCCGCCCCTCTCCCGCCTGCTGGGGGTCGCCTTCGGCGGGGAGATTCGCCTGGCGGGCTACGACCTGGTGCGCGAGGCCGAAAGTCTGCGGCTGACCCTCTGGTGGCAGGCGTTGACGGCTCCCCGGGCCGACTACACCGTCTTTGTCCACTTCTTCGGCCCCGAGAGCCCGGTTCCGGTGGCACAGAACGACGCGCCCCCGCGCGGCGGCGCGTACCCCACCTCCCTGTGGGTGCCGGGGGAGGTTGTGAGCGACACCGTCAACCTTTCCCTACGGGATGTCCCGCCGGGGGAGTACCGCCTGGCGGTGGGGCTCTACCGGCCCGAGACGGGGGCACGTCTCCCGGCCTTCGCCGCCGACGGTACTCCCATCCCCGACGACCGTCCCGTCCTGCCGGAGGTCATTTCTATACCTTAAAAACCACGAAGGGCACGAAGGAACACACAAAGGACACAAAGAAAAAATACAAAAACCTCGTGTCCTTCGTGTCACCCTTTGTGTCCTTCGTGGTTCAAAAGCCTGAGGAGGTCAAAATGAGCCGAACCCGTATTCCCGGCCCCGGTCCCCTGCTGGCCCCCGACGGTCGCCTGGTCGCGGTGGGCTGGTCGCCCCAGCCGCTCCTGGATTGCAACCTGGAGCAGGCCCGCTTCTATCCGCTCCCGTTCCGCTGGTTGCAGTTCCTGCGGATCAAACGCTGGGACTATTACGCCCTCTTCACTCCCAAACGCTTCTTTTCGGCGACGGTCGCCCATCTGGGCTACGCGGGCAACGTTTTCGTCTACGTCCTGGATTGGGAGACGGGGGACCTGCACGAAGAGGGACTGGTCATCCCCCTCGGTCGGGGGGTCCGGTTGCCGCGAAACAGCCAGGAGGGGGAGACCCGGTTTGAGAACCGCGCCGTCCGCCTGATCTTCCGCGCCGGGGAAGGATTTCGCCACGTCCAGGTGGACTGGACCGGGTTCCGCCAGGGGCGGGGAATCCACGCCGACTTCCGTCTGGATTGCCCGCCCGACCACGAATCTATGACCATTGTCATCCCCATCGGGCGGCGGCGGTTCTACTACAACCGGAAAATCAACTGCATGCCCGCCAGCGGCTTCCTGCGCTACGGGGACGAGGAGGAGGAACTGCGCCCGGACCGGGCACTGGGGTCGCTGGACTGGGGGCGGGGCGTGTGGGAATACCGGAGTTCCTGGAACTGGGCCAGCGCCTCGGGCTTCCTGCCCGACGGGCGACGGGTGGGCCTCAACCTGGGCTGCGGGTTTGGGGACACGTCGGCCGCTACGGAGAACTGCCTGGTGCTGGAGGGACGGGTCCACAAACTGGGCGTGGTGCGCTTTGACTACACCCCGGGGGACTACATGCGCCCCTGGCACTTCACCGACGACGAGGGGCGGCTGGACCTGACGCTATTCCCCTTCAGGGAGCGCCTGGCGCGCACCAATCTGGGGATCATCTTCAGCGAGGTGCACCAGATGTTCGGCCGCTACCAGGGCCGCGTGCTCGCCGACGACGGCGAGGTCATCGCCATCGCGGGGCTGATCGGCTTTGCCGAAGAGCACCACGCGCGGTGGTGATGAGGGATCAAAAGAGGTGCATTCCAGTTTTATGGTAGATTGCGGAATGGGCTGTTTTCCCCAGCCCCCGCCGGTTCACGGCGGGGCGGAGGGAGGTCAAAAGTGCACTGAATGTGATAGCATAAAACGCACGCGGTTGCAAATTCGCGCGGTTCCACCATTCCTCCGGAGGAGCAAACCTTATGCTGGCACTCATCATCGCTCTGCTGGTTCTGGATTTCGCCCTCACCAGCGCGATATCCTGGCTGAATCTGGCGTACCTGAAGCGACGGGCGGCGGCCCCCCCGCCGGAGTGGGCCGGGGTGCTGGACACCTCCCGCTTCCCCCAGATGGTCGCTTACCGGGAAGCCAACACGCGCCTGGCCCAGTGGGCCCGTCTGGCCGACCTGGCCCTGACGCTGGTTATCCTTCTGAGCGGCCTCCTGCCGGCCCTGGCCCGCTGGGCGACCGCGCTCCCGGTCGGGCGCTTATGGCAGGGGGTGGCGGTGATCGCCGTCCTGGGGGCGATCCAGTACGTGGCGAGTATCCCCTGGGAAATCCTCTCCGACTTCGGCGTGGAGCGGAAGTTCGGCTTCAGCACCATCACCTGGAAGACCTGGCTGACCGATCAGGTCAAGGGAATCCTGCTGGCCGTCGTCCTGGGCGGTCCGCTGGTCGCCGGGGTGCTCTTCCTGATAGAACGGCTGGGGGCGAACTGGTGGCTGCCGGCCTGGGGACTGGTCGTCCTCTTCCAGTTGTTCGTGGCCTGGATTGCTCCGGTGGTCATCTTCCCGTTATTCAACAAGTTTGAGCCGCTCAAAGACGAAGTTTTGAGGGACGAAGTCTTTGCCCTGGCCCGCAAGGCGAATTTCCCCCTGGGCGGCGTCTTCCAGGTCAACGCCTCCCTGCGCAGCACCCACTCCAACGCCTACTTCGCCGGTTTCGGCAAAAACCGCCGCATCGCGCTCTTTGACACGCTGCTGGAGCAACTCTCCCACGCCGAAATTCTGGCCGTGCTGGCCCACGAGATCGGCCACTGGAAGAAGCGGCACATCCCCCGGTCCCTGGCCGCGGGCGTTCTCCTCTCCGGGGTGGGGATGGCGCTGATGGCCTGGGTGCTGGGCCAGCCCTGGCTCTACAGGGCCATCGGGATGGAGGACCTGTACCGGGCGGTGGAGCCTGTTGGGCCGGTGGTGGGAGTGGGGCTCTATGTGGCAGGGATTCTCTTCTCCCCGCTGGGCTTGCTCCTCAGCCCCATCCTCAACGGGGTTTCCCGTCGCCGGGAGTATGAGGCGGATGCCTACTCGCTGGAACTCTATCCTCACCCGACGGCACTGGAAGAGGGACTGATCCGCCTGAGCGAGAAGAACCTGGCGAACCTTTTCCCCCATCCGCTGGCGGTCATCTTCTACCACTCCCACCCGCCCCTGCTGGACCGGGTGGAGGCGATCCGCCGCCGGGTCACTGCCCGCACCACCGCGCTGTCAAATTTGAACCACCAAGACACAAAGACACGAAGTTTTTAATTTATTTTTCTTTGTGTCTTGGTGTCTTTGTGGTTTTTTTATTCTCCGAAGACCAGCGCGGTGAAGGCGTATAGGGTTGCCCCTTCCCGCCAGCACCTCTCCGAAAGCCCCGCCTTCCGGCACAGCCCGTCCAGAAACGCCCTCCGGTCCCATCCCTCTTCCACCGCCACCTGGGGGAGGAGTAGCCCTTGGCGACCATCCTTCAGGATGAGCAGGCCATGGGTGCCCACCTCCACCTGCGAGGGGTCGGTCAGGCGGTGGAAGGGGGAGAGGACGGAGATTTCTATGGTGACCGCGTCCAGTTCCTTCCGCGTCAGCGGCGGAAAGCGGGGGTCCTCCGTGGCCGTGGCCACCGCCATCTCCTGCATGGTCCGGTAGAGGGGAGTATCGGCGCGGAGGTGACCAATGCAGCCCCGCAATTCTCCGCCTTTCCGGAGGGTCACAAAGGCACCGGACGGCCGCAGAAGGTGCGGGTCGTCGGTCTCGTAGGACGGGATGGTCCTCTTCTGCAGGTACTCCTCCAGCGTCCGGCGGGCCAGTTCCAGGAGTGCCTGCTGGCGCGAGGGCGTCAGGTCAGGCGGGGTGTGGCGCCAGAACATCACCGCGCCGTAGCCCACCACCCGGCCGGGGTCGCCGTAGGGGGAATCGGCGGAGTTGGCGTAGCGGAGGACGGAGATCGTATCCGCCCCCAGCCCGGCGGCCACCCGCATTGCTACCAGGATCGGCCCCTCCCCGCAGGCACAGGTGACCAGTCCGGGAACGCCCTGCGCCATTGCCGTCGCGATGGTCCGCCGTACCCGTGCCGGGTCCCCCGTCTCTATGGCTGCCAGAACCGCCCCGTCCACCGAGACGGCGTCTTCCCGGCGGGGGTAGTGGGAGAGGTCGGAGGAGGCGATCACCACCGCGCGGCGGCCGGGCAGTACCCGCAGCAGGGCATCAGCCAGGGCCTGGACGGTGGCCTCATCGTCGGCGCCCATCAGGATGGGGACGATCCGGCATTGAGGACAGACTCGCTGGAGAAACGGCAACTGAATTTCTATCGGGTGCTCCCCCTCGTGGGCGGCAGGGTCAAAGGTGATACGCGGGTCGGCCTGGATGAGCGCCTGGGCCAGTTCGGCGTCCACCGGCACCACTCCCAGCGGGGTCTCAAAGCCCCCCTCCGCCCAGACGGAGATGGGGGCCGATAGTGGCGCCTGATGGTCGGAGGCGATGATGACGGCAACGTCATAGTCGCCGCGGGTCAGTTGCCGGAAGCCGGCCGCGGCGACGGGGCCGGAGTAGACGTATCCGGCGTGGGGGACGATGAGGGCAATCGGCGCGCCGTCCACCGCCGGTTCCGCCTCCAGCATCCCGTCTATCATTCGGGCCAGTTCCTGGGGGTCGGCGGGATACCAGGAACCGGCGATGGCCGACGGGCGAACGCGGCCAGGTAGCGGGGAAGCGGTGGAGGATATCGCTGCCGGGGTCGTCTGCGCGGGCGAAGGGCGCGGGGCTGCGCAGGCCGCCAGCATCAGGGTCAGAAGCCCGGCCAGAGCTACCCCTACCCCGCTCCAGATGTCGCGTCGGCGGATTGTGAAAATGGGCGGCTTCATGTGCACCCTCCTTGGACGCTTAGCCACGGGCGTTTTTATTTTACCACAAGGGCGCCCAGGAGTAACTATTCAGCCGCCTCCGCCCGACGCTAAACCGTCGGGCTCAAAGCGAAAGCCCCTTCTGGGCTGTTCGTAGTGAGCCACGAAGCGCAGCGGGAGGGGCGACGCATGCGTCGCCCTTACTCAGCCTGCAAAGCAGGGTTATACTGTAGGGGCGGCTCTGAAAGCCACCCTTACCCGGAGGGTTCACCCTCCGGCGGGGATGGCTGAATAGTTACGCCCAGGAAAGGAATTCGGACGGCATCCCTGAACTCGGTTTGACAATACAGAAAAAACCGGCTATAATTATTGCAGCACACCCCTTTGAGGAAGACCTTTGCTCCCCAAGAGGTTCCCCTCTTCTGGCACCGAATGCCCTTCCTGAAAGGACCGTGTGACTTTCTCCCTCGCGAAGGAGCGAAATGAACGAATATGTTATGGCCCCGGAAGAGGTTTCCCCCGAGACCATCAAAGCGATCTTTGAAGACGCCCAGATCGGAGCGGCGCTGACGCCCGACGATAAGGTCTGCGTGGCCGAGGAAGGGATCAAAGTCTTCATCTCGGTAGAAGAGGACAAGCAACTGCTGACCTACTTCCTGCTCTTCGGCTGGCGGCGCGGTACCAGCCTGCAGGATCAGCTGGAATTGACCAACGCCCTGAACCAGAATGTCGTCCTACTGCGAGCCTGGGCGTTTCCGGAGGGCATCGTCCTGGATTACTCGCTCCCCTACGACGGCGGGCTGTTGCCCCAGCAGGTCCTCAGTGCCTACAACTGGCTCCGGCGGACGGCGATCTGGGGGATTCAGCAGTACGACCAGAAGCGCATCGTCGCCTGATCCTGTGCGTGCCCCGCGACGCCGGAACGACTCCTGGCGTCCTCTCTTAGAATAATGGGGTTGCGGGCGGTTTCGCGACCCGCAACCCCATTTGCCCCGGGTTGCCTCTCAGTTGACACCTGCCCATTTCTGGCTATCATGCTCCCCGATGGTCACCGTTTCGCTTCCCCCCTGGCCCTGGGATGTGGTGCGCCGGGTCGCGGCCGAGCGCGGCGTTCAGGTCTGGCCCGTCGGCGGGATCGTGCGGGATATCCTGATGGGACGCGCCCGCCACGACTGGGATTTCACCGTGGACCGGGACGCGCTGGGGCTGGCCCGCGCCGTCGCCGATACCCTCGGAGGGGCTTTCTACCCCCTGGACACGGAACGGGATACCGGGCGGGTGGTCCTCCGGTCGGGTGGGCGGCGGGTGGAGATGGACTTCGCCGGCCTGCGCGGTCCTGACCTGGAGGCGGACCTGCGCGGCCGGGACTTCACGGTCAACGCAATGGCCGTCGGGCCGGATGGGCGTCTGGTGGACCCCATCGGCGGCCTGGCCGACCTGCAGGCCCGTCGGCTGCGAGCCGTCGGCCCCGAAGCGTTTGACCAGGACCCGCTGCGGATGCTGCGCGCCGTCCGGCTGGTGGCCGAACTGGACTTCCGGCTGGACGCCCGGACAGCGCAGTGGATTATTGGGCGGGCCGATGCGCTTTCCCGCGCTTCTCCGGAGCGGATTCGGGACGAACTGGCCCGCCTCCTCGCCGCCCCGGCCGTCGCTTACCACCTGCAACTGACCGACGAACTGGGCCTGATGGCGCAGATCGTCCCGGAGACGGCCCCCCTCAAGGAGCAGCGGCAGACCCATCCCCATCGCTTCAACGTCTGGTGGCACACGCTGATGGCGGTGGAGGCGGCTGAGAACATCCTCCGCCAGTTGTCGGGCGGCCCTCTCCTCTCCGACTACACCGACGCCCCTGCCCAGGCCTGGGAGGACGTGGGGGCGCTCATCCGACCTTTTGCCCCGATGCTGACCGCCCACTTCAGGCATCGCCTGGCGGGGGGACGCACCCGGCGCGTGCTCTTCCTGCTGACCGTCCTCTGCCACGACGTGGGGAAGCCCCTGACGGTCACCGAGGACGAGCAGGGGCGCCTGCATTTTTACGGCCACGAGGGTGTCGGCGCGCGGATGACCGCGGAGCGGATGCGTGCGCTGCGGTTCAGCCGGGCGGAGACGGAGCGGGCCGCCACAGCCATCCGCGCCCATCTCCGGCCCGCTCAACTGGCCGACGCCCCCGGCGGCGTCTCCGGGCGCGCGGCCTACCGCTTCTTCCGCGCTACGGGCGATGCCGGGGTGGACGTCGTCCTGCTGGCCCTGGCCGACCATCTCTCCATCTGGGGCCCCAACCTCCAGCCCGACCGCTGGGCCCGTCGGCTGGAAGCAGCCCGCGCGCTCCTGGACCATTTTTTCGTGCGAGGGAAAGGAGCAACGGCGCTTTCTCCTCTGGTCACCGGAAGCGACCTGATGCGGGAACTGGGGCTGGATGAAGGCCCGCAGATCGGGAAGTTGCTGGAGGCCATCCGGGAGGCTCAGGCGGAGGGGGAAGTCACCACACGGGAAGAGGCGCTCTCCCTGGCCCGTCGCCTGCTACAGAAGAGGGAGGGGTAGGTTTAACCGCAGTTAAACATGCTCCCAGGGGCACCATAAGGCGTGAAGATTCCTCGCTGGAAGGTGAACGCGGGGGCACTTTTCAAAGCGGCCACTACAGCCTATGGGGAGAGGATACCTCACTCCGTCGCCTGCGGCAAGGGAGGTCCAGATGACCTCACCCCCGCGCCGCCTTCGGCGGTGCGCTTCTCCTGACCTCACCCCCGCGTCACCTTCGGCGACGCGCCCCCTCTCCCCCTAGGAGAGGGGGCAAATCCCCCTTCCATAAAGTTTGGCCTTTTCGGCCCGAACTCCCTGGAAAGAGGGGAAAGGGCAGTTTACCTGCCCGCAAAAAACCAGAAGAAAATATTTTTCATCACGGCGGCTTCGCCGCCGTGATGAAAAATATTATTTTATTTCGCTCTTCTGTGAGGGATTTACGATAAAAACAAGGAGAATTGTCAGAAAGGCCAAACTTCGGGGAAGGGGGTCGGGGGGATGGGGTGAGGTCTTCCCGTTTATTTTCAACCGCAAAGAACGCGGAGAACGCGGAGATTGGATATGAAATACCGCTACGATGAACTCACCTGGCCGGAGATGCGAGAGGCCATCGCCCGACAGCCGGTGGTGCTCCTCCCCTTCGGGACGGTGGAAGACCACGGGCCGCACCTCCCGCTCAACACCGACAACATCATTGTGGAAGCCATCTGCCTGGAGGCCGCCCGACGGGCGCCGGAAGATATGCTGGTGATGCCCCTGGTGGCCTACGGCCTGGATGAGCATCACATGGATTTCCCCGGCACCGTCTCCGTGGACATGCAGACGCTCATCGCCTACGTCTCCGACGTGGCGATCAGTGTGGCCCGCCATGGGTTTACCCACATCCTCATCGTCAACGGCCACGGCTCCAACGCATCCATCGCCGATCTGGCGGCCCGGCGCGTGGTGCTGGAGACGGGGGCCATCTGCGGCGCGGTCAGCCCCAACGCGGCCATTGACCCCACGCTGGCCGAACCGACTTTCTCGCAAATGCGCCGCTCCGGACCCGGCGGTGTCGCCCATGCCGGCGAGTACGAGACGGCGATGATGCTCTTCCTGCGGCCCGACCTGGTGCAGATGGACAAAGCGGTGCGGGAGATCGGCCAGGTCAAACTGACGTATTTCAACTGGGACCACCCCGAGCCCAGCGCCCTGGCCTGGCAGGACTGGTGGTCGCGGATGAGCGAGAGCGGTGTCTGTGGAGACCCCACCGTCGCCACGGCGGAGTACGGTCGCGCCCTCTTTGAGACGACGGTGGAGAACTTCATCCGGCTGGTGCGGGAGTTCCGCACCATCCCGGTCCGCCCGCGACGGCATCACCACTGATCCGGGGGGCTATCCTGCCCGCTTTCGCCGCTCAAATCACTTTTTGCCACGGATTTCACGGCTGGAGTCTGGCGAATTTTCCGGGTGCTATGATTTCCGCAGTTTTTCGGCCTGCTGGACAGAAGCCGGTAGCTGGAAGCAGGAAGCCGGTAGCCGTCAGGCTTCCCGCTGTCTGCTGCCTGCTACCTGCTGCCTGCGGACTATAACGATTTTCGTTGCTTAAAGCCGGTCTGTGACCGGCGTCCAGCAATCGGCGGGTCGCAGACCCGCCGAGAGCACCCGCCGAGAGCACCCGCCGGGAGCGAAAAACCACAGAGACGCAGAGGGCGCAGAGAAACGCAGAGTTCTTCTGCCACGGATTTCACAGGTTTTCACGAATTAAAAACAAAATCCGTGTAATCCGTGGCTCAAAACGGACTGTGGACTGCGGACTGTTACCGCATCAGGCGACGCAGGAGGGCCATCTTGCCCTCGTGAACGGTGCGCCAGTCGTCCAGAAGGATGCCGCCGGTATCGCCGGAGTTCGGGTTCAGCGCCCAGTAGAAGAAAATGCGGATGTCCTTCGCCAGGAGATAGTCCACAAAGGCGTCCTGCCAGACTCTGTCCTTCCCCTCGTAGAATCCCCCAAACTCGCCGATTCCCAGCGGAAAGCGCCCGGCCATCCGCCCGAAGTGAACCTCCCATATCGCCGGCATGTTGGCCGGAAAGTCCGACGCGTCAAAATAGGGCTGATTGTAGACGTCCGGACCGTAGGCATGGGGCAGGTAGAGGATGCGCTCAAAGAGGTGGCGATCCGCCTCCGAAGAACCGGCATCGGGAGGAGAGACCAGTGGATTGTCGTAGGCCTGGGTCATATTCTCCCCCCAGAAAGCGCTCCAGCCTCCATTGTTTGACCGGTTCCCCACTCCTTCCACCACCACCAGGGTGAAGGGGTTGACCTCCGTGATGGCGGCCGTCGCCTCCAGCGCCAGTTTCCTCCACTCCGCCCAGGTCAGGTCGTGGGGTTCGTTGCAGAGGTCAATGCCGATGACGTTGGGGAAACTGAGGGCGATTTCGGCCATCCGCCGCATATCCTGAAGCCACCGCTCCCGACTGTACGAATTGCCAAAGGGACGGCCCGGCAACTTTCCTCCGATCAGGGTCGGATCGTAGGTGTGAAAGTCTAAGAGGACGTAAAGGCCCGCCCGCCGGGTCTCTTCCAGAAAGTACAGCAACCCGGCGCGCGCGTCGGCCGGATATCCGGCACCCTGCGCCCACGACGGGGTGGGATAGCCAGGAGATAGAACCTGAGGCGAGAGGGGCAGCCGCAGCGCGGTGAATCCCAGGTCCCGGATTTGCGTCAGGAAGTCGGGGACCGTCCGTCCGACCCAAAGGCCATGCGGAGCCCGGTCGGGGGTCTCCAGGCCAAACCAGTTCAGCCCGTAAAGGGGGATCGGGTCGCCGCCCCGGAAGACCCCCTGGGGGGTCACCCGGTACGCGGGGGGCGGGGTCACCTCGTCGCAGAACGTCCCTCCGGCCTCCAGGTTCACGTCCCCCGCGACGTATCCGACGAACCCCAGCGCGCGGGCCCGCTCACAGGCCCGCCAGGCCAGCGCAGGACGGTCGGCGGGGGCGTAGTCCAGCGCCAGAAGGGCCAATTGGCCCCGGTACGCCTGCGCGGGCGCGGGGTCCTGCTCCTGGTAGAGATACTGGCCGAGCGCGAAGTCGTATCCGGCGCTGAGGTCTTCGTACATTACCGCCTGGATGTAGGGCGCGGTGCTCTCCAGAACAGCAAAGCCCCGGTTCTGGATCAGGTATCCTCCCACCTCCTGCTGGAGACGGCGGATCAGTTCCATGAAGCCCTCCTTTGTTTCGGGAAAGAGTTCTGCCGTGTCCACGGTGTCCAGAAGGAACCCGGCGTAGCCGGTGTTGCGCAGGGCGCGGGCGCGCGTCAGGACCAGTTCCTGCCACCGGGGGCAGCGCGCGTCCACGTAGAATGACCCCCAATCGGGGTTCTGGCCCAGGATGCACCCTGCCGCCTGCAGTTCTGCCAGGGCCGGGTTGTCCGGTTCGGCCTCCCCAATGGTGAGATAGGCGACAACCCGCGTTCCACCTCCCTCCAGCCCGCGAATCTCTTCTTCCGAAAGGACGGGCTGGACGATCGCCAGGTCGGCCTGGGCGAGGTGGGAGAGGTCGGGGGTGTCGCGGTAATCCACGGCGTACCGCCGGGGAATCCAGGGGGTCTCCCGGACCGGGGTCGGGGAGGCCGCGCCGGGGGGCCGGGCGCACCCACAGAGGGCCGCCGCCAGAAGCCAGAGCAACACCCGTCGGAAAAGGTTTGAGAGTCGGGACATTTCGCACCTCCGGATTACCGTTCAGGGGCAGCGCACGATGTCCTGCGCCCAGAGGCAGTCGGCGCAGGACGGGCACCAGCCCCAGCACCCGTCGTTGGATTCGGCGATGTCGCAGGCGTCTCGCAACTGACAATCCACACACGAGGGGAAGTTGAAGCGGCGCACTTCGCGCGGCCGTTCACGAAGCGGCAGCGCCGCTCCGCGCCCCAGTTCATCCGCGGCAGTTCCATAATCCCCCAGAGGAGCCACCCGTCGCTTCGGATGGGCCAGCCAGGCATGACGGGAAACGGCGGGGTCTCGTTCCGTCCGTAGAGGGCGTCGGCGGTCATCTCCGGCGTGTGGGGCAGGACGTGGGTCACCAGGACCCGAATCGCTCCCAGGTCGCGCGCCAGGTCGGCGAGGGCGGGGAGTTCCGTCGCGTTTCGCTTCAGGGCGACGAATTCCAGTTGCAGCCACGGCAGATGCTCAGGATGTCCACCCCGATCTCCACCGGGGCCCGCGCCTCGTACGGATGTTCTGTGGGGGCGACGCATGCCTCGCCCCTACCCCGCCGATTTGCGATGGAAATGGATGGTCGCGCCGCGGAAGCCCAGGGCGGCCTCCAGCACCGCCTCGGTGAGGGTGGGATGGGCGTGGGTGGTCCAGGCCAGGTCATCGGCGGTGGCGCCGGTCTGAACCGCCAGCGCCCCCTCGGCAATCAGTTCGGTGACGTGGGGGCCCATCATGTGGACGCCCAGCACCCGCCCGCTGCCGGCCTCGCAGATGATGCGGACCAGCCCCTCCGTCTCCCCCAGAATCTGGGCGCGGGGATTGGCGGAGAAAGGAAACTGCAGGACGCGGACGTCGGCGCCCTGCTGGCGGGCCTGCGCTTCCGTCAGCCCGACGCCCGCCACTTCGGGGGACGTGAAGATGGCGTTGGGGACGGAGCGGTAGTCCACCGCGCGCTTCTCTCCGGCGATGTTCTCAGCCGCCACGCGCCCGTCCACCATCGCCTTGTGCGCCAGCATCATCCCGCCGACGGCATCCCCGATGGCCCAGACGTTGGGGACGCTGGTGCGCAGGTACTCGTCCACCGCGATGGCGCGGCGGTTCATCCGGATTCCCACCTCCTCCAGCCCCAGGTCGGCGGTGTTGGGCCAGCGGCCCGTCGCCACCAGCACCCGGTCGCCCTCCACGGATTCTTCGCCCTTCGGGGTGGTGAAGCGGACGCGCAGGCCCGCCTCCCCCTCCTCCACGGCCTGGACGGTGGCGTCGGTGCGGATGTCTATCCCCCGCCGCCGCAGGAGAGGGGCCAGCCGTCTGGCGATGGCCTCGTCGGCGGCGCCGGGCAGGAGCATGGGCATCATCTCCAGCACCGTCACCCGACTGCCCAGGGCCTCGTAGATGCAGGCGAATTCCAGCCCGATGACCCCGCCGCCGATGACCACCAGACGGGGCGGCACCTGGGAGACGTCCAGCGCCTCCGTGCTGGTGATCACGCCGGGCAGGTCCAGGCCGGGGATGGGCGGCCGGGCCGGGACGGAGCCGGGGGCCAGAATGATGTGCCGAGCAGTCACTTCGGTGACCGACCCCGCCGCGTCAGTGACGGCGATCGCATCGGGACAGATGAGGCGGCCCCGTCCGGAGATGACCGTCACCTTCCGCTCTTTCAGCAGTTGCTCCACTCCGCCCACCAGCCGGTCCACGGCGGCCCGCTGGTAGGCCATCATCGCGACCGGGTCGGGCCGGGCGTCCGGGATGAGGACGCCGTATTCGGCGGCGCGGCGGGCGCGGGTCATCAGGTCGGTTGCAGTGACCAGCGCCTTGGTGGGGATACAGCCGACGTTGAGGCACGTCCCGCCGACGCGCCCCTGCTCCACCAGCGCAACGCGCAGGCCCAGTTGGGCGGCCCGCAGGGCGGCGACATACCCGCCGGGGCCGGCCCCCAGAACGGCGACATCGTAGGGTTCGGTCATATCACCTCCGATTTTTAACCACAAAGTACACAAAGGATGGACACAAAGGACACAAAGTTCTTTTGCCACGGATTACACGGATTGACACGGATTATAACTCGCAATTGCTGAGAGATGTACGGCTGGGGGAGTTCCAGCGCCGCCTGCAGATGGCAGACGCAGGCCTCGCCGCGCCGGAGGACGTCCGGAATCTGCAGACGGACCGGGTGGGCCATAAGGGAGAACAACGGGATCGCCGAATCGTAGCGGTCCTTCTCCATAGGGGCGCCTGTATGCAATCCGTTGCATGTTCTACCCCCGTTTGCCGTTTTGTCAAGGGGACAAAGGTCGGGCTTGCGCAGCAATTTGCTTCACATGGGGAAGAGGTCAGGTGCGCTGTACAGTGAGGGGAGAAAAATCAGGGTTTTGGCGCTGGCGGCCGAAGGCCGCCAGCGCCAAAACCCCCTTTCTCCCCCCTTCCGCCCCCGGAACGGCGAAGACTACCCGATGGCCGCCTGGCGCAGCAGGGATATCAGCAGGGGACGGGACGGGTGCTGGACCTGCTCCAGTTCGGCGATGACGGCATCCATATCGTACTCCACCCGCCGAATGGTGACGGTGCACTCCGCGCCCCGGAAATCCAGCAGCCCGTACCCCACGCGCGGGTCGCCGTCCAGCGAAAAACCGATGCTCCCCGGGTTGACCAGCCGCACTCCACCCACCCATCGGTCCAGCGGGCGGTGAGTGTGACCGTATATCAGGATGGAGGCATCCAGCCCCGACAGGTGCGGACGGATGTCCTCATCCGGCGTATCCGGGAAGATGTTGGTCTCATCGTCGCCGGGGACGGCGTGGACGCCGACGACGCGGCCGTACCCCGGCACGTCTACCTCCAGCCGCGTCGGCAGGTCCCGCAGGAAGAGGTAGTCCTCCCACGTCAGGCGCTCCACCGTCCAGCGAAAGAGTGCGTCCCGCATCTCCAGAAACGCGGGCATCCGCGCCCAGTCGTCGGGGGAGCGGACGGGCGCCAGGGGACGGCGCCCGGTCACCAGGTAGCGGTCGGTGTTCCCCTGCAGGAAGGCAACGTTGGGCAGCGCCCGCAGGCGGTCCAGCGTCTCCCGCGGCCAGGGGAGAAAGGCGACCAGGTCGCCCAGCACCCAGTAGAGGTCGGGCGGGCCCTGGCGCTCCAGGTCGGCCAGGACCGCCTCCAGCGCCAGCAGGTTGCCGTGGATGTCGGAAAGAACGGCCATTCGAGTCATCGGTCCTCCTTCTCGTTTTTTTTACCACGAAGGACACAAAGGGATACACAAAGGGCACAAAAGTTATAAAAATAAATCTTTGTGTCCTTCGTGGCAATCCTTCGTGTCCTTCGTGGTTGTCCTCCGCCAGAGCGCGACCCAGACGAAGGCCAGGAACAGAAGGGAGAGCAACAGGTCGCGCGGGCGGGTCTGGCGCGCGTAGTCGGACGCGTCCAGAAGCAGATGGTTCAGCCAGACGTGGGCCTGGTAGAGGGTCGCGGCTGCCAGGGTGAGGGGTCGGCCCCAGGGGCGACGGCGAAAAAGGCCCACCGCACTGATGCCCAGCACCACTCCCCAGAAAAACCCCATCCCGGCCAGATACTCCCAGGGGACGGTCATCGGCAGGTCGGGGAGCAGGCGGGCATAGCGGAGCGCCATCACCCCCCGCCCCAGGTTCGCCAGGCTGATCGCCAGTATCAGCCACGCGGTCGCGGTAAACAGCCGCTTTCGGAATGAGGCCCGCACGTCGTCTTACCCCCGATATTCCCGTACCTGCTGCATCGGCGCGCCCACCATCCGAAAGGCCCGCCGCTCCGCCTCGTAACGGATGCGCTCCTCGTCCAGCGTGACCAGTTCGCCGTTCCAGAGGAGAGGGCGTCCGTCGCAGAAGACGTAGCGGACGTCGGCGGGGTGGCTGGCGTAGACCAGGTGGGCCGCCAGGTCGTGGCGTGGGGTCCAGTGGACGCCGCGGGTATCCAGGAGGACCAGGTCGGCGGGGGCGCCGGGGGCCAGCACCCCGCTCCCTTCAAACCCCAGCGCCTGTGCGGCCGCCGACGTCGCCAGGCGCAGGATGAGGTCATGGGGAAAGGCCGCCGGGTCGCCGACGCGGTTCTTGTGCACCAGTCCCGTGATGCGCATCACCTCCAGCATGTTCAGGTCGTTATTGGAGGCGGGGCCGTCCGTCCCCAGCGCCATCCGCACCCCCGCGGCCAGGAAACGATCCAGCGGCGCCATCCCCATCGCCAGTTTCATGTACGTCTTGGGCGTATGGGCCACCCAGACCCCCTTTTCGGCCAGAATGGTCAGGTCCGCATCGTCCACGGCGATGCAGTGGGCGGCCAGCGTGGGGCGGTCCAGGACGCCCAAATGGGCCAGGTGGGCCACCGGGGTCCGGCCGTGGGCGCGCAGGGAGTTGCGCACCTGTTCCTCCGACTCCGCCAGATGCAGGTGAATCCCCACCCCCAGTCTCTCCGCCTCCTGGACGACGCGCCGGAGGAAGTCGGGCGGGCACATGTAGGGGGAATGGGGGCCGAGGGCGCAGCGGATGCGGCCGTCGGCCGCGCCGTGCCATTCCCGGATGAAGGCGACGGTATCCTCCAGGACCGCGCCGCCGACCTCGTGCTCGGCGCCGATACCGAACTGGCACCAGGCCAGATACGCTTTCATCCCCGCCTCGGCGACGGCGCGGGCCACCTGATGCATCCAGAAGTAGTGGTCGGCGAAGCCCACGATGCCGCAGCGGATCATCTCGCAGCAGGCCAGCGCCGCGCCCCAGTAGACGTCCTCTTCCTCCAGGGCCGACTCGGCGACCCAGATTTTCTCGTTCAGCCAGCGGTCAAAGGGGAGGTCTTCGGCCCATCCCCGCTCCAGCGTCATCGCCGCGTGGGTGTGGGCGTTGAAGAAGGCCGGGACGGCCACCATCTCCTGCCCGTCCACCGTCCGTTCGGGGACGAAATCGGGCGGGACGGCGCCGATCGCGCGGATTTTCCCGTCCTCTATAGAGATATCCACGTCGGGGAGAAGAACATTTTCCCCGTCCAGCGGGATGGCCGTGACCTGACGGATGAGCAGGCGCATGGAAGTCCTCCGTACGGATAGGGAATCGGCGCAAAAGCGCGACCTGGTGTATAATTATACACCGTGTTCCCGTGGGGGCGAATGCTGCAGGGGCTGGGGAAGACCTCACCCCATCCCCCCGACTCCCTTCCCCTCTCCCGCGGGGCGGAGGGTGCTTAAAAAGTGACCGGGGGCGAAGTATCCCCGCCCTTCCCGGAGGTGCTTCAACACCCCCTCATCCCCCCTTGGCAAGCCTAACGGGGAGGGGGGCAGGGGGGAGGGGCAACGGAATGCCTTGCATTGGCCTATGTGCGGATTAATTTGTCAAAAACTGGAGTCTGGCGAATTTTCCGGGTGCTATGATTTCCGCAGTTTTTCGGCCTGACGGTAACGATTTTCGTTGCTCAAAGCCGGTCTGTGACCGGCGTCCGGCAATCGGCGGGTCGCAGACCCGCCGAGAGCACCCGCCGGGAGCGGAAAAGAGCATTTCGCCAGAGTCCAGTAATACCAATCGCCCATAAGT
>FWPU01007139.1_pt1 | contig 21029 bp, 15 predicted proteins | sample 2228361 | NCBI WGS metagenome assembly FWPU01 (sample SAMEA103939777, study PRJEB20133) | metagenome
TTTCACCCAATTCATACTGGCTCTACTTCAGTGTATGAGCAACAACCACTGCACCACCCGAGACAGCAGCAACACCAGCAACCTGCAGCTGCAGGAGCGGGTATCATGCTGCTAAGATACTTTGTTTCTTCCACTCGTTTGATCTCCATCCCTTTCACCTCCTTTCATTAAAAAAATATAATAAAAAATTTTTGAGTTTTAAGAGAAATTGTTGTTTATTTTTTAGATTAATTTGTTCGAATTTTACCTTTGGTTAAAAATTAAAAAACCGATAAAAAATTAGGATTTTCAAATGCTCTGAATTATTTCTCTTAATCCTTACCATAGCTCATAAGTCTTTTGTGAGGAGCTCGATTCCCTTTTCATTATTCTGGTTTATTTCTCTATAACTGAATAATTGGAAACTTGACAGGAGGTAGGGTGATGTTTTAAAAATTTCTCTTAAGGAGGAAATCCATGAAAGAGGCACTTCTTATTATAGATATGTTAAATGATTTCGTAAAAGAGGGAGCGCCACTCGAGGTTCCGGATACAAGAAAAGTGATCCCTTTCATAAAAAAAGAGCTGGAAAAAGCAAGAAAGAAGGGAGTTCCTGTTATTTATGTTTGTGATTCTCACGATCCTGACGACCCTGAATTCAAAAGGTTTGGATGGCCCTCCCATGCAGTTAAAGGAACTGATGGAGCAAAAGTTGTTGAGGATTTGAAGCCTGAGGCAGGGGATATAATTGTGGAAAAAAAGACCTATTCAGGTTTTTATAACACAAAACTTGATGAGCATCTGAAGGAACTTCAAGTGGAAACTTTGAGAATTACTGGATGTGTCACTCATATCTGTGTTCTTTTTACAGCTTCAGATGCTTCTTTGAGGGGTTACAATGTGGTGGTTCTTAAGGATGGGGTAGCAGGACTTTCAAGGGAGGATCATGAAGCAGCGTTAAGAATAATGGAAAATGTTATAGGAGCTAAAATAGAATGAAAAAAAATTATTTCCACGGAGCTACGCCTGAAGATATAAAAGAAGGCAGGATCACGGATGTTTATTTTCTCAGGACAAAGGAAATTCTTGAAAAGAAAGAAAGAAATCCTTTAGTAAAAGCGGAGATTATTGCCAAGGAACTACCCTTAAAATGGAGATGGGGGATATTGGCAGGAATTGAGGAACTGGCAAATCTCCTTGAGGAGTTGCCAATAAATGTTAGAGCCATGAGGGAGGGCTCAGTTTTTTATTCAGGTGAGCCAGTAATAGAAATTGAGGGAAGATATCTTGATTTTTGTTTGTATGAGACCTCCATTCTTGGACTTTTATGTCAAGCATCCGGTATAGCCACAAAATCAGCAAGACTCAAAAAACTTGCGGGTGAAAAACTTATCGTAAGTTTTGGAGCAAGAAGAATGCATCCTCTTATAGCGCCCATGATAGAAAGGAGCGCCTACATAGGAGGATGCGATGGAGTGGCAGTGATTAAATCAGCTGAGCTTATAAAAATGGATCCCATGGGAACCATGCCCCATGCTTTGATTTTGATTCTTGGTTCCGCTCTTTCAGCAGTCAAAGCTTTTGATGAAATAATAGAGCAGGATGTTAAAAGAGTAGCTCTGATAGATACTCTTCAAGACGAAAAGTTTGAAGCTATTGAGATAGCAGAGGCAATAGGAGAAGAATTATATGCAGTAAGACTTGATACCCCTAATTCGAGAAGAGGGGATTTTAGGAAAATAATTGAAGAGGTTAAATGGGAACTTAATCTCAGAGGCAAAGGAAATATTAAGATTTTTGTTTCAGGTGGGATTGACGAGGAAGATATAGAGAAGCTGAATGATGTGGTGGATGCCTATGGTATTGGAACTTCGATTTCGAATGCTCCAGTAATAGATTTTTCCTTGGATATAGTTGAAATAGAAGGAAGACCAATTTCTAAGAGAGGGAAACTTTCGGGAAGCAAGATGGTTTTAGAATGCAAAAAATGCAATAAGAGAGATGTGAGTCCGTATGTAAAGAAAGAGTTTGTTTGCGAATGTGGTTCTAAAATGGAGGATATTCTTTTACCCTTTATAGAGAAGGGGAAGGTAAAATATGAATTGCCCGAGCCTTCAAAGATAAGAGAGTTTGTCTTAAAACAAGTGAGTAATATCACAATTTAACCTCCGATACCCTATATATACTTATTTTTCTTGAAATTTTTTCCCTTTATAGTTAAAATAGGAACGAAATATTAAATAGGAAGGGAGAATGAGAAAGAAGATATACCTCCTGAAATTAGGAAAGATCGACCATCAGTTAATGGAGTTTCTTGAAGAGAATTTAAAAGAAATCTACCCCTTTGATTTTGTTTCTGAGGAGCTCAGAATTGAGCTTGACAATGCATTTAACCCGATAAGAAAACAGTATCTTTCCACACCAATCATTCTTCGGCTAAAAAGAGAGAAAACGAAGGATTCTTACATGTGTCTTGGTATTTTGGATGTAGACATTTATGCTGATGGGCTAAATTTTATTTTTGGAGAGGCTGATTCTATTAATAGTATTGCCATTATTTCCCTAAAGAGGTTGGAAGAAGGTTTTTACGGAAAGAAGGAAAATAGTGCTCTTTTAAGAATTAGAGCTTTGAAAGAGGCTGTTCACGAAATAGGGCATCTTTTTGGTCTTCGCCATTGCAAAAATCCTTTATGTGTTATGTTCTTTTCTAATTCCCTCGATGACACGGATAGAAAATTGCATAATTTCTGTAATTCATGCAAAACAACTTTGGAAGAAATTTTGAAAAATGAACTTTAAGATCTAACGAAAAAACTTTATAAGTAAACAAGATTTTACATTTTCTTCGCAACCTTTGTAAACCTTTGTTGAAAAATGGTATTGGAAAAATTTATTTTTACTAATTTTCAAAAATGGCATCTTTTTTGATTGAAGTATTTTGGAGGTGATTATGAAGGATAAGATTTTAAAAAGGACTATTTACTGGCACTTAAAGTATTCTTGTCCGAGTTTATCTTTTATGACTCCAGAGGAGAAGGAAGAGGAGTGCAGAAAAATTATGGAGCGGATTACGAAGAATTATAAATTATGGAAGTTTTTGAAAAGTTCTATAAGAGATAATTTATCAGAAGAGGAATTAGCGAAGAGTTTCAATTTGCATTTCGCTGAAAAAGGTCTTAGAATTTTTTCCGTTGAAAAGGCTGTATATTTGGGTTTGAAAGATGCAGAATATCTATTGGGAGTCTCAGAGAAAGAAGGGATTGCTCTTTCATTTGTTGACTAAAATTAGCTTATAGTGGAAAATAAAACTGTGATGTCTAACAAGTTAATATTTTCCTTATTTTTGCTTTCTTTATTTTTCAATACAGTTTATTCCCAACAGAACCCTCCGATTATTTATGAAATTTCCTGTGCCCTTGATGTGAATAAAAGAGTAATTGAGGGAAGGGAGGTCATTCAGCTCACAAACAATTCCTCGAGCCCAGTGGAAAAATTGTATTTGAATCTTTTTATGAACGCTTTTCGCGATACAAGAAGCACTTTTTTCAAAGAAGTGATTCTCTCAGGATTAAAAAATAGATTTAAATTGGAGGATGCAGGCTGGGTGGATATACTTTCAATTAAAGTTGGTGGTCATGATTTAAAGAAAGATATGGTTTTTTTATGTCCTGACGATGGAAACACTAATGACAGAACCCTGGCTTTAATTTCTCTTCCCCTTCCTATCATGCCAAAAATGACAATTTCTATCGAGGTAGAATTTTCAACAAAGATTCCTAAGTTTATAAAGGGTAGTGGTTACTTAGAAAATTTTTTTCTTGTCTCCAACTGGTATCCCAAATTGTGTCCTTTGGAAGAAAAGGGGGGTGAATGGTTCTGGAATTTTCATCAGCTTCATTTTCAGCCTTATTTTTATTCAAATTTTGCCAGTTATAGAGTTGAAATAAATGTGCCTCGCAATTATAAGGTGGGAGCAACAGGAATAAAGTTATGGGAGAAAAAAATAGGGAGAAAGAAAATAGCAAGGTTTTCAGCAGATAACCACAGTGATTTTGTTTGGATTGCATCTCCTTCTCTTCTTGAGTATCAAGAAAAATTTTCACCGGGAAAAGAAGCGGGTTTACGAGATTTTAGGAAATTTCGGGTTTTGGCTGATTCAGATGAATTGAGAGAGAAAGTGGATATTTTTCTATTTCTGCGACCTGAAAGCAAGGTTTACAAAGATAGATATTTGAATGCGGTTAAAAATGCATTGAAGTATTACGAGTTTATTTTTTCCCGATATCCATACCCAGTAATAACAGTAGTGGATCTTCCTTCTTACGCAGATATTGATGATTATTTTTATCCAAATCTTATTGCATGTGATCATCCTCTTTTCACTCCCATGGATTCTCTTATTTTGGAAAAAGAGATATTGCGGGGGTTGAGTTATCAATACTGGAGAGGGGTTTTGAGGACCAATGAGATTGAGGAACCATGGCTAAGTGGAGGCATTTCCACCTATTCCACTCTTTTTATGCTTAGAGAAATTTTTGAAAAGCCAGTTTTATATAAATACTTCTCCTTTTTGCCTGTTCCTTCGATAGAACTTTTTAACATTCCTTGTTTGGGTTTTTATTTTTCAAAAATCAGGTATGATGAGGTGGATTTTCTTCTTTTTGAATATTTTAAAGAGGAACCTTTTGAGCCAATTTTGAAAAAAGTTTGGGAGTTTGGGAGTTGTGAAAATTATAGAATTAACTCAAAAGTGGAACCTGCTCTAATTTTACTTATGCTGGAAAGAATTTACGGGCAAAAGAGAGTGCTTGGCTTTCTAAGAAAATTTTTTAGAGAATTTGCTTTTAAGAATGCTTCCTCAGATGATTTTTTGAATATGATGGAAAAAGAAATTGACGTTCATGCAAGAAGAATTTTTGAGTATTTTTTATTTAATAGCGAACCCGTGGATTTTAGAGTTGTTAGTGTAACAAATCAAAAAATAAATCAGGAAGGTATGTTTCTCTCCTCTATTATCATTGAAAAAATAGGAGATCTGGTTCTTTCTCTGGAGGTGGAGATTCACTTTGAAGGAGGTGAGAAGGTGATGGAAAAATGGAATGGAGAGGGCAACTGGAAAAGGTATGCCTATATAGGAAACAACAAGATAGAGAAGGTTATAATTGATCCTTATCAGAAATTTATAATGGATTCTAATAGATTCAATAACTCTTTTCTCACCAAGAAAAATTATCTCTCTTTGTCTAAAGCCTTTGCTCTCTTTTGTATATTGCTCGGTGAGTTTTTGCATAATTTGAGTTTCTTTATTTAAAAAATGTTTATTGATAACATTAATTCCATTATTGAGATTTTCAAGTCTAAGAGAAGAGTGATTGAGAAGATATACATAGATAAAGAGAAAAGGGGAGAGAAAATTGGAGAAATTATAGCAAAAGCAAAAGAATTTGGAGTCCCTCTGCATTGGGTGGAAAGTAGTATTTTAAAAAGAATTTGTCATAAAAATAAGGGTGTGGTGGCAAAAATAATCCCTGTGGAATTCTATGATCCTTTTGAGATTATGTCCTCTTCCAGAAATCCATTTTTGGTCATCCTTGATAGCATTGAAGATCCGAGAAATTTTGGAGCGATCATAAGAACCTGTGTATCAGCAGGGGTGGATGGGATAGTAATAAGAAAGGTGAGAACAGTGGGTATAACTCCTTCTGTTTATTCCTCCTCTGCTGGCATGGTGGAGCACATTAAAATTGGCAGAGTGCCCAATATCCCGAGATTTCTCAATGATCTTAAAGAAAGAGAGATTTGGATTGTGGGCGCTGAAAAGGACGGGATAGACCCATGGTTCTCCTTTGATTTTAAGAAACCCGTGGCAATTGTTTTCGGCTCTGAGGGTAAAGGAATTTCCAGGCTTGTTCGGGAAAAGTGCGATGTAATTCTCAGTATTCCCATGAAACCCCAGGCTCACTCCCTTAATATCTCTGTAGCAGTAGGGATTTTTCTATTTGAGGTTTTAAGGCAAAGGGAGTTTAAAAATGGTTAGAATAATCTTAAATATTTTAATTATAGTAAATTTTTGTTTTGCGGAGAGTTTATTAGATGGATTGAAAAAAGCTGTAGAATTGAGGTCTCCAGAACCTTATATAGAACTTTTTTCCGATGAAAAAAAAGAGGAAGAAAGGGAATGGTTCATTGAAAACATTGTAGAAAAAGGAATAAAAAAGATAGATTTGTCTGAACCACATTTCCAGACCTCGGATAATTATAAGAAGGGAATAGTTCAAATACTTATCGGCTCTGAAATTAAATATGAACTTCAGGTGTGGGAAATTGTGGTTGTGGATAATAAAATCAGTGAGAAAACCATAATAAAGAGACTTCCCGAGCTTTACGAAATTTCGATTCCTTCGGATAGAATTGAAAAGGTTAAAGAGATTGTAATCACTTCATATGATTTAGAGGTTAGATTTAAAGATGCGGTGGTTTTCTGGGATAACCTCCCTTATGGCGAAAATACTGCTTTATTAATTTACGGAGATGGTGATCTTCTCTTTTCTCCTTCTTCAAAAGAGGAGAGGCATCAGATACACTTATACTTTAAGACCCCCCAGATATTAACACCGATAAAATGGCTGTATGTTAGAATTTCGCCTCGTAATCTTGAGAAAAATTTGAAAATTATAGAGCCCCTTGCGGTGAGACCACCTCCAGAACTTTTAAAGAGAGCTTCTGAGATATTCCATGAATTTTCCTTGCTTTCATACTCGGTCGAACTTCCTGCATTTAATAAATTCTTATTCACTTTGCCTTCCACTCAAGAGATTCTTATTGACTCCATAGAAGGAAAGCTTGGAGAATTTACATATAATTACTCCGGCATCATGGAGGAAAACATAACTTTTATGGAGAGGAAAAGGGGAAAGATTCTTTGTCTTTATTCTCCTGACGAAGACAAAATGAGAATTAAATTTTCTTCCACCTCTCTTTGGGATTTACTTCACGAAGAGATCTTTCTTGACTTTGATCCTGTAAACGCTTTCCTTAGCGTAAGAGCCAAAATTTTATTTGAAGCTAAAGAGGATGGCATTGATACGCTTTATTTGAGATTGAACAATTATCTTAATGTGACAAATATCCTTGAGAAAGGAATCTCAGTATTATTCATGAGAAATGAGCAAGGTTTGATAAGTTTATTTTTATCTAACAGATATAGGAAAGGAGAGAAGCTTGAACTTACTATTAACTACAGTGGAAAGATTTATGGGGAGATGGAGCTTGTGGATATACAGACTACAGAGAGGAAACCCTCTCCGAGAAAAGTAGGAAGGGAAAGGAAGCTAAAGGATGAACTATCCTCGCTTTTAAAAACAAGAAAAAAGGAGGCTTTTTTCCTTTACAGTTACAACTCTCTATGGCATCCCCTTAGGACTGAGTGGGATTTTTTCACAGCTAATATAAATGTGAGAGTTCCTTCAGGTTTTACAGCGATATCAAATGGAAAGCTTGTAAAAAGAGAGGGAAATACTTTCTTCTGGGAAGAGAATGTTCCGATTAAGTATCTTTCGGTCGCGATAGGGAGACTATTTTCTTACGCAGAATCCGAAAATAAAATTCCCATAAAGATTTTTGGATCAGGAGAAAAGCCCCTTTTAGATATTGGTCTCCAAAATGTGCAAGCTATAATGAACTTCTTTTCCTATATATATGGAGACTATCCTTTTGAGAAACTTTACATTTTGAGAAGAGAGTGGGATGCACTGGGTGGACATAGCCCAGCATCTTTTGTGGTTCTAAACTATCTCAGGTCTGGACTTGTTCCAAAAAGTGGTCCTGGAAATCTTTCCTCTATCTTCAGAGATTATTTTCTTATACATGAAATCGCCCATCAATGGTGGGGTAATATGGTTACAGGGAGATCCTATAGAGACATATGCATACCTGAGGGATTAGCTCAATTTTCCACATTGCTCTATATAAAAGACTCCTATGGGGAGAAAGCCTTCTTTGACACTTTAAAAAGCATGATTGAATGGATAAATAGAAAGTCAAAATTTGGTTCTATCCATTTAGGGACAAGAATAGGGCATTTTAAAGACGATGGCGACGCCTTTCTTGCAGTTATTTATGATAAAACAGCTCTCTCCTTTTACCTTCTTCAGAAGTTAATCGGAAATGATGTGCTTATGGATTCTTTAAGGGATGTTTTAAGAAATTATTCTTCAAGAGATATTACTATTGGAGAATTAAGGAGAATAATTGAAAGAAGGTCAGGCACTGCTCTTCAAAAATTCTTCTCTGCCTGGTTTTACAATTACACTCTTCCAGAGGTAATTGTTTACTGGAAGAATGAAAATGCGAAGGGCGCGCAGAATTTGGTAATAAGAGTTGTTCAGGTAGGCGATACAGAATTTGTTTTTCCTTTGAACCTGGAATGGAAAGAGGGAAGGGAGAAGATAAAAAAAGAGGTTAAAATATGGGAGAGGGAGTCAATTTTCAGGTTCCCTGTGAAAACAAAAGTTAAAAAATTAAAAGTAAATTCTCCAAAGACAGTTCCTGGCTATTTCAGGGTTAGTAAAGAATGAAATTATGCCTCTATTTTGTATTTTTTTAGCATTTCGCAAAAAGTGGAAGCTTTAAGTCCCAATATTTGAGCTGCTTTTCTTTTAACACCATTTGCCTCTTTCAGTGCTCTTATTAAAAGTTCTCTCTTATAATTCTCTACGCTATCCTTAAAATTGTTGAGATTCTCTTTCAACTGGAATCCTGAGCTTATCTGACTAAAGATATCAGTGCCCTGAGAATAAGGGAAATCCACAGAGTCCAGTTTAAGCTGTTCCAGGGGATTGGGATTAACAATGGACTCGGGAAGATCCTTAACTCTTATTGTTTTTGAATTTGTAAGAACCACAGCCCTTTCTATACAATGTTCAAGTTCTCTAACATTCCCTGGCCACCAGTACTTCATAAGAACCTCTGAGGCATCCTGCTCAATACCTTCTATGGTTTTTTGGTTCTCTTCAGAATATTTTTTTATGAAATGATCCACTAAAAGGGGGATGTCCTCTTTTCTTTCCCTTAGAGGAGGCAGATCAATTTTTATAACATTCAAGCGGTAAAAAAGATCCTCTCTAAAAGTTCTTAGTCTTACAGCTTTTTTTAAATCTATATTTGTTGCTGCAATTATTCTCACATCGACTTTTATAACTTCTGTTCCTCCCAGTCTCATAAACTCTTTTTCCTGAATAACACGAAGGATTTTTGCTTGTGTTTCCGGATTCAATGTTCCTATTTCATCAAAGAAAATAGTTCCTTTATTAGCTATTTCAAAAAGTCCCTTTTTATCTGATATTGCTCCAGTGAAGGAACCTTTTACATGACCAAAGAGATTGCTTTCCAGAAGGTCAGGGGGCATGCTTCCTGAATTGACGGGGACGAAATTAAACTTAGAGCGAGGGGATAGCTGGTGAATTGCCCTTGCCACAAGTTCTTTTCCTGTTCCGCTTTCTCCCTGAATCAGTATGGTGCTTTTTGTTGGGGCTACCAACTTTATAAGGTCAAAGACTTTCTGAATAGCTGGACTTTTCCCAATAATGTTTTGAAAATGATATTTTTTATATAGAGCTTCTTTGAGCCTTAAATTTTCCTCTCTTAACCTCCTTTTCTCCAAACCTTCTTTTATGATGTGGAGAAGCTCCTCATTCTTAAAAGGTTTCTGAATATAGTCATAAGCTCCGAGCTTCAATGTGGAAATGGCAGATTCTATGGAGGCATATGCAGTCATAATTATTACAATTTGGTTGGGGTCTTTTTTTAGAATTTCTTTTAGAATTTTTTCACCGTCACTGCCGGGTATCATGAGATCGAGCAGGACTAAGTGAAATTCATTTTCTTCCTGCTTTCTTAGAGCCTCCTCCTCCGTAGAGGATATCTCTACCTCAAATCCTTCCGATTTCAAAAGTCTTTCGAGGACATCCTGAATTACTGGTTCATCATCTACAACATGAATTCTCTGCTTCATAGTCTACTTTTGATTATAAATTTTTTGTGTAATTTTTGAAAGGCTTGAAGGGAGTGCTATGATAAAAGTTGTGCCCTTCCCGTATTCACTTTCAACTGTAATCTCTCCATTATGCTCCTTTATAATTCCATAGCTAATCGATAAGCCTAGACCAGTACCCTTTCCGTATCCTTTTGTGGTAAAAAAAGGTTCAAAGACTCTATTTAAATGTTCGTTCTTTATTCCCATTCCTGTGTCGGAAATTTTTATAATCGTTTGTTCCTCCTTCTTTTCAGCCTCTATTTTGAGATTTCCTCCCTCAGGCATAGCGTCAATTGCATTAGATATAATATTTAGAAATACCTGCTGTAATTTGTCAAGTTCTCCCCATATCTCGATGTCATCAGCAATTTTTATTTGGGAATTTATTGCTTGTTTTTTAATCCTGTAATCGAGAAGAATTAAGATGTCATTAATACAATTTTTTAATGGAAATTTTTTAATCTGTCCCTTTTCTCCTCTGGAAAAGCTCAGAAGACTCTTTACTATTTTTGCAGCTCTTTCAATCTGAGCTTCTATCTTTTCAACTATTTCTTTATCTAAACTGCTGGGTGAGGACTTGAGAAGAAGCTGGAAATAGCTTGATATTCCAGTTAAGGGTGTATTAATCTCATGAGCGATCCCTGCGGTTAGAAGACCAAGGGAAGCTAACTTATCAGAAATCATCAGTTGATTTTCAATAGATAACCTTTCTGTAATATCTTCAAATATAAATATTGTTCCCAGATACTCATTTGTTCTACTTAATAGAGAGGACCTCATAACTTCATATATTCTCTTTTCAGAGTCAAAATTGACAACAATTCTACTCTGAAAAGGATAGTAATCTTTTGAGGAAGTTGTAAAAAGCTGGGAGTAAACATGAGATTCAAGAACATCCCTCAAGTATCTTCCTATAGCTTTGGTCTTAGGTAAGTTAAAAAGCATCTCCGCTGTAGAATTCCAGCTTTTTATCCTTTCTTCTTCGTCTACCACCACTACGCCGACTTTGAGATTTTCTATTATTCCTTCATTGAACTCTTTAATTTTTCCCATTTCCTCAGCTCTGTTTCTCAATTCTTCCCACAATTGAGCATTTTCAATGGAGAGAGAAACAAAGGGTTGAATTGAATCGATAAATTTAATTTCCTCCCTGTTCAAAGCTTTCCATCCCTCTTTTTTGCCGAGTCCCACCCATCCCACATTTCTTTCCCCTAACACTAAGGGCAATATAGTTGAAATTTTTAATCTTTCTAACTCTCTTAAATCCTCCTCTTCGAGTAATTTCCTGATGTCCGTCTTTTCAAGATTTATGAAACTTTTTCTATCCAGCATTTTTTTGAAATTTTTAGAGAATATCATTTCCCTAAAAGGGTTCTCTTCTTCCAACAAGCCAAAATTTCCATTTTTTAGAGTAAGAAATAGATATATTCTTTCCAAGCTTAGACTTTTTTCAAAAATATCTTTAATGGTTTGATGGAGCTCGGGCAAGCTTCTCAAAGGAAGAAGAAACCTTCCCTCAAGAGGATAATATTTTCTTTTTGCAGTTGGAAATTTTAATTTAGCTTCAATAAAATTTTTCAAAGGTATATAGGAAAGTCCAAGTAAAAATACCAATATAAAATTTATAAATAAAGGAAGTTTCAATTTCAAGAAAATTATAAAAAAGATTATTGCCAAAATAGAGATACTTACTAAATGGGAGAGAGCTTTTTGAGAGAATGCTTCAAGAACTTCTATTTTCCACTTGGTTATAGCATGCGCGGTAGATATTGGAATCAATATTAAAAGCAGAGAGAGATATTCTTGGAATCGAGACGGAGTAAATCCCATAGCAAATGGAATTCCATAAGCAAAAGAGAAGGGCATACATGCAAATAAGCCAGCCATCATAATTCTGCTTTGAGTTTTTAAAGCAGGGTCAAGTATTTTTTTCTGAACAACGGAAATTACTATGAGAGCAATAAATAAGTATATGGAAATTAAAAGAATTTCCGTCCTTTTAAGAATATAAAACAAGTTGTATAGGATCTTATAAAATTTATGTGGGAAAAAGTACGAGTAAACATAAGTAAAGAGAAGGAGGAGAGATGGAGCATAGATTATATTCAATTTGATTAATTTATTTTTTTTAAGCATATTTTTAGGGAAAAGAAGGACAAAGTGGAGAAATGCAGGTGCAAATAGAATTAAGGATAATTTATCGATCCAGAAGAATATTATGTCCAAAACAGTAAAAGTGTTTGTGGATGAGAAAAGAAAGGAAGATGAGATGAGGAGCATGGAAATTGAAAAAAGAAAGATTCTCGGCTCTTCTTTGAACAAGCCCTTAGAATAGAAAAAGAAAAAATACCATAGAGAGAAGACGCCAAAAAAGGCAAAAATTAGATAAATGTAAGGGGTTTTTATCTCATTAAACTTGACATTTACAACCTCCATCTCTCCTTTTCTCAGTATCCTATAAGTTAGAACTTCTCCTTTCTTTGTGGTTCCCGTCAGGCGTTGATAATCGCTTATTTTTTTAACAATTTTTCCGTTTATAGAAATTAGAATATCGTTCTTTTTTATGTCGTTAAAATTAGAGGGTTTTTTTGCATAAACTCTCCCTTTTCCTTCCTCCCATAAAGCTCCATCCCAATTTTCTTTTACGGATAATTTGAAATATACATTAAATCCCCCTAAAATCAGAAAGATTAGGATCAGAAGACTGAAAAATATCCTCATAATATTTTCTTTATCAAAAAGCATGCCAAAAATCTCCTTCGCTTCTATGCTTCATTTACACTTCAATTAGAATATATTGTTCAAAAAATTGAACAAAAATTCAAAAATCTGAACATTTATCAAAATACTATTTCCAAACCTCCTCTTATCCACTGGGGGTAAAAAATTATAAGATAACGTTCTACTATGGAAGGTCTAAGAAAATTAAAAATGTTTCTCAGCTCTACAATTATAGCGAGGTTTCCACCCATTTTCCTCAAAATAGGAATTTCCTGCTCCAGAATGATCTTTGAGGAATATATGTCATTTATAGAGAGAAGGGCATATGGATAAGATGCCCAGTTGTAAGAGAACTCAAAGGATGTTTTTGATAACTCAATCTTCCCTCTTATAAAAGAATAGAGAGTAATAACAAAAGAAGTTTGAGGAACGGAGTCCGGAATGAATAAATTTGAAACAGGCTGTAGAAAAGAAGGGAATAATAATCCAGAACTAAGCGAAAACTGAATAGGGGAGCTTTTCTCCTTGGATATGGTTATTATCCCATGAAATGCCCTTTGATTTTCCATGGGCTGGCGTTCAGGGCTTTTTTTGAGAAAAGAAGAAATTGTGTCTAATTCATCTGCGTCTTTATATGCAAATTTTATACCCACACTGTAATCTGAAAATAAGATTCTGTTCAAGGCCACAGAGAAATGGGTAAGATTTAAAGGCCTGAGAAAGAGAGCATCAGAACTTGAGTCCATAAGAAACAGAGAATCTTTTATTTGAAGGAGCGGAAGGTAATCGTAATGGGAAATCTCTCCACTCATTATCCAGGAACTCGAAGGTTTAAAGATAAGAACCATTTTAGGGTTTAAACCTGATTGAACATTCTGTCCATCATAAAGGTAGTTGAACCTCAGATCAAAAAGAAAATTCAAATGGCTCATGATTTCCCAGTCTGTGCAGAAGGAAAAAGTGTAAAAATCAGAGGGTTTACTGGAGAAGAAGGCTTTCTGATGGAGAAAATCTATGTAAAAAATTTTCGAATCCAGAGCCTTTTCCAGTTTCCATCCAATTGTAGAAGAGGGGTAAGAACCCAAGGTAAATCCTGAAAATATGCTTAAATTCGCTATCTCGCCCGATAACTGGAGGTTTAAAAAAGAACTCTTGCGAAGTTTTTGAGATTTCTCAAAGATTATGGGGAAGAGATTAAATTTAACATTTAAACTATCCAGAAGATTGGAATTCCTGGAAAAAAACTGGAAACTTTTTTCTTCAAGTATATGTTTAGGCAAACCTTTTATAACAAGCTTTTTTTCTTTCTCTGCTTCCTCTTTGATTCTGAAATTCCTCAGCTCCAGAGGCATTTCATAATTTTCCATTAGGCTTTGAAAATCAATTTTGGGCTTTTGTGGTTTCTTACCGAGGGGTTCAGGATAAAAGAATTTGAGGAAATTTTCTTTTGAATATAGAGGGAAAAGGAGCAAAAGTATTAAAATAAATCTTATCCCTCTCATCCTTTTCTTAGAATATATGAACTTTTTTTTATTTGTCAAGTGGTGTGGTTAGTTAATATAAAATACACCCAAACAAAATTGATAAAATCAAGAATATCCCTGAGTATGCTTTCTCAAAGATTTTTTTCAAATCCTTCAGAGCAATATGGAATGTCTAAGGTTTAACAGAGAGGATGAGAGGGAAGAAGTGAAGGATTAATCTCAAGAACAATGAATTATGAGCTAACACGGGCGAACCTCTGCTCCATTCGCTAACCTTCTTCTCAACAATAAAGCGATAAGAAGATGGTCAATAACTTTGAGAGATACTTTAGTCCCTTTTATCCATAATATTCAGAACATTTATCTTAAAAAAAATGATTTATTTTGATTATCAAACAAACTCCGATAGAAAACTCTTCCATTTTAAAAAATTCTGCTCAAGGGAATGGCTCTCTTTTACATATTTATAACCCTTTTTCCCCATCGCGTTTCTCAAAGCCCTATCCCTTATCAATAAAGAAAGAACCTCAAGAAATTCCTCTTCTGTGGAATACCATAATCCACCGTTACTTTTTATACAGTAATCCACGAGGGTTTTTGAATTTTCGTTCACAACTACGGGAACACCGAGAGCCATAGATTCTAAGACAGAAAAGTCAGGTGTGTCCTCTTGGGATGGATAAATAGTCAAAATAGCTCCTTTGATACAATTCCATCTCTCATTATCGTCCTTTAAATTAAAGTGTTTTATATCGGGATCAAAAGGAATTTTTTTATCTGATTCACTCCAGATGATGAGGCTCAGAAAAGGGAATTTTGTTTTCAATGTCTTGAAACTGGATACAATTTTTTCTATGCTCCTTTCTTCATTTGAATGGCAGAGAATATAATCTGAAAGTATAAAGTATTTCTTCTTGAATTGAAGAGGATCGATTTTCGTCTTTTCCTTTATTCCAAATTCGATTATTCTGTGCTTTTTTAACTCAAAATTTATTCCTGAATTGAGCTTTTCTCTTTCTGTGATAAATACTATAGCATCGAAACTGGAAAGGATTTTCAAAAAAGGTAGCCATCTCTCTCGTTCTCCATACAAAAAGGGAACAATAATCTTTTTATTCTTTATCTTTTCATAGCTTTTCAGAGTTATAGGACTCTTAAGTTCAAAAAATATTATGGCATCGTATCCAGTTTCATCCTTTAGAAGTCGTGAGATAAGGTGAAGGGAATCGTTCGAATCTCTTTTTTCGTGAGGAAATCTTTTTATTAGAACGCCATTGAGTATGTATTCACCTTTCCTATGTTTTTCATCTGCTATGGTATAGATAGTAATATCCATTCCCATTTTATACAGATTTTCCGCGGTTATTCTGCAATAGATTTTTAGAGGATCTAACTTTTCTATTCCGAACCCAGAAATTACAAATGCCAGATTCATGAAAGCCCTAGGTATCCGAGAAGAATGCTTAAATGATCGAGTTCTTTAAAATATCTCAACCTTTCTCTCTGAGATTTTATTATGGAATTTCTTAAAGATTCATCATAAATAATCTGGTGAACCATTTCAGCTATCTCGTCGATTTTCTTATGTTCGAATATTATACCTGCGTTCCCGAGGGTAAAAGGAACAGCAGAGGAACAATAAGCTAAAATGGGAAGATCAAAGAGCATGCTTTCCACAGCTGGAAGGAAAAAGCCTTCGTGTTCACTCATGGATAGAAAAACTTTGGAAACTTTATATATTTCGACAAGTTCATTGTCAGGGAGATGGTCAAGGAATACAACCTCCTCTTTTGTAATTTTCAGTTTTGCCATCAATTTTATAAGAGAATCGAAATAGGGTGGACAGGCTGAGGTCTTACCAACAATTAGCAATCTTATCATGGGAGAAATGAATCTCTTATAGTATGCAATAACTCTTATCAAATCCTCAATTTTTTTATTTGGAACCACTCTTCCCACAAAGAGAATATTTGGTATTTCTTCACAGAAGATTTCACTCACAAATGACTTATGCTCTCCCCCATATCTTCTCCAGTCAATAAAGAGGGGAAGAATTCCAGTTTTCTCAAATCCCATTTCCTTGATTTCCTTCTCATTGAAAGGAGAATCTGCAAGAACTAAATCCAGATAAGGAAGCAGCTCCTTAAGCTGTCTTCTTCCTTCGTAGCAAATCCAGGTCATTTTTTTATCAAAGGGAAGAAAGAAATCATGGGGGGTTATGTTGTGATAAATTAGAACCTTTTTACCTCTGAATTCTTTAATAGCCTGATTTAAGGGAGAAGGAACCGCATAGTGGAGAATGGCGATATCTGAGAAACCATCCCAATTTTTGAAACTTTTTGCCTCTTCTTCCATGCCAAGGTCTGCATCTATACAATAAATATCCGAAGAGAAGCCCTTTCTCCGCAAAGAATCCCTAAGAAATTGGGCTTCTCCTCCGATGGCATCTCCTCTATGAAAAGCTGGGACTAACTGGTCAATTCTCAATTTTCGATACCTCATCAATGTATTTTAATAGTAGTTTTCTGAGATTCTCCTTTTTATATTTTTCAAAGGCTATTCTTTGATTGTTGATAATTTGCTTTCTGTATTCCTGGTCTTTCATAACTTTATCCATAATTTGAGCCACAAGCAGAGGCTCTTTCTTTTCTATCAAAATCCCAGCTCCATTCATTGTTTCTGGAATAGCGGTGGAGGAATATGCCAGAACAGGGATTCCCATATAGAAGGATTCAATTATAGGGACACAGAAGCCCTCATGCTCGGAGAGAATAACAAACATGTCTGAAATTCGATAATAAGAGACAAGTTCATCAAAGGTGACATGACCAGAGAAATGAACATCTTCAATCTTCTGAGCCTTCACAAGTTCAAGTAAAGAATAATAATATCTTTCAAATCCTGCATATTCTCCCACAATCAGGAGCCTTGAGGAAGGATTAAATTCCTTCTTGTAAACACTGAATACATTAATTAAATGATGCACACACTTATTTGGAATGATTCTTCCTACAAAAAGTATATTTGTTTTACCATCAGAAAATAAATAATCTATGGCTGTTTTTTTTGCATTATCAAAAGCATCAAAATCTCTTATGATAGGAAGCACAGATGTCCTTTTGTAACCGCATTCTTCCAGTTCTCTTCTATTATAATCTGAGTCTCCGAGGGCAAGATGGGTTATCTCTACAAAATCCCTCAACTCAGCTCTTCCTTGAAAAGTAAATTTAGTAAGCTCCTTTTGAAAATCGATAAAATAGTGAAAAGGAGTTATGTTATGATACATCAATATTTTTTTAGTGTTTGAACCCCTGTAAAATCTTGAAATGGGCGAGAAAATTGAGAAGTGGAAAATAACTATGTCCTCAGGCTCCACTATTTTAAAGAAGTTCTCTTTTCTCATAAGATAGCGAAGAGTCTTTGGATGGTAGAAATGGGAAAATATGAAAGTTTCAATTCCTTCCTCCTCAAGAAATCTCTTGATAGCTATTGCCTCATCAGATATAGCATCTCCATAAGTAAGGGAAGTAAGTAATTGATGAACTTTCATAAAACTTTTTCCACTAATCTCAGATATTTCTCTTCGATCAATTCCCATCTGTAGTTTTCGTTAAAGTAATCCAGACCTTTTTTGCCCATTTCCTCTGCAAGTTCTTTTTCTCTTAGCAAAAAAATGAGAGACTCTTTGAATTCCTCATAATTTCTGTAATATAATCCTGCATGGGATCTTTCAATATGACCTTTCAAAACTTCGCAGTTTCCATTGGCAAGAACAAGCTTGGCAGAGGCGAAGGCTTCAAGGGTAACAATTGAAAGGGACTCGTAAAAGGAGGGCATAACAAAAAGCCTTGACGCAGAGAGAGCATCAAACTTATCCTGATCAGTTATGACTCCGAGATGAATTATACTGGAAGTCTCAGGTATTTTCATCACTGGATAGCCCGCAAGAACAAGCTTTGTGTTTATACCGGTCTCCCTTACAAAACGAATAAAGAAATCAAAAAGCTCTCCGCAACCCTTATTCTCATCTATTCTTCCCACATATAAAATAAATTCATCCTCGATACCAAATTTCTCCCTAAATCTTTTGCCATTGCCCTCCATTTTTTCAATCCCTACCCCTGAAATCTCGTAAGGAACATGATTAACTTTTAATATATTCTGGATAAGATAAGCCTCCTCAAAAGAGATATAGATAATTCCTCCAGTTTCCTTGAAAATATCTCTAAATATCCTCATATAAAGAGCATCGTCATGTTCTGCAGTGGGAACAAGAATTGATTTCTTTCTGGTTTCCATAACACCGAAATAGCTGTGGAAGTATCGATAGGAAAAGAATAAAAATAAATCGTATTCATCCTTTTTCTTTTTTATCCATTCAATAAGTTCAGGATAGTAAGGGCCGTTCTCTATTATCCACTGGAGTTCATCGCTAATTGTATGTTCTTTTCCGAATATTTTCTCCTGGACTTTTCCGAATTTCTCCACATTCCTTTCTCTTTTAACCCTGAATCTTCTAACAGGTATTTCATTCACAAAGGTCAATCCTTCTGGATAGTGATTTTTCCATGTGACATAATCTATAGCACAGGAGGTAAGAACTTCAATATTCCAGTGCCTTCTCATTCTTTCTGCAATCCATCTGGCAAGAAGCTCAGCTCCTCCGCTTACCTCCACACCATATCTCTGAACAATAAAAGCAACTTTTAATTTTCTCTCCATGAGAAAATAAGATTATAAATAATAACCCTTTGAAAGACAAGGAAAAGCACCTGGTGTTAAGATTAAAGAACAGGGAAAGAACGAAAATAGAAAGTTTTTGAGAGATCCCTGGGGTCTTAAAATTTGCTATTCCTGCAGACTGATAAAGTTGCGCACACTTTGAACCCTCAGCATTTCATTTCTTTACAATCGGTTGTTCCAAAATTTAAGCAGGTTGAGATAAAAGGGGATTTAATTAATAAAATGTGCAGTTTTTTAATTGTAGTGCACAAAATTGCAAATTTTTGTGTAGTTTAATAGGGCAGAATTGGGGAAGTTTGTCTTCCCTTGAATCTTTCAATTTCTTTTTGGTTTTATGTTTTGCCCTTTAAATTTTTAATTTTGCTTTTTTTCTTATCCTGAATTTTTGGATTCGGTGATTAGTTTAATCTTTTACATATCACTACTATTACTTCTACATATTTAAACTCTCCATCACCTGAACCTAAGGAGCTCCCTTTGTGATAAATTCAAATATGTGCTGAAAACTTTGCTCTTGTCTCATTGAATGCTTTTATTACCTTTGGTGAATAGAAAATTGGGTAAGCTCTAAATCATGTTTTCTCCTCAATACCTCTACGAAGTTCTTCTTTACATTCTTACGGTCTTCAAGTCCAAGATAACAAATCCCTATTGTAAAATAAGCTTCAGCAATCCTCTCTTCGTAGAACTTTTCTTTTTTAAGCTTCTTTATCATCTCCTTTATAGCTTCTCGGAATTTTTCAACCGCAAAGGAATATTCAGCTTTAAGATAAAGATTTTATGCCTTTTTATGGGTACCTGAATTCTGCCCCACCTCCTTTCTTTCCTGACACATAATTAAATCAGAGGGAATGGTGAGAAACAGGGAAATAATTATGAAAAAAAGAGGAAAGAATCCTTTTGCTGAGAATATTCTTTTTGTTTAAATCATAATCGCCTTCCCCAGAAAGGGTAAAGATTCTAATCTAAAAACCTACTCTTTTACATCTTCCTTAGCCATAGAGAACATCTCCCTTTTTCAGTTCCTTAGAGATAAAGCTGTCACCGATTTTTTGTCTTTCCGAGAGATTCCTCAAGCAAAGGAGCCAAAAAAGATTATTTTTCAGGCTTGTAATTATCTTTTATTTTCCTCACAATTTTAGCAATAATCTTTTTTTTATCCATCTCCCTTTTTATTTCTTTTATCTTTTTACCAAGTATGGAAGTTTCTGAGTAGGGTAAATTGAGAAAAACGATGTCAGTATCATCTAATGGAAAAGCGCAATTGATACAGTATCTTGCATTTTCCGGATTATTTGTTCCACAACTCTTGGCATTTCTTGTTCATTTTAAGATTATTTTCTATTTTCTATTTTCAAATCATTAATTTATCTGAGCATACTGCTTACTACCATGTCTATTGCTTTTTCTTCTTCAAGCCCTCTTGCCATCAGGGTCTCTACCTGTTTTTTATCCACTCTTCCTATCGCTGCTTCATGGGTCACTTTTGCTGATTCTTTAAGAACATCCACAATAGGAATCGCCTTCGCTTTTGCGTTTCCCTGAATCACTTCCACACAATCCACATGTCCCCAGGAATCCTCTCCTTCAGCAGTAATTTCACTTATTATTTCGGATATAGCCTCATCTTTAACCGCAACTCTGCTTTTTATAAGTGCTCTTGAACCTCTTCCAATAAGTCTCCCTGCTTCCCTTAATCTGATCTTGTCTTCTCCATACCCATAAATTCTCGCAGTCATTTCGATAATTGAGTTCTTCTCAACAAATGCTTCGTAGTCCATATCAAATACACCCACTCTTCCTTTTAGAAGGGTAAAATTAGTCAAAAATTTACTCTTTTCTCCCACCTTTACCTTCGCCTTTGGTATTACTTCAATCCCCCCTTTTTCTCCGTGGTAATGAACCTCACTGTATTCATAGCAAGCATTGTTTCCTATTTCAATTTCAGCATTCATGCTGTGAATAATCTTGATGGCATTTGGAAAAACACAGTGAGCAAGGAGTTTAATTTTTGCTTCATCTTCTACTTTCACTCTCATTTCAATTTCCTGTAATCCCTGCTCAGGGAT
>FWPU01005310.1_pt1 | contig 21027 bp, 19 predicted proteins | sample 2228361 | NCBI WGS metagenome assembly FWPU01 (sample SAMEA103939777, study PRJEB20133) | metagenome
ATCAAATACCAGACAAACACCCCCCTTTACTTTATACGGGAACTGGAGTATGCGGGCTCTGTTGACGATTTAAAAAAAATCAACAACAAGTCGGTAGAGCTTTTGAGACACATGCAGAAGGCAGGTGTAAAAACCGCTGATATTATCAGATTTATTTCCCATATAAACGACTCTATTATTTTGCGTGCCATCGATATCATCATTAATGAAGATTATCTGGATTTACCTTCCACCTTTTCTTTTCTTGTGTTTGGCAGCGAAGGCAGAATGGAACAAACATTGAAAACTGACCAGGATAATGCTATTGTTTATGATGATACTCTAAATGAGGGTGAGAAAAAAATTTTAGAGCAGTTTTCAAAAAAGCTAATTGATTGTTTAATACACCTTGGTATTCCAGAATGTCCCGGTGGAATTATGGCAAAAAACGAAGCATGGAGAAAAAGCCTATCTCAATGGAAAGCTACCTTAAGTTACTGGATAAAACTACCTGAACCTGAAAACACTCTCAACTACAGCATGTTTTCAGACTTAAGAACGTTATTTGGTAACGACTCTTTTGAAAGAAAGCTGAAAGATCACATTGTTACTCTTATAAAAGAAAACCGATTGTTTCTTGCACACATGGCAAAAAATGTTTTGCGTTTTGTGCCACCCATCTCCTTTTTCGGCAACATTAAGCTGGAAAAAACAGGTGCCCATAAGGGCAGATTTGACATTAAAAAAGCGGGAATTTTTCCGATAACAGAAGGTATAAAGGTGCTTGCCCTTGATGCCGGTATCATTGATGGTGGCACACGACACAAAATCGGCAAGCTGATGGAAATGAGAGTTTTGCCGGATGAAGATTTGCTGGAACTGGATACAAGTTTTAACTTTTTTGTTCAGCTAAGGCTAAAATCGCAGCTTAAAGACCTTGAGAGAGGGATAACACCTTCAAATTATGTGTCTCCCGATGACCTGAACCACATTGAGATAGAGCGAATCAAAATTGGTTTTAACGCCGTAAAGACGTTGCAAAACGCCCTTAAAGATCGTTACAATCTGAACCAGATCGCCTAATCCTTCATTTTAGCAAAAATTGTTTTAGCCAGCTCAAACTCCTGCTTATTGTTCAGTTTAAATATGGATTTTAAATAGGCTGGATCGTTCATTTTCAAACCGTTATAAAGGACAGGGGTTATATTTGACATTGCAGCATAGTTTGTTATACCTATTCCCATAACCTCGACAAGGTTCCTGTGTATTAAGGGCTCTACAAGATGATTCAGAAAAACGTGTGACAGTTCACCCTTCTCATTTTTTAAAAGTGAAACAAGGTAATAATCGGCATAGGTGCCTTCCTTTGGCAGTATCATATCAAAACTGCCGAATTCCCTTTCAAGTATGTTTTTGCAGTAAGATGGTCCGATAATAAGTTTAGGTTTTGCTTCATTTAATGCCTTTTCCATAGCAAAAGGATCATCAGCATTAAAATATGTAACCACCTTTCCCTTAAGCAACTTTTTCACCTGTGAAACTGAACTCTCACTCAAGGGCAAACCATAAACCTTTAGCATAAAAAGAAGTGAACCGAAACTGTCGGCAAAAGATATGGATGGGGCGGTTGAAATAATCTCCCTTGCAACGGTTGACTCTTTCAACTGATTTTTATCGTAAAACATGGCATAGGGCACATAGGCGACAGGTATGGCATAAGTTTTGCCGTTTTTTGTGTATCTGTTATTGATTTCAGACTTTGTGTCATCCATCAAAGTCTTAATGTTGGCTATTTTTTCCAAATCAAGTGGCAGGATAGTCTGTGAACTGTATAAATTGTCAAAGGCGAAAGATGGATAAATCAGTGCATCGCTATCGGTCTTTATGTCAAAATAGTTTGCCAGATCATTTTGAAAACTGAATTTCAACTGGGCACTGTACCGTTTACTAAAAACATCCATTATGTTTCTTTCTGCAAACAAATCGGGTGACATTATGGTAAATGTTTTGCCTTTAACCTCTCTTACATTAACCTTTGCCATGTCCTTTTCCCTGACCATAATACGCACAGTGTATATAGTCAGAAAAATACCGAAAAAGGCGGCTGTCCAGAACAGAAATCTTTTCATATCATCTCCCTATGTAAATTTTATTTATTATATAAGATTTTCATCATCTTTTAAACCTAAATGATTTTCCTGTTTGATCTTATGATGCATAATAGGTAAGCAGAAATATAAGCAGAAACAGAGTCACATAAAAAACAGTTATACCAATAGGCCAGTGTTTTACCGTATCCATAGGATACTTTCTGAGGTCAGCAACAAATTTCTTTTCCCTTAAACCAAAAATATACAAAAACCACTCTAATATTAACTTTGAAGCAGAAACAGGGTTTTTAATAAACCAAAGGAGAGCATACACAATTTTATTATAAAACAGCTCCATTATTAAACACTGAACAATATCATGAACAGAATAAAAAACCTTTAATAACAGACAGGTACCCTTCCTGTAAAACCAGTCTGTATCAAGTATTATGTAATACCTTTTTGTTTTCAGTTTCTCCATATAGAGTATAAACACAATCAGCCCCCCACAAAACAGTTCCAGAACAAATATTACATGTTCCAAAGTATAGGGTCTGTAATTCGTATGGTAAGGAAGAATCTTATACAGCATCTCCGGAAAAATACCAATCACAAAACATATAAGTGAGGCTAACAACATTGCGAGCTTCATGTTCAGTGGTAGTGACACCGGCTCTTTTGGATTTTTTTCCTCACCCATAAAGGCAAGGTAGGGAAGTTTAAGGGCAACAGATATAAAAGTGCCTGTGGATGCTATATTCAACATAAACCAGGCAAACACATTATGTTCTTCCTGAGCAGCTGTAATAGTGAGCGATTTAGTTACAAACCCCGAAAGAAGCGGCATTCCTGAGATTGACAGGGCTCCGATCATGAAATAAATCATTATTTCCCCATGTTTTTTAACTAAACCTCCAATCTCATTGAGCCTTTCCCTTCCTGTGATATAAATAATAGAGCCTACTGACATGAACAAAAGTCCCTTGTACACAATATGGGTAAAGGCATGTGATACTGCCCCATTTATTGACAGCGACGTGCCAATACCTGTTCCTGCTATCATAAAACCTACCTGACTTATTATGTGGTAAGACAGAAGTCTTCTCATATCAAGTACAAGAAAGGCGTATATAACCCCATATACCGCCATTACAGAGCCAAGTATCACTAAAGCATAATTTCCAGAAAAAAATCTGATTAAGACATAAACCGCACTTTTCGTGGTAAAAGCAGACAAAAAAACAGAACCGCCCGTTCCTGCTTCCGGATAGGCATCGGGAAGCCATGCAGAAAAAGGTGGTACCGCTGCATTAATCAGAAAACCAATCAGTATAAGTACCCCGTAAGGTTCAGCCATATTCAGTTCTCTGAATGCAAAACTACCCTCACTCCCATGAAGAACCATAATCCCCGCAAGCAGTGAAAAGCCACCTAAAAGGTGAATTAACAGATATCGGAGTCCGGCTTCGGCTGATGACTTTTTCCCTGAATTCCAGATAACCAGTGTGGAAAAGAGTGCCATTAGTTCCCAGAAGAAAAAAAGCGTTAAAAAATCACCGGCAAATATAACCCCAATGGCACTTCCTGCATAAAGCAAAGGAAATAAATCCTGTTTTTTGTCTTTCTCGTGATACTGATACAAAAATCCCAGAAATGTGATAATCAGAAACACAATGAAAAAGGGGGTGTTAAGACTGTCGGCACGAAATAAAATAATTTGCTCACCCATAAAGTTATGGCAAACAAAATAGCCTTTTAACATAACAAAGGTAAAACAGGATAAAAAGGGAAGGGTTAAAAGTAGTGGCTTCCCGAACTTTTCATGCACCATCATATATAGGGGAGCTAAAAGAAAAAAAGGTAGAAAGGGACTAATCATAATAATCTTCACCCTTTTTCAGCCCAATATTTTTCATCAAACTGCCGATAACAATTATTAAAATTGCCGCAACCACCCCTAAAAAGGCATAAAAACCTGCTATCCTTTCCACACTGAAATGGACAGTCTTAGAGGTCATAATAAGCTCCACAAACACAAAAACAATTGTTATAAAAACAGTTGTTACAAGCACCCTGTACCTTGACTTTTTTTCACCAGCCATTAATTACTCTCCCACTAATCTGTAAAATACACCATGAATAAAAAATAACAATACCGTTAATATCGCCGTAACCGCTATGGCAATTTCCATCAACCTGACTTCCTTTTTAGCCGAAACATCTATATAGTGATCGCTTTTTTTGAAAAAAGCTGCATAAACTATGGGCAAAAAGTAGGCTGCATTAAACAGAGTACTTAAAGCAAAAACAGTAAACAGCATCCTGTAGTCTGAACAGGCGATACCTTTCATCAGATAAAACTTACTTATAAATCCGCCGAATAATGGTATTCCAATCATGGACAGACTACCCATGGCAAAACCAATCATTGTAACAGGAAGCTTTCTGCCTATACCATCAAGTTTAGATATTTCGGTGATATGGGTGGAAACATATATCGCCCCTGCACAGAAGAACAGCGTAATCTTTCCGAAGGCATGCATCAGCAAATGATAAAGGCTGCCTGTAACCGCAAATTTGTTCAGTAAAGAAAACCCAAATATCATATAAGACAACTGTGATATGGTTGAGTAAGCAAGTCTAAGTTTTAAATTGTCCTGTCTCAAAGCAATCAGTGAAGAAACCACAACTGTAAATGAAGAAAAAAAGAGTGTGATATACTGACCTTTAAACATAATTATTATTTCTGGAGTAAAAACATAGTTAAACACCCTGTAAATAACAAAAACACCTGCTTTTACAACAGCAACAGCATGAAGCAACGCACTTACGGGGGTGGGGGCAACCATTGCTGCCGGAAGCCAGCCATGCAGAGGCATCATGGCAGCCTTTGCTATACCAAAAATAAACAATAAAAAGATTATAAGTAGTAGCCTCTTTTCCTCACTGCCGTCAAAAATACCTGTTTCTTTGTAAACCGCATGTCCTTTCAAATGCAGTGTCAGAACAACTGCTGTGAGAAAAAAAAGAAGAGATGTGCCTATGAGATATGCAAAATATTTTCTGCCAGCAATTTTAGCCTCTTCTGTGCCCTTATGTATGACGAGGGGATAGGTGAAAAAGGTAATAAGTTCGTAAAAAATAAATGTGGTTATCAGGTTGCCCGAATAGGCTAAGGACTGAGTTGCAAAAAGTGTTAATGCAAAGAATGTGAAAAATGTTGCCTGTTTTTTTTCATTTAGTCCTCTCATATAACCTATGGAATAGATAGTTGTGATAACCCATAAAAAGGACGCAATGAACGAAAAAAGTATTGCACCACCGTCAACCCTGAACTGAATTGAAATGGTGGGGGTTATGTCAATTAAATCTACCGTGAAAACCTCTTTTTCACTGTAAAAGTTGTTAAGACCCATAAGGACAAGAAGAAACATAACAACTGAGGCTGTCAGAGAAATGATATCCCTGATATTTTTTTGCTTTCTTGCAAAATAAATTAATGGTGTGGCGATTAACGGAACAGCAGGAATCAGCAAAGGTAAAATTTTATCCATATTATCCATACTTTACAGTCCGATTATTGTTCTTACTGCTTCTTTTGACAGTGACAAAGGTATTTCACTGAAAACACCAAAAAACACGGTTAAAGCTGCCACAAGGATAACAGGCACCAACATTGATGAAGGCATCTCAGAAACAGTCCCTTTTTGTTCATCATTACTGTAAGATATTTCAATTACTCTCCACAGATAAACAAGCCCGAGTAGAGAGCTTATGATAATCACAGGTACTATAAAAAAGTGGCCGCTTTCCACTGCACCGAGTATTAAGTACCATTTACTTAAGAAACCCGCCGTAAGAGGAGCACCAATCATGGAAAGAGTAAGAATTACAAAGGAAACCATGGTGTAAGGCATTTTTTTTGATAAGCCTTTTAAATCAGAAATGTTTTCAATATTCAACCTGTAAAAAATACCGCCCGCTATAAGAAAGAGCCCCCCTTTCATCAAAGAATGATTAAAAATGTGAAGTATACTTCCCTGCAGGGAGGTGGAATTGGACAGAGAAATACCCAAAGTTATGTATCCAATCTGCCCGATACTTGAATAGGCAAGCATTTTTTTCAGGTTTTTCTGCGAAAGTGCCAGTATTGACCCCATAAGGACAGCAACAACTGAGATAACCATGAATATAGTATTAAAAGGTATTACCTTAACATCAAATTCAAGGGTGAAAACCGAATATAATATCCTTATAAGTGCATAGGCACTTACCTTTGTTCCTGTTGCAGCTAAGAGTGCCCCCATTGCGGACGGTGCATAGGCATAGGCATTGGGAAGCCAGACATGCAGAGGGAACATAGCAAGCTTAAGCATTAGTCCAAGCGTTAAAAAGGCAAAAGCTGTCCGCACCATCTTTGAATGGTATTGAGGAACAAGCCTAAGCTTAATATCCGCCATGTTAAGAGAACCTGTTGCCATAAAAAGATATCCGATACCTATAAGGATGAAAGTGGCTCCTATTGTGCCCAGAATCAAGTAGTTGTAACTTGCCATGAGAGCATTCCTTTTTTGTCCCATCGCAATAAGTGTGTAACTGCTCAAAGAGGCTATTTCTATAAAAACATAGAGGTTGAAAATATCACCCGTTATAACTATCCCCATAATACCGGTATAAAATAACGTGTAAAGGGAATAAAAAAGTGGAACTCTTTTATCTTCAATCTCCTTTTGAAGGCTTTTTCCGGAATAAATGGTTATAATTAAAAACATAAAGGCGATTATGAGAAGTATTACAGAATTAAGCCCGTCTATAACATATTCAATGCCAAATGGTGGCTCAAAAAAAAAGAAAAAATATCTCTCCCCGCCGTATGTGAAAACCTTAAATGACGTTTTTACAACCAGAAAAAAGCTAAGAAAAGAACATACAAGCGTAACAGGATAGGCTGTCTTTTTATTTATTAAACCAAAAAGCGGAATAGCTATGGCGGTGATGAGAGGTACCAGTACAATATATGCAATCATATCTGACCGTGATTTTTATTTTCTTCCTGCGACAACAACTCCAGTATGCTATCTTCCTCTATGGCTTTAAAACTTTTGTAAATCCTTATAATGATAGACAGTGCCACAGCGGTTGTACTTATCGACACCACAATGGCAGTGAGAATAAGAACATGTGGAATCGGATTGTCATACACAACAGCCCTGTCCCAGTAAATGGGGGCGGTGCCACCCTTCACTTTTCCCATAGAAATATAAAAAAGAAATACGGAAATCTGAAATATATTCATTCCTATGACTTTTTTTATAAGATTTTTCTTTGCAATCATACCATACATGCCGATCATCATAAGAAGTATGGATGTCCAGTAATTAAACTTGGTAAGAATAAAGTCAAACATCTTTTTTCCTTGCAATGTCAAAAATAAACACCACCATCACCGCTGATACCGTTATTGCAACCCCCGTTTCAATAGCAAAAATTCCGAGGTGAGCCGCAACATGGGCATTCTTAAAAGGAAGTCTGGTGTATTCAAGGTAGCTGCCTCCAAAGAGAACACACAGAAGCCCTACTCCCGCGTAGATAAACACCCCAAGAGAACCCATAAAATCAGTAACTCTTAAAGGAAACTGCCTTTTACCCCTTTCCAGACCAAAAACAATGATATATAGTATTATGCTTGTTCCAAAAATTACCCCGCCCTGAAACCCACCGCCAGGTCCAAGATCACCATGGGCAATCACATAAAGGGCAAAAAGCTGTATAAAGGGTATCATCTTTTTTGTTATATACTCTATTATCATTAAATATCCTTCCCCCTTAGCAGTATTACCACAGAAATACCTGCTGTGAAAATAACCGTTGTTTCCCCAAGGGTGTCATATCCTCTGTAGCTTGCAAGAATTGAGGTCACAAAGTTTTTAATGCCCAGTTCAGGAACAGAGCCGTAAATATAACGGGGGGCAAGAACTGTGTTTACGGGCGACTCAATGTCACCAAAAGATGGCATATCAATTGCCCCATAAACAAGCACAAGACCGGTAAATAAAACTATCATGAAAGAAACTATTGGGTAAAGGCTAATCTTTTTCTTACTCCTGTCAGGCTCTTCTTCTCTCTTTGTTCTGCTTATAGCCGCAAGAAATATTACTATTGAAACCCCGGCACCTACCGAAGCCTCCGTAAAGGCAACATCAACAGCATTAAGCCTCATCCATAACAGGGTCATCATTAAACTAAATCCGCTCAATATAACTACAGAACTAAGAAGATCTTTCACCTTTACCGAGTAGATGGCAAAAATTATGAGAATTACCAGTAATAACACGTCAAACATTGTCTTTATCCCTGCACCATGGCTTTAATCCGCTTATATAAGCTGCCTTTACGAGGGCATGTGTTGCGGTCGGATTTGCCACCAATATAAAAACAATAATAAAAAGAAGCTTTATGCTGACAAGAGAAAAACCTTCGTGAACAATGAGCCCCAGTATTACCAGAATCTGACCCATAGTGTCAGCCTTTCCTGCAGGATGTACCCTCGTGTAGAAGTCAGGCAGCCTGACAACACCAATGGATGCGGAAATAATAAAAAAACATCCAGAAAATATGAAAAAACCTGCTATAATCTCTTTTAACACAATAATCACCCGAGCTTTCCTGTAGCTCTGTATTTTAAAAACGCTATGGTAGCCACAAAGTTTATAAGGGCATACACAAGAGCAATATCCAGAAAATGTGGTCGCCCATAGGCAAATCCGATTAACACAAGTATAATAACCGCCTTTGTTCCAATAAAGTTTATAGCAAGCATTCTATCAAACACCCTTGGACCTTTTATAGCCCTGTAAATCACAAGGAAGGCAGACAAAATCAGTAGCAAAAGAGCTACATCAAACATTTTCTATCTCCATTATTTTTCTTTCCATATGCCCTTCAAGCAGAGATTTGGCATAGCTGCCGGTAAGTGAATGCACCAGAAAAACTCCCTTTTTATTGACATCTATGGTAACTGTTCCGGGCGTTAATGTTATTGAATTTGCGTATGTAACAAGACAAAATTCTGATTTTAATTTTGACTCAAACTTAATAACAACCGGATCAATCGGTAAGCGTGGGTGCAGAACCCTATAGACAACATCAATATTTGAAAGAATTATCTGCCCAAAAAGATATGGCAGATACTTTAAAAATCTGAGATAGGATTTAATACTTTTGTTAAGACCTCCTTCTTTTATTAACATATCTCCGGAAAGAAAGGTGACTAACAGACTTGATACAATTCCGGAAAAAATGATTATCATGTCAGTCTCCCCTGAAAGCAAAAACCAGAAAGAAAACAACAAAAGAGAGACAAAAATGAATCTCATAACACTGTTTCAAATTTAGCTCATGTATGATTACTTGTCAACATCTAAATATCAATGCCACATTAATTTCAGATACCATTAAACGTTTTTTTGGTTTTTTTTCACAAAAAATTAATCTTGTGTAAAGGCTTAAAAAAGCATAGAATTTTCATGGAAAAAGACTGCATTAGGAGGAGGTGGATAATATGGCTGTTATCACTATTTCAAGACCATACGGTTCTGGTGGAACCCTTTTTGCGAAAGACCTTGCCGAAAAGCTGGGCTATATATACGTTGACAAATCCTACTGCAGTATAGTAGGAGACGAGGTAAAACACTGCCTTGAATATTTTGGTGAAGAGGAAGAGGTTGCCCCGGACCTTATTGACAGAATGAGAAGTCTTATGAGCAACAAAAATTTTTACAAGCTGAACCTTCAAGCCACAATCTACAGTCTTGCCATGAAAGACAACGTCCTGTTTGTAGGAAGAGGGGCAAACATTATACTTGAAGGGGTTCCAAACGTAATAAGTATTCAGATAACAGGAAAGCTTGAGGACAGAATAAAAGCCCTGGCGGAAGTCAAAAACATAAGCTATGAAGACGCACTGAAACGGATAGAAAAAATGGATAACGAAAAAAAGAAGTTTATAGAATATTACTTTGACAGGGACATCTTTGACCCCACACTTTACCATTTCATAATAAATTTAAGCCTGGTTCCTATAAAACATGCGGTGGAGACCATGGAAAGTTATGTGAGAAACTATTTCTCAAAGTCAGATTTTGAAAAATCGCAAAAAATATTGATAAACAGGTTAGTGGAGAAACGTGCGGAAATAATGCTGTTCGGACTGGGGATAACCCAGAATGCCAAGGTAAATTTTACAATGAAAGAAGACGGCACGCTTACAGTCAAAGGTGTTCTAAGTTCTGAAAATGAAAAACAAAAACTTTTGAAAGCTCTTAAACATATTGAAGAAGTAAAAAAAGTGGAAGATAATCTCAAAGTTGGCATACTGTCCAGAATGATTTATTAATTTTTACTTTATTTCCGGGGGGAATATGAAATTCAGGTGTTTAATCATTCTAATTTTGTCTCTGATACCCGTAATGGCTCTTGCATCTGAAGGTGGAGAGGCGGTGAGTTTTCCTATATGGAGTGGGATTTTTTTTGTTGTAATGCTTTTATCCATTGCCATAATACCTCTGATTAACGCCGAATGGTGGAGTAAGAGGTATGGTCTTATATCCATAATACTGGCAATACCAGCTGCTGTTATAGTTGTCTCCAGAAAAACATCACTTTTGATACATGTTTTAGGCGAATATCTGTCGTTTATAATTCTTTTAGGCTCCCTGTTCATTATTGCAGGAGGAATAGTTATAAGAATTGGTGCAAAGGGAACGCCAAAACTAAACGCATTGCTGTTACTGATAGGTGCTTCTATTGCAAGCTTTATAGGAACAACAGGGGCAAGCATGGTTCTTATCCGCCCACTTATAAGGGCAAACCAGTGGAGGAAACACATAGTTCATATATTCATTTTCTTCATATTCATAGTTTCCAACATAGGCGGACTTTTGACTCCGCTGGGAGACCCGCCGTTATTCCTCGGATTTCTAAAAGGCGTTCCTTTTTTCTGGACTTTCAAGCTCATTCCTATATGGCTGACAGCCATTTTTATTTTGTTAGTTGTATTTTTCTTTTTAGACAATTATTTTATGAAAAAAGAAGATCTGGACAAACTCAAAACATCCATGCCATTAACTTCAAAACGTTTTGAAATAAAAGGCAAAAGAAATCTGTTGTTTTTGCTTATGGTGTTATGTTCTTTCTTTCTTCCGCCACTTTTCAGAGAATCTTTAATGATAGCCGCTGCTTTGCTGTCTATATACTTCACACCTATAACACTAAGAGAAGAAAATGCTTTTACATATCACCCCATAATTGAGGTTGCTTTGCTTTTTATCGGTATTTTTGTCACAATGATACCTGTCATGAAAATGCTTGAGGTTAATGGAAGTCAACTTGGGATAGAAGCCCCCTGGCAGTTCTTCTGGGTGACCGGATTTCTTTCCAGCTTTCTTGATAACGCCCCCACCTATCTTGTGTTTATGGCAACAACTCAGAGTGTGGCGGTAGCAAAAGGAATCACACAAAATCTTATCGTTGGTGTGCCCGAACTTTATCTTAAGGCAATTTCTGCCGGGGCTGTTTTAATGGGTGCAAACACCTATATCGGTAACGGACCCAACTTTATGGTTAAGGCTATCTGCGAGGAAAACGACATAAAAATGCCTTCCTTTTTTGGTTACATGGCATGGTCATGTGGCATTTTGGTTCCTTTGTTTATACTTATCACCTTCATATTTTTCAGATAACCTTAAAAAGGGCATTCAAAATGCCCTTTTTTTCTTTAATTTCTGTAAATAGGGGTGTTATAATAATTGTAGCATCATGAAAAGGTCTTTCATTTTTGTAACCTGTTTTTTCTGCCTTTTTTTTATTGCGGCTGTGATATTTTCTTTATTGCTAAACAAAGAAACAAAAACCTTTCTTTCTACCCATGAAAATCTGTACACCTTTCAAAAACATTTATCCAAAACAACTTCAGAGATATCACAACAGATTGACTCATTTTTTATCCAGAAGCAGCTTCAGGGCAAAACCCCTATCGAACTGAATTTCCTTGACACAAAAAAAAATCTACACAGTCTGATAAATTCATTCAGAGAAGGGCTGGATAGCTACGGATGTCAGAACTGCCACAAAAAGACCGAACCTGTTATAAAAAATATACTGGAAAATCTGGAAAAGATAGCAATAAAAACAGACAATATTGCCCATCTGTCAGTCCTTTATGTTGCGGACACATCAAAAGCCAGAGATATCCTTAATGAAAAGGACGCCATTAAAAGTTATGCACAAACAATAAGCGATTCACTGACAAACATGGAAAACAGTTATCACAACTTTCTGATAAAAAAAATAAACATCTATCCTGTTTTCTATATATTTTTTTCCTTCTTTTCATTATTCTTAACCATAGTTATAGCCTCTGTCCTTTACAAAAATTTTCTTAAGGACTTTTTTAAGCTATCGAAATTATGCAAGCTATATGAACAGAACAAAGGTTTGGGTGAATTTGACACAACCGAATTTAAAAGCAAAGAGATGAAGATGCTGGCTGAAACGATATTAAACACCTTTAACAAGCTGCGGGAAAATGAAATGGAGCTGGAACAGCAGTTTGAAGAGATTAAAGGCATGAATGAAGAACTACAGGCAACAAACCAACAGCTTGAGCTTATTACGGAAGAACTGGAAGAAACAAAAAGGGAACTGGAAAGACGGGTGGAAGAAAAGACAAGACAACTGGAAAAGGCTTATGAAGAGCTTAAAGATCTGGACAGAATGAAAAGTAACTTTTTGCAAAGTATGTCTCACGAATTTAAAACACCCCTAACTCCCCTCTTTGGCTATCTGAAACTGTTCAAAAACAAAGAACTGGGAGAGCTTACGCCTCTTCAGGAACAAAGTATAGACATTATGCTCACCTGTGCAGAAAAGCTTTATAACACCATTGATGATTTACTGTTCCTTGCCCGTCTCAATCTTGAAAAAGAGCATTATATGCTCAAAGACATTGACCTTTCCTATCTTATAAAAAATATAACAAACAGGGTGGAAAAGGAACTAGAGGAAAAAAAGTTAAAGCTCATCATCAATGTTCCCGACTTTTCCTTAGTCATTAAGGGCGAACAGTTAATGCTTACACAGGCAATCTTACATCTTATAAGAAACGCAATAAAATACTCACAGGATAAAGGTGAAATTGTGATTCTGCTGTCTCTGGAAGACAAAAATGCGGTCTTACGCATTATAGATTCCGGAGCAGGAATGCCTGAGAATGTTTTAAAATCAATAAACACTTATCTCAGTTCCCTCGACACAAGCATGGATTTAAAGGGTGATTTTATAACACTCGGATTAAACATACTGAAACGTGTGGTTGCCTTTCACAAAGCTAAAGTGTATTATAAAAGTGAAAGAAACAAAGGCACAGAAGTGGGCATAATTTTTCCTCTAAGGATGAGCTAAAATGTTTAGTTTTTTCAAAACCATTAAAGAAGATATAAACTCCGTATTTGAGAGAGACCCTGCAGCAAGAAGTGTTATTGAAATCATTCTGTGTTACCCCGGTTTTCATGCACTGCTGTTTCACAGGTTAAACCATTTCCTCTGGAAGAAAAATTTTAAACTCCTTGCCCGCTTTTTATCACATATTGCAAGATTTCTTACCGGGATAGAAATACATCCGGGGGCTAAAATCGGCAAAAGATTTTTTATTGACCACGGTATGGGCATCGTTATTGGAGAAACGGCTGAAGTGGGTGATGATGTTACGATCTACCACGGAGTAACGCTGGGCGGCACCTCATGGAAGAAGGGAAAAAGACATCCCACGATCGGCAACAATGTGGTAATAGGTGCAGGAGCAAAGATTCTGGGACCCATAACCATTGGCAATAACTGTCTTATTGGTGCCGGTTCTGTTGTTATAAAGGATGTTCCAGGTGACTCAACAGTGGTAGGCGTTCCGGGAAGGATCACCTACCGTGGTGGCGAAAAGGTTAAGGTCGATGAAAAACTTCCTGATCCGGAAGCACAGGTTCTTGAATGTCTTATGGAGCAGTTAAGAGAGATAGAGACAAAACTGAGAGAATTGACAAAGGAGCACAAAGAGTTTACCTCATGCTCCTTTGATAAAATTGAACACAAAAAAGATAAGTAACGATTATCAACCTGCGGAGCTGAACTCCAATTCCTGTTTCTCTTTGTTAAGACTTATTCTTACCCTGTCACCTTCCTTCACTTTACCTTCAAGTATCAGGGTTGCTAACCTGTTTTGCAACATCTTCTGTATAAGCCTTTTCAGCGGTCTTGCCCCATAGGCAGGATCAAAGCCTTCCCTCGCCAGAAATGCCTTTGCCTCATCATCAAGTTCAATTGCTATATTCTTTTCTGCAAGCAAATCTTTTATGCGTTTCATCTGTATGTCCACTATCTGTTTTATTTGCTCCTCTTCCAGTCTGTGGAAGATGATAATTTCGTCAAGCTTGTTCAAAAATTCTGGCTTAAGATATCCTTTCAGCAGGGAGCTGGTTTTTTCTTTCATCTCCTCATAACTCAGTGACTCATCCAATATGAACTGACTGCCTAGGTTAGAGGTCATTATTATCAACGTGTTCCTGAAGTCTGCCCTTTTACCTTTATTATCAGTAAGCCTTCCCTCATCAAGCACCTGTAAGAGAATATTAAACACATCAGAGTGTGCCTTTTCAATCTCGTCAAGCAGTATTACGGCATAGGGTCTTCTTCTTACCGCTTCAGTTAGATAACCACCCTCTTCATATCCGACATAACCCGGTGGGGCACCAATTAGCTTAGACACTGAATGCTTTTCCATGAATTCTGACATATCCAGTCTTATTATCGCCTTTTCATCATCAAACAAAAATTCCGCCAATGCCTTTGCAAGCTCTGTCTTTCCAACACCTGTGGGACCTAAAAAAAGGAAGGAACCAATTGGTCTCATGGGATCCTGAAGTCCGGCTCTGCTTCTTCTTACGGCATTTGCCACCGCTTCTATAGCCTCTTTCTGTCCAACCACACGGAGTGAAAGCAGTCCCTCCATTTTTATCAGCTTTTCCCGTTCCCCTTCCAGAAGCCTGGAGACAGGAATACCTGTCCATTTGGACACAATCTTTGCAATATCTTCTTCGTCAACCTCTTCCTTCAGCATCTGCCTGTTTTTCTGGATCTCTTTCAACTCTTCATTCTTTCTTGCCAGCTCTTTCTGCAGTTCAATGAGTTTACCATACTTTATTTCTGAAGCCCTGCTTAAATCACCTTTTCTCAAGGCTTCAGCCTCCTGAAGCTTCATATTTTCTATCTCTTCCTTCAGCGACCTTATCTCGGTTATTTTGTTTTTTTCCATCTCCCACGTAAGTTTAAGGCTTTTTAAGGTCTCGTTCAGTTCAGAAATCTCTTTTTCCACCTCTGCAAGTTTTTCCAGAGAAAGGTCATCACTTTCTCGTTTCAGTGCCTGTCTTTCTATTTCAAGCTGTATGATTTTTCTCTGCACACCATCAATCTCGGTAGGCACACTGTCTATCTTTATCCTCAGATGGGAAGCAGCCTCATCTATCAGGTCTATAGCCTTATCTGGCAAAAATCTGCCTGTAATATAACGTGAAGACAGGTGTGCCGCCGCCACTATGGCACTGTCCTTTATTCTCACACCATGATGAACCTCATACTTTTCCTTAAGCCCCCTCAGGATTGAAACCGTGTCTTCAACGGACGGTTCATTTATAAAGACAGGTTGAAAACGCCTTTCCAGTGCAGCATCTTTTTCAATATACTTTCTGTATTCATCAACTGTTGTGGCACCGATACAGTGCAGCTCACCCCTTGCAAGGGCTGGCTTAATCATGTTGCCCGCATCCATAGCACCTTCCGCAGCCCCTGCCCCCACTATGGTATGCAGTTCATCAATGAACAGAATAATCTTCCCTTCAGACTGAACCACTTCTTTCAGCAACGCTTTAAACCTGTCCTCAAACTCTCCCCTGTATTTGGTGCCGGCGATGAGAGATCCCATATCAAGGGCAACAACCCTTTTGTTTTTCAACATCTCTGGCACATCACCAGAGACTATTCGCTGTGCAAGCCCTTCCACTATTGCAGTCTTACCAACCCCGGGATCGCCGATTAAAACAGGGTTGTTTTTTGTCCTTCTTGACAAAACCTGTATAACCCGCCTTATTTCTTCGTCTCTGCCTATTACAGGATCAAGCCTGCCCTTTCTTGCCAGTTCGGTCAGATCTTTCGCATATTTGGTCAAAACCTGATACTTGTCTTCGGGATTCTGGTCAGTAACATTCTGGCTGCCTCTTATTTCCTGTAAAACAGCAAGAATCTCCTCTTTAGTTATACCAAAGCCCTTTAAAAAATTTGATATTGCAACATCCTTATTTACAGCTCCCAGTAAAAGGTGCTCCGTGCTTACAAATTCATCTTTCATTCCATCTTTTTCTTCCCATGCACAGGCGAGCAGCTTTTCAAGATTTGGCGAAATAAAACCCTTTCCACCTGTAACCTTCGGAAAGCTGTTAATCCGCTCTTCCAGTTTTGCCACTATGGGCTTTATCTGTACCCCCAGTTTCTGCAACACCTGTGATGGAACAGAACTGGCATCGGAGAAAAGTGCAACCAGTAAATGTTCCGGCTCAACAGCCTGATTCTGTCTGCTCTGGGCAAGTAGATAGGCACCCTGAACAGCCTCCTGAGCCTTGTAGGTAAACTTTTCAAAATTAATCATAAACTGCCCCTCAAATATTTTTGTCTTTTTTGCCTGTTACTAATAGGTTAAGCACGAGGCATGATTTTTTCAAGGGGAGCTAAAGGTTATGATTTCGCCTCAATCTTTTGCAAAACAAGATCCCAATAGCTTTTTAAAAAAACTGGATAGGCAAGGAAAAACCTGTATTTATCATTTTCAACAGAAAAATCCCTTATAATATACCCCTCTGACAGGAAAGTTCCGGTCTCTTCATCGGCAGAAATAATAAAAAACCTTCCTCTCAAATTTTCCCTGAAAGTGTTGAAATAATGGACTTTTTTAACAGAAAGCAGTCCCTTTTTCTCGGCTGACTTTAAACAACTTTTGTGAATAAAGGGCAGTTGGAAATGGATTTCTATTCTGAAGATTTCGTCCTTTTCTACAAAAAACTGTTTTGCCTCGTCAAAATGTTTCAGCAGATACTTTATCATGGGCTCAATATTGTCAATGGTAAGCCTTTCGTCAAAACCATCAAAAAAGGGCTTTTCATCAAAGTCTAAAAAGGTTTTCTTTATAAAGGATGCCTCCAGTCTGTCCGCTTTTGCAAGCACAAACTCCCTTATGTCATCAAAATTGGGCACAAAGAATCCCAGAAAATTTGCCACATATCTGGAAGAGAGAAATCTGCGGATGAAAGGAGGTATTTCTTTTTCTGTTAAAGAATGGATGTTAGCCAATCCTCCAGCCCTTTAAACATTTTATTAACATCAGAACCGCAAAGTCCGGCACCTGTGGCAACCAGTAAGGCAAACTCTTTTGTAATCAAATCCTTTGGTGCATGTGCATCTGTGTTAACGATAAATTTTGCACCTGTCTCAAGACAGGTTTTAACAACATGCCCGTTCGCTATATTGTGTCCACCTCTTGCCGTTATCTCCAGAAAAACTCCTTTTTCTGCTGCCAGAATCGCCTCTTGCTCTGTTATCAAACCCGGATGGGCAAGTATATCAACCCCTGCCTTTATTGCGGCAAGGTTCGTTCCTGCCGCCACCGGTTCAACGGGAGTTTCACCGTGGGCAACCACAATCTTTGCACCAAGTTGTCTTGCCTTTTTGACAGCCTCTTCAAAGGAGGCAGGGAAAATGTGCGTAAGCTCACATCCGGGAATAACTTTTATTTTTCTGTTTTCTTTGTTAATCCTTGCAGCCACTTCAACAATACGTGGTATTACAAAATCTAAATTGGAAAAGTCGAGATGGTCAGTAATGGCGATAAATCGATACCCTTTATCCTCCGCTCTTCGCACCAGTTCGTAGGGAATCAACTCTCCATCGCTGAAAATGGAATGGGTATGTAGGTCAATCATAAATTTTCCTTTATAAAGTTTTCAAAAATTCTCTCAATACCCCTTTTTAAAACGTCTGCATTTTTAAAATCCCGCTGGGAAATAAAATAGATTCTTTTGCCGAAATAGTTTACTGTATCTCCAAATTTTTCTCTGTTTCCCACAACAAGGGCTCCTAAGGAGCGGGAAAGAAAAGAGTTTAAAAAAGGCTTGTTAGGTGGTTTTTCATAAAAATAAACCAGAACAACATTTAAAGACTCAACAAGCTTTAAAACACCGAGGTAACCCAGTTTTTTTTCTTTTCTTCTGAGACTTAACACATCTTCTTTGTGTGGCGAAAAGTTAAAGGTAAGAAGGTTTTTTAACAACAGCTCACTATTTTCTCCTTCAATGAAGATAGAGATAACAAGATTATAGGGTGACTGCAGTCCAAAAAACTTTTTGTTTATCGCCTTCTTTAACTCAAGTATCAGGTCTGCAGAGAAGTTTACACTGGTTAATGTTTCTCCTGCTCCCACCTCCTCTATCCTTATGACGTTCTTTTCCTTCAGTCCATGTATAATTTTTAGCACCTCATAATCAAGGACATTTACATTATCTATCAGTTCATCAATATCCGGAAAAACGTCTATTGCAGAAATAACCTCCAGTGTCTTGGGTCTTAACCCTTTGGGTATCCTGTCTGCACTGATATTCAGATATACCTTCAGGTTTTCTCCGCCCAGCTTTTTTCTCAGTTCAACCATCTCGTCATTCTGCCGCAACCCTTCCATAATAAGGCTGTCTGTTGACTCATTTATAACTGGCATTAATTCTGGTTCCCCGGGCGTAAACCTGAAGAAGCCCTCTTTTATAGCAAGTATGCGATAAAGGGCTTTAAGCCCCGTTATCTTTGAGATTGCTGCGTTTATTATCCTGCCCTGATCTAAGGAAATGGTTGCCTTCTTGTTTTTGTCTCCCTGTTCTGTGTATATAGAAAGGTTTCCTGTCTTCTGGTTCATGGATAGCACCTGAAGCAGGTCTGGTAACTGCATCTGCCTCAGGTTTCCGGAAAACTCCTCCTCTTTTTTAAGGAAAGTTACGTTTAAGAGTCTTTTTCTTACACTATTTAGTATTTTTTTCAGCTCATCTGCGTTAAAGGGCTTGATAATAAAGTAGTCCGTATTTCTTCTGAAGTGAGTGAGATGGATGGACTTATCATTTAAATAAAAAATCGGAATTGCTTCTGTTTTAGGATTTGTTCTTATTATCTGGCTTAACTTAACACCATCAATGAGCGGAAGTTCAATAGAAAGTATTATAATTGCAATCTGCCCCTGCAGGGCTATCTGCAACGCAGAAACACCATCCCTTGCTATAACCGCCTCATAAAGATGTTCGTCAAGGGCTTCCTTTATTTTCTCCAGACTATTTTCATCATTCTCGGCAACAAGTATTTTTAATCTTTCCATTTCATAACTGCCATTGTAAATAATATTCAATCTGTAACTTGTTTATCAAAGACTCTACCAGCAAAGCGTCACTGCTTTCAAAATAACTGCTATCCTTATGAAGACACATAAATGAATAATGCTCATTCAGGTACAGCAAAAATTTAAGTTCACTATCCCCCTCCTTAACCCTTACACTGACAATACCGGGCTCTTCAAAGGCATCCTTGTTTTGTGAAAAAAACAGATATATCTTTGTGCTTAAATCGGCAAACCCAAGCCTTTCATCAATAAAATCAATCTTCTTTCCGTCAAAAGTGCCGGCATAAAAAACACCCCTTCTTTTATCGTTTATCTTTATATCTTTAAGAAGAAGTGAAAGCACTTCAAAAAAATGTTTTTCTTCTGATTGTTCCCAGAAATAAATACCTTCGCCAAACCTTTTGTCTGCGGCACCCATGACAAGTATTTCATCACAAAGATGGCTGAAATTATTTTTGTTCACATCCAGTTTATAGTAAATACTGTTTCTGCTTATAAGCAGCCTTGCTCTAAGCACCTTCAGCAGTTCTTCAAGAGTGGTGCCATGAACAGGCAGACCCACCGCCGCCATGTTGATCAGAAGCTCGCCCACATCCCTGCTGCCTTTTATAAGCCCCTTTCCTATTAAAGCCTGTCTGATACGTCTGATAGCCATAATGGCACCAAAATAATCGGTCTCGGTCAGAAAAATCAGGTGTTCACCATCCCTTACCTCTACAAACCAGTCAGAATCTCTGATAACGCTGTTTACCGTATTGGAAAATTCTACAACAGCGTCTTTTACAGGCAGTTCTCCGTAATTCTTTCTGAGTTCCGAGATGTTCTCAATATTTATCCCGATGATTGACAGCTTTCTGTCATAACGAAGTGATTTGTTTATCTCCTTCCTTACAAAATCCCGCAGTATATCCCAGTAGTAGGCGTGGGTATTTTCGTCCTTCACTGCGCAACGTTGCAAAAGCTCAAGCCTCTTTGCATTTTCCAGTGCATAGGACACAAACTCGCACACAAGATAGGCTTTATTAAACTCCTTTTCTCCAAAGCCATCCTGTAAAAAAGGTTCCACAACCTTTACAAAACCATAATTTTTTTCATCTAATTTAAGTGGTATATTAAGCTCCCTCTGCTGGATAAAAAAGTTAATGTCAGGGCTTTCAATAGCCTCCCTTGGCACAGTCTTTTTCGCCATTGCAGGGTCAACAATACCTTTATAAAGTTCACAGACAAAGTGTCTGTCCTCTTCGTTACGTAAACCGTAATACAATGCACCCTGCCCAAAGGTGCACTGCATTATTTCATCAAGCAGGGCATCTTTAAGCCTGTCATGCTCCCATATGGTCAAAAGCCTTACTATTCTTCTGTATAGACTAAGAAGTTCAATAAACTCAATGTTTTCAAACAATAAAACCTCTTTTTCCTTTTCTATATTCTTCT
>FWPU01007140.1_pt1 | contig 21024 bp, 19 predicted proteins | sample 2228361 | NCBI WGS metagenome assembly FWPU01 (sample SAMEA103939777, study PRJEB20133) | metagenome
GTCCTGGGCCGCGCCGGGCCGGGGCGGACCGGCCCCGTTGAAGAACTCGCCGTCCTCCCACATCCGGCCCCAGACCTCCCATGTGCTGAACGAGGCCTTGAAGTCGTCCGCGGTCCCCGCGACCTCGTCCATGCCGAGGCCCTGCATGGTCACGGTCCAGTTGTCCGTGTGCCCGAAGACATAGGCGTTCCCGAAGAAGTCCCAGAACCGGGGCTGGGCCTCGAGGAACCCCGGGATGTCCGACTCGGACATCTCCCCGGTCTGGAGCCGCGCGCGCAACTCCCCGAACACCCGTTCCTTCTCCTGTGCGTAAAACGGCTCGAGCGCCTGGTTCGCATCGCGCAGGGCCTCGGTCCACGAGGACCCCGCCTGCACCACCCCGGGGTTGCCGAGCGCGGCGAACGCGACCTCGGCCTGGCGCTCCAGTTCCTTCTGCTGGCCCTCGTCCTCGGGCGTCGCGGTCACGATGGACGTGAGGTCGAAGCCCGCGTCGTGGATCTCGAACTTGGGCTGCTGGATGGCCTCCTCCAGTTCGAAGTAGGCCCGAAGGAGCCCCGGTTTCGCGTCGGACAGCGCATACACCGCCTCGTCCACGACCTGCACCCCGAGCGCCGCGACTGCGGGGGTCCCGTCCTGGCCGCTCACCTGGAACGTGACCCGCGCCTCCTCGCGGGGCTTGTAGGGCGCCTTGTCCGGCGTGACGCGCACGGTCAAGGCGTCCGCCCCTTGCACAAACACCAGTTTCTCGTCGCGCACGATCTGCCCGGTGCGGCCCAGGTAGTACGCCGAGAAGACGACATCCCCCGCCATCTCCTGGTCCAGGTCCACCTCGATCACGGCGCGGCCGTCCACGAGGTCCGCCGCTTCCTCCCGCGCGATCTGACCGTGCCGGATCACGTCGAGATAGATCCGGTCCTTCGCGTCCGGGGCGAAGACCGTGACCGCCGCCGTGTCGCCCACCTGGTACAACGCCTTGTCCGTGCGCACCAGGACCGCCTCGCCCGAGGTCCCGGCCGTGAACGTGGTGGCCTCCGACGCCTCGTGCCCCTGCGCGTCGCGGACCGAGACCTGGATCGTCACGCTCGGGGCCTCCGGGGCGTACTCGAACACGCCGAGCCCCGCCTCGTCCGTGTCGAGCGCGAACGCCTGGCCGGCCGCGTCCACCTCGACGTGGGCCGCAAGCGGCTTCCCCGATGGGTCCTCGACGAAGACGTAGAAGCGGTTCAAGACGCCGGGGACGATGCTCCCGCTCTCCGGGATCAGCACGACCGAGATGGCGTCCTGCGCCACGGTCAGCCCCGCCTCCTTCTCCACGACCTGGCCCGCGGTGTCCGTGACCTCGGCCACCACGCGCACGATCGCCTTGCCCTGTTCGAGCGACTGGCCCACCATGTAGTCTGGCAACTGAACTTCAAACTGGAAAATACCCTCGTCGTCCGTCTGGCCGCTGACGGTCGCGAAGGGCGTGAACTCCACGTCGAACGTGTAGAAGGTCAGTTTCACGTCCCCGCCGGCCACCGGCTTGCCGAAGAAGTAGCGGGCTGTCACGGTCCCCGTGACCTTCTCGCCCACCAGGTAGAACGCCCGTCCCATGGCCACGTCCACCTTATACTTGGGCAAGGTGTAGCGGTCCACGGTCACGGCCTTCTCGGTCGCGGTCTCGCCCACCGTGGCCTTGACCTTGTACGTCCCCATGTTGACCTCGGTGGCCAGGCGGAAGCGGGCGAACGCGATGCCGTATCCGTTGGTCTTCCCCTTCTCCTTGAAGACCTTGTTCCCCTTGCCATCGAAGACCTCGATCACGTAGTCCTTGTCCGCCTCCGGGGTCAGGTGGGGCTTGCGCAGGGCCAGCACGCGGATGTGCATGTCCTGCCCCGGCTGGTAGAGCGGCTTGTCCGTGGCCACCAGGACGCGCAGCATCCGCACGACCTCCGCGGACTGCGTGCAGGCCACGGGATTCCCGCCTGCCGGGGTCATCGTCGCCTCCAGCAGCACCGGCCCCGACACGTCGAGCCTCAAGTCCGCGACCGCGGCCCCGAACTCGTCGGTCCGGACCGTGACCTCCCGCGCCGCCTCCCCGACCGTCGCGCGCACGGTCACGTCCTGGTTCGCGAACGGCTGGCCCGTGACTGCGTCCCGCGCGAAGACCTTCAGGCGTGTGGCCTCGCCCTCATAGAATGTCTTCGGCCCCAGGAGCACGACCTCGGCCCGGGGCATGGCCACAAACAGCGAGCGCCGCCCCACGATCGGGCCCAGGGCCGTGTCGAGCCGGTAGCGGATCACGTGGACGGCCTGGACCTTGGCGTCGTCCGCCTGGTCCGGCGCCCCGTTCAGCGTGACCGTGACCGTGTCCGCGCCGGGCGCGGCCTCAAACGGCGCGATCATGGCGTACTGACCCTTCCCGTCCAAAGACTCGACCACGACCGAGACCGCGCCCTTGATCGCGGCCGACCCCTCGTTGTGGACGACGAAGGCGACGACCAGGTTCCCGCCGGTCAGGGTCGCGCTGATGTCCCCCTCGTCGAGCGAGAGGGGTCCGGCGACCTTGACCTCCGGCCCCTCGGGTGGCGTGGGTCCCACCCCCTTTCCGGAGCCGCACGCGGCGAGGGCCGCGACCGCGAGGCATCCCATCGCGACGCGCAACGAACCCGTCCCATTCCTCCCGTTCATGGCTCACCTCCTTGCCGAGACCGCCCCCATGGTACCACCGGGACCCTCCGGGAAGAGGCCCTTGTTCTTGCGGAGGTTCTGCAAGGGACGGGCCACAGCCAGTCGGTAATGATTTCAAAAAGATGGCACCGGAAGGCCCCCCCGGACGACCCCGGGACCGTGACAGCGGTGTCAGGGTTTCTCGGACCCCCGATTCTTGGGTATGGTAGTCACGACGTGGGCGGGACGTGGAGGCGATGAAGATCCCGGAAATCGAGGCCCTCCGCGCGCGGGCGGCGCAATCGCCGCTGCCCGCGGTCCTCGTCGCCGGGGACGACGCCGGGGTGCGCGAGGGGGTCGTCCAGGTCCTCGCGGACGACCTGAACGTGCGTGGCGTGGCCTCCATCGAGGTGACGCGCCTCGAGTTCGACAACGAGAAGGCCCGGGACGCGTATGACCGCCTGGCGCAAGTGGCAGGACAGCCGCCGATGTTCGGCGACGCCGTTGTCGTGGTGGTAGACCATCGCGCCCCGGCCGTGGTCCCCGACGAACTCAAGGCCTTCCTCGCGGCCCCTGCCCCGCATGTCCGCCTGGCATTGTGGGCGGACCGCAAGGCCGAGAAATCGGGGCTCGCCCGCCTGGTCCGTGAGGCGGGGGGCGAGGTCGTGGCCCTCAAGGACCTGAAGGACCGGGACGCGGCCCAGGCCGCGGCGACCGAGGCCCGGGAGCGGGGACTGCGGCTGACTTCGCGGGCCGCGGCGGTCCTCGTGGACCTCGTGGGCACGGACCGGGGGGCGATCGGGTCGGCCATCGAGGCCCTGGCCCGGTACAAGGGCGGCTCGGGCGAGGTCGGGGAAGACGACCTCGTCGGTCTGGTCCGCCGCACGCGCAAGGACGTGCCCTGGGCCCTCGATGACGCCATCGCGGCGCGTGACCTCCGGCGGACCCTCAAGGTCGTCCTGCGCCGGCTCCAGGACGACCCGAAACCGCTGCCCATCCTCCATTCCCTGGTCCGGGTGGTCCGCCGCATCCTCCGGGCCAAGGACCTCGTGGCCCGCAAGGTCCCGGCCGAGGAGGCCCAGAAGGCGATGGGGATCGCCTGGTCCTTCCAGTGGGATCGACTGCGCGAGGCCCAGGCGCGCTACACCGACGAGGAACTGACCGCGTTCCTGCGCGAGGTCCCGCGCCTCGAGGTCCTGGCCAAGCGCGACCACGCCCACGCCGAGGCCCTCCTGACCGCGGTCGTGGCGGGGTTGCTGGGCAGGACGAGCGGCTTTTTGCCCACCAGGGTCGGGTCAGGGGACGGCGTCGTCCCCTCCAGGGGACGGACTTGACTACGCTCGAAACGATCGCCGGCAGTGCGCGGGAACGGATGGCTCGACTCGTCGCCAGCGCTCGGGATCGGCTGGTGATTGCATCCCCGTTCATCGGCAAGGAAGGAAGCGCGCTGGTCAGGGCGCACGCGTCACCCGGCTTCAGGGAGCGCGGGCACTTGGACCTCGTCACGGACCTGAACCCGACTCATGTGGCCGACGGATCGTTGGAGCCAGAGGCCCTCGACGAGTTGTTGGACCTGTCGGACGACGCGACGCTCTGGCATGTTCCGCGGTTGCACGCCAAGGTCCTTGTCGCGGACGGTTGTCGCGCCATCGTCGGATCGGCCAACCTGACTGCTGGCGGCCTGTTCCGCAACATCGAATACGGACTGGACATCGCAGATCGGGCATTGGCCTCGCGCATCGAGCGGGACATCGCGGATATCCAGATGATGGGGGCCATCGTTGCCCGGGAGGTCCTTGCGAGATTCTCGAACATCGCACTGGAGGCGAGGCGGCTGCTGGCGAATCGCCGGGTTCACTTGGAATCCGCAATCCAGCGGTTGATCCGGGAGGCGGAGGACCAGGTCATGGGCGCTCGCCTCGCGGACGGGCCGATGCATGCGGTCTTTGCCCGGACGGTCTGGTACATGCTCAAGAGGCACGGGCCGATGACCACCGAACAGATTCACCCGATGGTCCAGGCGATTCACCCGGACCTGTGCGACGATACGGTGGACCGCGTGATCGCGGGACGACGTTTCGGAAAGCGGTGGAAGCACGCGGTCCGTACCGCACAACAGCAGTTGAAGAAGCAAGGTCTCGTGGAACTGGTCAACGGCATGTGGCGATTGCGAAGGAATGGCTGAATGAGGTTCCAAGTTCGGGCGCACCGGATCGCGTTTGGAGCGGTGCGTCAGTTGCTCTCACGCGTCATCGGCCGCTCTTGTCGCGCACGGGAGACACTACCAGGAATCCGCCCCCGCGTCGTCGTGGATACGAACGTCCTGATGGGTGGGCTCATCGCAACCCGGAAGGCGTCGGGCCGGGTGCTGGGACTGTGGCTCGACGGGCGGGTTGAGGCGGTGTTGAGCCCCGCGGTGCGCGAGGAATACCAGAAGATCTTCCGCCGGATGCGGTTCGGTCCGAGGCGCGACGTGGCGCGGCGCGAGGCGATGCTGAAGCGCCTGCTTGCCTCCGAGCACGTCCGCGAGGTCCACCCGACGCGGCGTCTCGACGTCGTGGCCGCCTGCCCCGCGGACAACCGCCTGATCGAGTGCGCGGTGACCGGCCGCGCCCGGTACGTCATCTCCCAGGACCACCACCTGCTGGACGTGGGCGAGTTCGAGGGGGTGGAGATGGTCACCGCGCGGGACTTCCTGGCGAGGGAGTTCCCGGGCGAGGAAGACCCGCGGGTGGCCCGGTGACCCCGCCTCCCGCGCCGGACAGGTCCGGCAGGGGCCGGAAGCCCGGGCAGGCCTCCCCGATGAGGACCGACGCCGCCTGCTCCAGGGCCTGCAAGGTCTGATAGCCGACGAGCCGCGAGACCTCGCGCCCCCGCGTGTCCAGGAACAGGAACACCGGCACCCCGGACACGCCATACTCGCGCGCCAGGACCTTGCCCTCCGGGGTCGTGACGTCCACGTCCCGGAAGTCGAGGTCCTTTGCGGCGCACTCGTTGCGCAACGTGTTCACGATCGGGGTCATCTGGAGACAGATCGGGCAGGTCGGGGACTGGAACTTCAGGACCACCGGGCGCGCGATCGGGACCTCCGCGCCGCACGTGGCCGACTCCGCCGCGCAGGTGCCGGCGTCGGCTCCCGGCGGGGGGTTTCCGGCCGGGGCATGGACCACGACCGCCGCGGGCTCGGGTTCGCGGGTCAAGGCAGAATCCAGGATCCCCCACCGGTCCGTGACCAGCAAGAACCCGCCCGCGACCAGCAGGGTCCCGGTCACCTTCTCGAACACGGGGAGGAAGCGGCGGACGCGCCGGAGCGCGCTCAGGGCCGGACCCGCGAAGGCGGCCACGACCAGGAACGGCGCGGCGAACCCGAGCGAATAGACGAACAGCCAGCCCATTCCCTCGACCGGGTCCGTGGTGGCGAGCGACGTGTAGGTCAGGACCGCGCCCAGCACGGACCCGACGCACGGAGTCCACGCGAAGGCGAACAGGATCCCGAGCACGAAGGCGTTCAGAATGTGGAACCGGGTCTTCAGGCGCGCGGACCCCAGGCCCCCACCCTCCGCAAGGAACGGCAGATGGAGATATCCCAGGAACCTCAAACCGAGCAGGAGCACCACGATCCCCGCGACCTGCTGGAACAGGACCTTGTGGTGGATCAGCGCGCGGCCCACCACGGACGCGGACAGCCCCAGCAGCGAGAACACGACCCCGAACCCCAGGGTGAAGGCCGCGGTCGCGAGCAGGGGTCGCAGGCGGCCGGGCTCCCCTCCGGGTCCGCCGCCCAGGATGGACAGGTAGATCGGGACCAGGGGCAGGACGCACGGGGACAGAAAGGTCAGGACCCCCGCCAGGAAGACCGCGCCGATGGACAGGCTCATGGTTGCCTCATCTGGTGTAGCGTTTCAACATCAAGTGAACACGTGTTCCGTGGTGCACGTGTCCATCCTTGCTCGCGACCGGCAGCGATTTCGCCCACGCCTACGCCCACGCCTGCGCCCACGCCCACGTGAATTGTCCAGTTGGTTCGCTCACGCAACATTAGCGATGGCGCCCCACGCCGACTCGCCGGCAGGACTCACTGAGCGGACACCGAGAGCAGTGGGGAGACTGCGGGCGGCACACGCGCTGGCCGAACGAGACCAGGGACGTGTTGATCGGCTTCCAGTACTCGCGGGGCAGGACCTCGCGCAACGCGAACTCCGTCTCGATGGGCGTTCGCGTCCGCACGAGGCCCAGGCGGTTCAGGATGCGGTGCACGTGCGTGTCCACGCACACGCCCGGGAGGTCGTGGCCCTCGGCCAGGACCAGGTTCGCGGTCTTGCGGCCCACGCCCGGAAACGTCAGGAGCACGTCGAGGTCGGCCGGGACCCGCCCGCCGTGGTCGCGGGCGATGCGGGACGCGATCTCCCGGATCCGCCGGGCCTTGGTCGGGTAGAAGTTCGCGGGCCGGATCGCGCGGGCGATGTCGGCCTCGTCCAGGGCCGCGAGGGCCTCCGGGGTGTTCGCGAGCGCGAACAGGCGGCGCGACGCCTCGGCCGTCACCTCGTCCTTGGTGCGGAGGCTGATCAGGGTCGCGACCAGGACGCGGAACGGGTCGTGGTGGGCCTCGGCCTCGCGGGTGACGGCGGGCGGGTCGTGAAGGGCGAGGTCCTCGGCCAGGGTCGCCATGAGCCGGTCCCAGACCTCGCGCGAGCGGGCGGCCCGCGTGGGACCGGGTCTGGGGCCACGCGCTCGGGTCCTACTCGCCATGCTCCTCCAGGAACCTCTGGGCGTCCAGGGCTGCCTGGCACCCCATGCCCGCGGCCGTGATGGCTTGCCGGTAACGGCGGTCCGCCACGTCCCCGGCCGCGAACACGCCGGGCACGCTCGTCTCGGTGTGCCGGTGCAGGACCACGTAGCCCTGGTCGTCCAGTTCGATCTGCCCGCGAAACACGTCGGTATTGGGCTTGTGCCCGATGGCGAGGAACAGCCCCTGCACGGCCAGGACGTTGGTTTCGCCCGTCCGCACGTTGCGCAGGCGCAGGCCCGTGACCTCCTTGCCGGTCTCCGTCAAGACTTCTTCCACGACGGAATTCCAGATGAACGCGATCTTCGGGTTCTCGCGGGCGCGCTCCTGCATGATCTTCGAGGCCCGCAGCGTGTCGCGCCGGTGGATGACCGTGACGCGCGTGGCGAAGCGGGTCAGGAAGGTGGCCTCCTCCATGGCCGTGTCCCCGCCGCCGACCACCGCGACCTCCTTGCCCCGGAAGAAGAACCCGTCGCACGTGGCGCACGCGGACACACCGTGCCCGATCAGGCGCCGCTCGCTCTCGATCCCGAGATACTGCGCCGAGGCCCCGGTCGCGATGATCACGGCCGCGGCCTCGACCGTCTCCGCGCCGTCCACCTCGACGCGAAAGGGTCGTGCCGAGAAGTCGACGCGCGTCACCCCCTTGAACTGGAGGTCCGCCCCGAAGCGCCGCGCCTGCTCGCGCATCCGCTCCATGAGTTCCGGCCCCTGGATCCCCTCGGGGAAGCCGGGGAAGTTCTCGACCTCGGTGGTGGTGGTCAGTTGCCCCCCGGGCTGGACCCCCTCGAGCACGAGGGGGGAGCGGTTCGCCCGGGCCGCGTAGATCGCGGCGGTCAGCCCCGCGGCGCCGGAACCGATGATCACGATGTCTCGCATGTCGCGTCCTCCTGGAAATCAGGTGGGGTCTTGTCCGACCCGGCGTTGAGGACAACGGTAATCACCCGGCGCGGATTCGCAACCCCGCAGGGCGATCGCATCTTCCTGGAGCCCCGTGGACGTGCACGTGGACGGGACCGTCGACGTCGACGAGCCGCCCGAAGTGGAAGGGTCCGTCCCCGTCCACGGCTACGATCACGTGCGGGTCCACGTCCACGAAGGATTCCAACGACTTCGAAATGCGATGGCCTTGCGCAACCCCGCGACTGACCTTGCCCCCCCGGGATGGGCGATTACAATACGACCCGGTTTGTTCGCGGGCGGAGGTGTCATGAAGGAGCCCGGCATCAGACGAGTCCTCATTTTGGGTGCCGCGGGACGCGACTTTCACAACTTCAATTGCGTGTATCGGAACGACCCGTCCTGTCGCGTGGTGGCGTTCACCGCGACCCAGATCCCGGACATCGCGGGCCGCCGGTACCCGCCTTCGTTGGCAGGACCGCTGTATCCCGACGGGATTCCGGTCCTGGACGAGGCCGACCTGGACCGCCACCTGCACGATCTCAACGTGGACGAGGTCGTCTTCGCATACAGCGACGTGCCTCACGTGCACGTGATGGACCGTGCGAGCCATGCCCTGGCCGCGGGCGCGGACTTCCGGCTGCTCGGACCCCGGGCCACGGCCCTGCGGTCGCGGCGCCCCGTGATCGCGGTGTGCGCGGTGCGCACCGGGTGCGGCAAGAGCCAGACCGCGCGCTTCCTGGTCGAGGTCCTCCGGCGGATGGGGCATCGCGTGGCCGTGGTGCGCCATCCCATGCCCTACGGCGACCTCGAGGCCCAGGCGGTTCAGCGCCTCGCGACCCGCGCGGACCTGGACGCGGCCCGCTGCACCATCGAGGAGCGCGAGGAGTACGAGCCCCACCTCGACCAGGGGGCCGTGGTCTTCGCGGGCGTGGACTACCACGCGATCCTCCAGGCCGCGGAGGCCGAGGCGGATGTCATCCTGTGGGACGGGGGCAACAATGACCTGCCCTTCTATCAGCCGGACCTCCATATCACGGTGACGGACCCCCTCCGGCCCGGCCACGAACGCACCTACCACCCGGGTCAGGCGAACCTCCTCGCCGCCCATGTGGTGGTGATCAACAAGGTGGATTCCGCGGACGCCCAGTCGCTCGACGCGGTTCGTGCCTCCGTCCGCGAGATGAATCCCGCGGCCGCGATCATCGAGGCCCGCTCCGAGATCACCCTGTCCCCGCCCACGCCCCTGGCGGGTCGAAAGGTCCTGGTGGTCGAGGACGGCCCCACGCTGACCCACGGGGGGATGGCCTTCGGCGCGGGCACGGTCCTGGCGCGGCGCGAGGGCGCGACCCTCGTGGACCCGCGCCCGCAGGCACGCGGATCCATCCGCGAGACCCTCGATCGGTACCCGCACGTGGGAGCCGTCCTGCCCGCTATGGGGTACTCGGAGCGACAGGTCACGGAACTGCGCGACACCATCGAGGCGACGCCCGCGGACCTCGTGGTTTGCGGCACCCCGGTCGACCTGGGGCGGCTCCTCGCCGTCTCCCGGCCCGTGGTCCGTGTCCGCTACGACCTCCGGCCGGTGTCCGGGCCGTCACTTGACGGCCTCGTTCGCAAGGTGCTAGAGACGGCCTCGCCGCCGCAGTCCTGACGGCCTGCGTGGGGCATCTCTCGTGACGCGGGGGGACCATGACCTCCATCGAAGCCTTCTCGCGCCTGTCGGCGGAGCGGTTCGCGCGGCTGATCAAGTCCCTGGACCGGGCCGTCCTCCTGGACTTCCTCCGGCGGCTGGAGCCCGCGGTCTATGCCCGGTACTTCAAGGGATTCCGCCCGCAGGTCCTCGGGCGCAAGCGCGTGACCGAGGCGCTCCAGTTCGAGGTGTACGAGCGGAAGAACGAGACCGTGGGGGACATCCTGACCATGCTGTGGAACCAGCATCACCGGGACCTCTACCACGGGATGCTCGCGCTCGTGAAGACCCTCGCCGAGGACGTCGAGACCATCGAGAAGATCGAGGACCCCGTGGCCGTGGGGTTCATCGAGACCCTGTCCGCGAGGTTCGACCGCGAGGACATCCTGATCTGCGTGCGGCTGAACGAGGTCCGGTTCAGCGAGGGCGTGATCGCGGAACACCTCGAGGGGCAGGCGCCGGCGCCCGCCGGCGAGCCGGAGGCCCCCGCGCCGGCCGGTTCGCCGGAGACGGGCCTTGCAGCAGAGTCGCCGCCCGCGTCCGGGGAGTCGTCCGCCCCCGCACCCGGGAGCGAAAAAAATTCTTGACGCGTCCCGGACCATTCTCCATAATCGGTTCGTGAACCTTTGGAGGGGTGTCCATGGCCTCGAAGCGACTGCCCAAGTTCAGGAAGAAGGTTCAGGACTTTCTTTCCAGCGAGGAGGGAAAGGTGACCCGGGGCCAGGCGGCCGCGATCGGTTCCTTCCTCCTCATGGCGGGAAGTAGCGGGCACGCCCTGGCGGGCAGCGGGCCTGCTGGCGAGGGTGGCCCCGCGAGCGACCTGGGCGTGGAGCAGCACTGTTCGCACGGGTCGCACGGGTCGCACGGCTCCCACGGGTCGCACGGGTCCCACGCGTCCCACGGGTCCCACGGGTCCCACGGGTCCCACGGGTCCCACGGGTCCCACGGGTCGCACGGCTCCCACGGGTCGCACGGCTCCTGGTGAGCCCCGTTCCGGGACTCTTCGACCGGGTGGAACGGGCGGCCGGTGCGGGGAGTGGCGGGACGCGGGACCGACAACGCGCGGACTCACGTCAGGATCTCCTTTCTGGTTCATTGTAGAAATATCATCGCGGCAAAAACGACCCAGGATTCGCCTCGGACGACCGGGAAGACCCCCGGGCTTTCCGAATGGGTCCGGCCGCTTGGCCGCTTCCGGTTTGTAAGGCCGCGGCGATTCTGATATCCAGGACGCGGGAGGCGCGATGAAGAAGGTCGTGACCGTCGTGGTGGCCGTGGCCGTGCTGGCCGGAGGCGTGGCCATCGTGGGGTCCTCGATGTCGGCGGGCGTCTTCCAGTTGACCATCGAGGAGACCCTCGCCTCGCCCGACCGGTACCAGGACCGGGAGTTCAAGGTCGTCGGGACCGTGGTCCCGGGGTCGATCTCCCGCGGCGCCGGTCCCTTCGAGATGGCGTTCTCGATCCGCGACGCGGCGGGGCGCGCGCTCCCGTGTCACTACAAGGGGACGGTCCCGGACCCGTTCGCGGAGGACCGCGAGGTGATCCTCCAGGGGACCCTGCGGGAGGGCCCTCGCATGGAGGTCTCGAAGATCACGGTGAAGTGCCCCTCGAAGTACCAGGAGGAAGGGGTGTCCGAGGAGGAGGCGCAGCAGTACTACGACCGGAAGTACCGGTCCGGACACCAGGGGCCGCGACCCTCAAGCCCGTGACCGGGACCCCGCCCGAGAACGGAAACACGACATGCAGGTCCTCGGCCAGTTCCTCGTGCTCGCATCCCTGGTCCTGACGGCGTTCGTGGCCGCGCTGTCGCTCGCGGGGGCGGTCCGGCGTCACCCCCGGTGGGTCCGGGCGGCCTCGGAGGGAGTCACGGCGGTCGCGTGGCTGAACGTCGCCATCGCCCTCCTCCTGACCCACGCGCTCGTCACCCACGACTTCTCGAACCGGTACGTGGCCTCGTACAGCGACACGACCATGCCCGTGTTCTACCTCCTGACCGCGTTCTGGGCGGGCGAGAAGGGCGCGCTCCTGTTCTGGGTCGTGAGCCTGTCGCTCCTGGCCGCGGCCCTGGAGCGCGTCCACCGCGGCAACGACTCCCCGTTCTTCGGGGCGGTCCGGTCGGTCGTGGTCCTGGCCCTGCTGTTTTTCGACATCCTGATGGTGTTCGCGTCGCACCCGTTCGAGACCTTCTTGACCTCGGAAGGCCCGGCGGACGGCTCGGGCATGAACCCCTTGCTCCAGAACCCCCTGATGGCCATCCACCCCCCGTTCCAGCTCGCGGGGTTCGTGGCCTACACGATCCCCTTCGCCTTCTCGGTCGCGGCCCTGATCACGGGCCGGCTGGACGACTCGTGGATCCGCGAGTCGCGGCGCTGGAACGTGCTCGCGTGGACTCTCCTGAGCGCGGGCCTGGTCATTGGCGGCCTGTGGGCTTACGTGGAACTGGGCTGGGGCGGGTTCTGGGGGTGGGACCCGGTCGAGAACGCGGCCCTCCTGCCGTGGCTGTCCGGGACCGCCCTCCTGCACTCGACGGCCGTGGAGGTGCGGCGGGGGATGCTGCGGCGGTGGAACCACTTCCTCGTCGCGCTGACCTTCCTCCTCACGATCTTCGCGACCTTCCTGACGCGCAGCCAGTTGATCTCGTCGCTCCACGCCTTCTCGAACTCCGTCCTGACCCCGTTCTTCGTGGACTACCTGACCGTGCTCACGCTGGCCAGCGGGGCGCTGCTCGCGTGGAGATGGCGGCCCCTCGCCCCCAGGGAACGCATCCGCGGCCTGTGGACGCGCGAGACCCTGGTCGTCGCGAACAGCATCCTGTTCCTGGTCGCGCTCTTCATCGTCCTGTGGGGCACGCTGCTGCCCAAGTTTTCGGAGTCCCCGCGCGTGCAGGACACGATCAACGCGGCCATCGGCCTGTGGAACCAGGTGTCGGGGGCGGCCGTCCCCCCCTTGCGGACCGCGATCACCGTGGGTCCGGAGTGGTTCAACCGCGTCGTGGCGCCCGTCGGGCTCCTGATCCTGGGCCTCACCGCGCTCGGCCCCCTGGTGCCGTTCCGGACCGGGGGGCGGGGGGCCGTGAACCGGGCCGCGCTGCGCACCGGCCTCGCGGCCCTCGGCGTGACCGTGGTCGTGGTCCTGGCTTACGGGGCCGTTCGCGTCCTGCGCGCCTGCGAGGCCCTCGACCTCCCGTGGACCTCGGCCGCGGAGACCTTCCTGGGGCGGCTGTCCTTGCCGGCCGCGTACGGGGCCGCCGGAGTCCTGCTCGCGACCTGGGTCGTCCTGGTCGCGGCGCGCGACACGGTCCGTTCCATCGCGGCCCGGCGGGCCGTCACCGGAGCGCCTCGCCTGCGCACGGCCTGGACCCTGCTGCGGGACAACCCCCGGCGCTACGGGGGACACGCGGTCCACGTGGGCGTGGCCCTGTGCTTCCTCAGTTTCGCCGGGGCGTCTGTCCGCGAGGAGCGCAAGGACGTGGTCCTGAAGCCTGGCGAGCGCCTGGCGCTGGGCGGAGACGACCTCGTCCTCCTGGGCACGCGCGAGACCTTCTCGGACGCGGGGGGATTCGCCTCGTCCGTGTCCGAGGTCCTGGCCTGGCCGCGCGGAACGCCGGTCCCGGAGCCGGTCCGGGCGATGCTCGGGGGCCTGCCCGGCGTGCGGGCGGTCGAGGTGCTCGATGCGCCGGAGGTTGCCCTGCGGTTCGGGTCCGACGGCGAGGCGCGGCGCTTCTTCGCGACCGCCTTCGCGCGCACCGTGATCGCCCGGGACTTCCAGGTCGTCCGGATGGACCGGGCGCTCCGCGAGGTCCACCTCGCGCCCGCGCAGCCCGAGACGCTGCGGGTGGTCCCCCGGGCCTTCCACCGGCTGACCGAGGAACTGCGCGAGTTCGCCCGCGCGGTGGGCGAGGACCGCCTCGCGGCGCGCAGCCGTCGCGGAGACCCGCTCCTCGTGGTGACGGTCGCGGACCCAGACCTGTTCGGCGCGCTCGCGAGCGGCCTGGATGCACGGGGTCCGTTCCCCGTGGCCTTCGCCTCGCTGGACCCGGCCGCCCCGGACCGGGTCCGGGTGGTCCCGTCCGGCATCGGGCGGGTGCTTGCGCCGGAGATGCGTTTTTACCCGAAGTTCGAGAGCCCTACCACGGAGGTGGACATCGAGACGGGGTTGTTGTACGACCTGTACGTGGCCGCGGCGCCCGGCACCGGGACTCGGTCCGTGAGCGTGACCGCCATGGTGAACCCCCTGATGTCCTGGCTGTGGGCCGGGTCGGCCCTCCTTCTGGGGTTCGGGTTCGTGCTGGCCTTCGGGGGCCGCGCGCCCCGTCCCGTGGGGGGGCCCGCGGAAGAGCCGGCGCAACGACTGGCGCCGGCCCAAGAGGCGCGTCCGTCATGAGCGGCGTCCTCGACCTCGTGTTTGTCCTGGCCACGGCCGCGGCGCTGACGGCCGCGCTGGTCCGGGTGGCGAGGATGGGGAATTCCCTGGGATCGGGGAAACAACGAGGATGACCGCACGACGACTCGCGTGGACTCCCTTGCTCGGATGGCTCGTGCCTGCCCCGGCCCCGGCGTCCCCGGCGATCCTCATCGCCCAGGTCCTGGTTGGCGAAGACCAGGTCACGGTGGTGTCGCGGCTGGACGTGGCCGGCGACCCGCGCGACGCCGCCGGCGCCTTCCCGTTGCTGCTGCCCGAGGACGGCCCAGGGCCTGTACTGGCCCCGCGCTCCGAGGCGGTCCCCGATGGGGTCGAGGTTCAGACGAGCGGCCCGGTGCGCGCCTCCTTCGGACCGGAGGGGCTCCGGATCGCCCCGGCGGGGGGGCCAGGGAACGCGCGGGTCGAGGTTCGCTACACGCTCCCGGTGCGCTCGGCGGAGATGCCCCTGGTGCTCGCGCCCGAGCGGACCCTGGACCGGGTGCGCCTGGTCACGAGGCGCACCGGCGCCTACGCCCCGCAGATGCGCCCCCTTGCCCCCTACGCCTACGAGGAGGAGGACGACGACGACGGGACGTGGCAGATGCTCACCCTGCGTGACCCGGTGCGGGCGGGGACGCGCCTGCGCGTGTCCCTGGGTCACCTCCCGGCGCCGTTCGGGCCGTACAGGACCGCGGCGCTGGTCGGACTGGTCGCGGTCGTGGTGGGCGTCGGGCTCGCGTCCCTGGGGCGGGGGCGTGGGGGGTCAGCGATTTGCGGCGTGGCACCGATGGCAGAGCGGCTGCAACGCAGCCGCCGTGGGGGGTGAATTGGCACGAGAACGAGAAGCGTTCGAGTGACAAGAGGGGGGCGTGCGACGCCCCCCTGGAATGGTGTCCGGTCTCTTGGATGACCTCGGAGCCAGGCGCTCATCGGGCTGGTCAGTTTCTGAACCCTCTTGCGGACCGCACGGAGGCAGCAGCCGACATCGTGGACTGACCGACGCATGGCGACATTCATGCCCTCTTTCCGTGTCGAGGCGCTTTCGATCACCCGCGTGATCGGACGCCGCCACATCCTGCGCGGGGTCTCCCTGGAGGCGGGTCCCGGCGACGTCGTGGCCCTGGTCGGGCCCAACGGCGCGGGCAAGACCACGCTCCTCCACGTCCTGGCGGGCCGGTCGGCGCACGATGAAGGGCGGGTGCGCCTGCGCTGGGAAGGCCGCGAGGCAACGGGCCTCGACTTCCGGGCGCGCGTGGCCTTCCTCCCCCACGACCTGTTCCTGTACCCGGACCTGACCGCGCGCGAGAACCTCGCCTTCTTCGCGACCCTGCATGGGATCGGGGACGCGACGGACCGCGTGGCGAGGACCCTGGAGCGCGTGGGGCTCGCGAGGGACGCGGACCGGCTGGTGCGGACGTTTTCGCGCGGCATGCAGCAGCGGGCCGCGGTGGGGAGGCTCCTCGTCACCGGGGCCCCCGTGTGGCTCCTGGACGAGCCGGGCACCGGGCTCGACACGCCGGGCCGGCAGTGGCTCTGGGGCACGCTCGAGGAGCACGCCCGCGCCGGGGGGGCCGTGGTGCTTGCGTCCCACGACCCCGCGGAGGTCGGCCGCCTCGCCACGCGCATCGTGGCCCTGCGCGCCGGGCGAGTCGTCGCGGACGTTTCCGGGGGCATCGAGGGGGCGAGGCAGGCATTCGAGGCCATCGAGAACCCGTCATGAGGACGCTCGGTCAGTTCGCCGCGGTCCTGAAAAAGGACCTGACCATCGAGTTCCGCTCGCGCGACATCCTGTACCCCATGGCCCTGTTCTCGTTCCTGCTCGTGGTGGTCTTCTCGTTCGCGTTCCTGTCGGACCCGGCCAGGGCCCGCGACTACGGCCCGGGGATCGTGTGGGTCACGGTCCTGTTTTCCTCGACCGTCGGCCTGAACCGGCTCTTCGACCGCGAGCGCGAGAACGGATGCCTGTGGGCGCTCCTGCTGGGGCCGGTCCCGGCCGGGGCCGTGTTCGCGGCCAAGGTGGTCGGGCACCTCCTGTTCACCGGCCTGATGGAGGCCATGACCCTGCCGCTCATCCTGCTGTTCTTTGACCTCCCGGTCGTGGACGTACCCGCCTTCCTCGCGGCCGTCGCGCTCGGGACCGTGGGCGTGAGCCTGGTCGGGACCCTCTTTTCGGCCATGCTGATGAACGCCCGCATGAAGGAGGTCCTCCTGCCCCTCGTGACCTACCCGGTCCTGGTGCCGGTCGTGATCGCGGGCGTCAAGGTGACCGCCCTGGCCGTGGGCGCGCCACTCGTCGAGGAGCCCGGCCCCTGGCTCCGGTTCCTCGCGGGCTTTGACATGGTCTTCGGCGTCGTTACACTTCTGCTGTTTGAACGGATGGTCCGGGCATGAAGACAGGCCGGTTCCAGGACCTCGGAAACGCGCACGCGGGCCTTGCGGCGGCGACCGCGGTCGCGGTGGTCGCGGCCCTGGTCGCGGTCTTCTTCGTGGCCCCGCGCGAGGCCACGCTCGGCATCTCCCAGAAGATCTTCTACTTCCACGTGGGGTCGGCCATCCACATGATGGTCCTCTTCGCCCTGTGCGGCCTGTGCGGGCTCGCGTACCTCGGGATGCGCGGCCGGCCCGGGCGGTTCACGGCCGTCGTGGACGGGCTCGGGGTGGCCACGGCCGAGGTCGGGGTCGTACTCGGCGCGATCGTGCTCGTGACCGGGCCACTGTGGGCGCGCAAGGCGTGGGGAACGTGGTGGACGTGGGAGCCGCGCCTGACCCTGTCGTTGATGGTCTTCCTGTTGTTCCTCGCGTACCTGGCCCTGCGGGCCTTCGCGGGGTCGGACCGGTTCGGGCGCGGGGTGGCCTCGGGGCTGGCCGTCGTGGGGTTGCCGGCCCTGTACTTCATCCACTTCGCGGTCGAGCGGTGGGGCGGGGCCCACCCCCAGGTCGTCTTCAAGGGCGGGCTCCAGAACCCCGACATGCGGGTCGCGTTCTATGCGAGTCTCCTCGCGATGTCCCTGGTCAGCGCGACCCTGGTGGCCATCCGCCTCCGGATCGAGATGCTGAAGGGACGGCTCGACGCCCTGTATCTGGCCCTGGACCGACGGTCGCCCGGTGCGTGAGCGAGGCCGTCATCCGGGCGGGAAAGGATCCCCGATGGACAGGTTGGACGTTCGAGGTCTTGGGTTCAAGGGGGCGGCGGTCATCGGGTGCGTCCTCGCGGGGCTGTTCCTCGCGCGGACATCGCCGGCCCAGGCGCCCGGGGAAGGTCCGGCGGCGCACGCCTGGGACGGGGGATGGACCGCCGGCCTGGGCGAGGAGCCGGCCCGCGAGACCGTGTCCGGCGAGGCCATGGTCGTCGCGGCCTACGCGGCGCTGTGGGTCCTCCTCCTGCTGTACGTGGTGCGGCTGTCCATGGAGGTCAAGGCCCTGCGACGGGACACGGAGGAGTTGCGGCGCCGCCTGGACGAGCCGGGGGAATCGTGAGGGGCGCGGCGGGCGGGGCGGTCTGAACGCCCCCGGGGAGTGTCGCAGTGGGCAGACCGCTGATCATCGTGGAGTCTCCGGCCAAGGCCGAGACCATCAAGAAGTACCTCCACGGCGAGTGCGAGGTCGTGGCGTCGAAGGGGCACGTCAAGGACCTGCCCGAGCGGAGCATGGGGGTGGACATCGCCCATGGGTTTCGCCCGAAGTTCGTGGTCGTGCCGAGCCGGCGGAAGGCGCTCGACGCGTTGAAGAAGGCGGCGCGCGACGCGGACCGGGTCCTGCTCGCCCCGGACCCCGACCGCGAGGGCGAGGCCATCGCGTGGCACATCGCGGAGGAACTGCGGCCGATCAACCCGGAGATCGCGCGTGTCCTCTTCCACGAGATCACCCCGGCGGGCGTGAAGGCCGGAGTGGCGAACCCCCGCCCACTCGACGAGCGCATGGTCGAGTCGCAACTGGCCCGACGCATCCTGGACCGCCTCGTCGGGTACCAGGTGTCGCCGATCCTGTGGCGCAAGGTGCAGCGGGGGCTGTCCGCGGGCCGGGTCCAGTCGCCGGCCTTGCGCCTGATCGTGGAACGGGAGCGCGAGATCGAGGCCTTTGTCCCGCGGGAGTACTGGGTCATCACGGCGTTCCTGAAACGGGACGGGGACGCGCAGGCGTTTCGCGCGACCCTGCGGGCGGTGCGGGGCCGCAAGGCCGAGGTCCGGACCGGGGACGAGGCCCGCGCCCTGATCGGGCGCCTGCGAACCGAGGAATTCCGGGTCGTGTCCGTCGAGCGCAAGGAGCGACGCCGCCCACCGTCGCCCCCGTTTATCACGAGCACCCTCCAGCAGGAGGCGTCGCGCCTGCTCAAGTTCTCGCCGTCCCGGACCATGCGCCTGGCCCAGACCCTGTACGAGGGCGTGGACCTGGGGGATGAGGGCCGCGCGGGGCTCATCACCTACATGCGGACCGACTCGGTGCGCGTGTCGGACGAGGCCGTGTCCGCGGCCCGCGAGGAGGTCGCCGGTCGCTTCGGGCCCGACTATGTCCCCGCGCGTCCCGCGTCGTACCGGTCGAAGAAGGGGGCCCAGGACGCGCACGAGGCGATTCGGCCCACGTCCGTTGCGCGCCGCCCCGAGGACGTGCGGCGGTTCCTGAAGCCGGACGAGTTCCGCCTGTACCAGTTGATCTACCAGAGGTTCCTCGCGAGCCAGATGGTCCCCGCGGTCTATGACCAGACCACGGTGGACGTGAGGGCCGCGGACGCAGAGTTCCGGGCCACGGGGCTCGTCCTGCGCTTTGACGGCTACCTCGCGGCGTGGCGGGCCGGGAAGGGCGAGCGCGCGGCCGGGCCGGAGGCGGGCGACGGGAACGGGCAGGAAGGCGGGAACGGCAAGGCAGGGGACGGGGGATGGGCGCCCGCCGAGACCGCCCCGATCCCGGACGACCTGCGGGAGGGGCAGGTCCTGTCCCTCGCGGACCTCCAGGGCGAGCAGAAGTTCACGGAGCCCCCGCCCCGCTATTCCGAGGCGACTTTGATCCGCGAACTGGAGGAGCGCGGCATCGGCCGGCCCTCGACATACGCGACCATCGTCACGACCATCCAGGAGAAGGGCTACTGCGAGAAGCACAACGGCAAGTTGCGGCCCACGGAACTCGGGCGGGTCGTGACGGACCTGCTCGTGGCCCACTTCCAGGACGTGGTGGACTACGACTTCACGGCGCGGATGGAGGCGTCCCTCGACGAGGTGTCGGAGGGCCGCCTCGGGCGGGTCGCGCTGCTGGCCGACTTCTGGCAAGCGTTCGAGGCGACGCTCAGGCGAGCCGAGGCCGAGATGCGGTCGGTCCGGGCCATGGCCGAGCCCTCCGGGGTGACGTGCGACGCCTGCGGGCGCGAGATGCTGATCCGGCACGGCAAGAACGGGTCGTTTCTCGGGTGCTCGGGATACCCGGAGTGCCGCCGCACCAAGGAGTTCGAGCGCGACGAGAAGGGGCACGTCCGTTCGCGCGAGGCGGACAGCGCGGGGACGTGTCCCACGTGCGGCAGTCCGCTGCAGATCCGCGCCGGGCGGTACGGGCGTTTTTTGGCCTGCACGTCATATCCGAAGTGCAACTATACCGGACCCTATTGTCTGAAGGTTCAATGTCCCGCACCGGGGTGCGGCGGGTCCCTGGTCGAGAAGCGCTCCCGCAAGGGGCGGCCCTTCTATTCCTGCTCGCGCTTCCCGGCGTGCCGGTTCTCGACGAGCAACGAGCCGGTGGAGGAGGCGTGTCCCTTGTGCGGCGCGCCCACCCTGTTCGTGCAGCCGATGCGGGGGGGGAGGCTGCTCGTGTGTCGCAGGGAGGGATGCTCGTATCGGAAGAGGGTTGGACGCGAGGAAGGGACTGACGCGAGCAGGGGCTCGCGTCCCCAGGGGGGAGCGGAAGGGCGCTGGACGCGGTCCTGAAATGAGGCGATGACGAGGCTTTACACCCGCAAAGGGGACCGGGGCGACACGAGCCTGGTGGGGGGGCGCCGCGTGTCCAAGGACGACCCGCGCGTCGAGGCGTACGGGAGCGTGGACGAGGTCTGCGCCTTCCTGGGCGCGGCGCGCGCCGAGGCCGTCCTGGCGCGGTTCCAGGACGACGGCGCGAGGCAGGTCATCCTCGCCGTCCTCGACCGGTGCCAGGACGCCCTGATGCGCCTGTGCGCGCAGGTCGCCTCGCCCGACGGCCGGGCCCCGGTGGAGGTGGCGGACGCGGACGTGGACGAGGTCGAGCGGGCGATTGACCGGGCCCAGGCCGAGGTGGAGCCCCTGGCCCGCTTCGTGCTGCCGGGCGAGACGCGCCTGGAGGCGTCCCTTCACGTGGCCCGCACGGTGTGCCGGCGCGCCGAGCGCCGCGTGGTGGCCTTGCGGGACGCCTCTCTCGACGTGGGCGCGCGCTACCTCAACCGCCTGTCCGACCTCCTGTTCGCCCTGGCCCGCCTGGCCGTGAAGGCCCACGGCGCCCGCGACCGCGTCTGGAACCCCTGACCTGAAGTCCTGGAGACGCGAACGTTTCACATTGGCAAGGCCAATGCGAAACGTCGGCGAAGCCAACGCCGCTCGCGTACGGCGGCGCGAGCGCTGCTCGCGCCCCCCCTCCCATCACA
>FWPU01007143.1_pt1 | contig 21019 bp, 17 predicted proteins | sample 2228361 | NCBI WGS metagenome assembly FWPU01 (sample SAMEA103939777, study PRJEB20133) | metagenome
TCCGCCGGCGCGGCGTGCCGCGCGAGCTGGCCGAGCAGGCGGTGCGTGCGAGCGGGCAGGGCGACCTCGAGCGGGCGCGCGCGTTCCTCGCGCGCCGCTTCCCACAGGGCGTAGGGGCGTCGCCGCGCGAGCGGCAGCGTGCGACGCGCCTGCTCCTCGCGCGCGGCTTCCCGGGCGACGTGGTGCGCGAGGCGCTCGGCATCGACGTCGGCGTGTCCGACACCGGCGGCGAGGAGCCGGACGAAGCATGAACGGCGCTCCCCCCGCCGCCCGTCGCGGCCCGCACCTGCACTACGCCTGGGTGGTGGTCGGCGCGTCGCTGCTCGTCGAGTTCTTCGGCATCGGGTTCGGCTTCTTCGCGCTCGTCGCCTCGTACCCCTACTTCGAGGAGCTCGGCTGGTCGCGCACGACGGTCGTCTTCTCGAGCACTTTGATGATCGCGACGATCGCGGTGCTCTCGCCGCTCACCGGCGCCTACATGGACCGGCGCTCGATCCGTCACCTGTTCGTCGTGGGCGGGCTCACGATGGCGGTCGGGCATGCGCTCCTCGGCGTCGCGGCGACGCCGGCCGCGTTCTTCGCGGGCGCCTTCCTCCTCGGCGTCGGCATGTCCGGCGTCACGGTGCTGCCGAACCAGGTGCTGATCTCGCGCTGGTTCAGAAGCCGGCTCGGGCTCGCGAACGGGCTGATCAGCGCCGGGACGGTGCTCGGCGGCTCGCTCTCGACGCTGGTCGTGACGCTGTGCACGGAGGCCTACGGGAGGCGCACTGCGTTTCTCGTCCTTGCCGCTTGCGTCGGGATCGTCCCGCCGCTCATCGGCCTCTTCGTCGTGCGCGACCGGCCGTCGGACATGGGGCTCGAGCCGTACGACGAGGGCGAGCCGCGCGCGACGCCCGACCGGGCCGCCGCGCCGTCGGAGTTGGCGTCGCTGCTCCGCGACCGGACGTTCTGGCTCGTCGCCTCGGGCATCATCCTCGCGACCGTCCCCTGCTACACGAGCAACAAGCACCTGATCCTCTACCTCCGCGACCTGCGCCTCGACGCGGCGCACGCGGCGTTCGTCAAGAGCCTCATGATCCTGGTTGCGGGCGTCGGCCGGCTGCTGGCCGGGCTCGCCTCCGATCGCTTCGACCGTCGGCACACGCTGGTTGCGATCTACGGGCTCTCGGCGGTGAGCTTTCCGCTGCTCTTCGCGATGCCGTCGGAGGCGGCCGTGCTCTCGTACGCGGTGCTCTTCGGCCTCGCGTACGGCGGCATCATGCCGATGATGCCGATCATGGTGGTCGAGTGCTTCGGGACGGCCGCGCTCGGCACGATCCTCGGCGTGATCAAGATCGCCTACGACGCGGGCGCGGCGCTCGCCCCGCTCGCCGCCGCCTGGGCGCACGACCGCCTCGGCAGCTACGACCTGGTGTTCGCGATCAACTGGGCCTGTGCGCTCGGTGCGGTGGCCTGCGCGGTGGCGCTCGCCCGTCAGCGGCGCGACGGCGTCGCCGCCGAGCCGCGCGCGGCCGCCACCGCCTGAGGGCCGGGCCAGGCGTGCGCCCAAGGCGCCGGCCTGACGCCCCGCGCCGCGGAGCTCGCGCGTGGAGGGCCGGACGGCCGACGTGTACAGTGCCCGACGAGAGGAAGCGAGGATGGCAGCCCCCCGCGCAAGCGCGCCCGGCTCCTTGGTCCGCGTCGAGACGCTCTACGAGATCACTCGTCAGTTCGCCTCGTCGCTCGAGCTCGAGGAGGTCCTGGGCAAGGTCCTGAGCCTCACGGTGAAGGCCACGGGAGCGGACGCGGGGAGCATCTTCCAGCTCGACGCGAACGGGTGCGTGACGCGGAGCATCCTCGCGCGCGGCGAGCTGCCGGCCCGGGTGAAGAGGCCGATCGTCGCCGCGGTGATGCGCGAGGGGCTCGCGGGCTGGGTCTACCGGCACCGGGAGGCGGCGCTCATCGCCGACACGCGCAAGGACGACCGCTGGCACGTCTTCCCCGACGACGTGCTGGTCACGCGCTCTGCGATGGCGGTTCCGCTCCTCCGCCAGGATGAGGTGATCGGCATCATGACGATGATGCACGCGGAGGCGAACCGCTTCTCGCCCGACCACCTCGAGCTGCTCCAGGCGATCGCGGCGCAGGCCGCGGTGGCGATCGAGAACGCGACGCTCTACACGCGCGCCGCGAGCGAGCGGCTGCTGCTCCGCACCGTGATCGCGAGCGTCAAGGACGCGATCCTGGTGACCGACGCGTCGGACCGCCTGGTGCTCGTCAACCCGGCCGCGCGCACGACGCTGGGGCTCGCTGACGACGTCGACGGCGCGCCGATCCGCGAGGTGCTCGACGAGCCGGAGCTGCTCGCGCTCTACGCCTCGTCCGCCGAGGGCCGCGACGGCGCCGCGGAGGTGACGCTCCGCGACGGGCGGATCCTCGACTGCGCGCTCGTTCGCCTGCCCGACGGCGGTCGCGTTCTCGGCATGCACGACATCACCACGCTCAAGAGGCTGGACGCGCTGAAGAGCGAGTTCGTCGCCCAGGTGGCGCACGACCTGCGCGCGCCGCTCGGGGTGATCCACGGCAACGCCTGGCTCCTCGCCGACCTGCCGGCGCTCGGCGACGAGGAGCGCGGCTTCGTCCAGGACATCATCGCCGCGATCGGGCGCATGCGGACGCTGATCGACGGCGTGCTCGACGTGCGCCGCATCGAGATGGGGATCGAGTCCGAGTTCGCGCCGGTGGAGCTCGGCTCGGTGCTCCGCGAGGCGTACGCCAGCGTCGAGTCGGCGGCGCGGCAGAAGGACATCGGGCTCACGCTCGAGATCGCGGAGCCCCTGCCGCGCGTCAACGGCTCGGCGGTGCGGCTGGTCCAGGCGGTGACCAACCTCGCGAGCAACGCGATCAAGTTCACGCCGCCCGAGGGAAGCGTGCGGCTCGAGGCGGCGGCGGAGGACGACCAGGTGGTCGTGCGGGTGCGCGACACGGGGCCGGGGATCCCGGCCGCGCTGCAGCACAAGCTCTTCCGCAAGTTCTCGCGGCTCGGCGAGAGCGCGACCAAGGACAACGAGGGCAACGGCCTCGGGCTCGCGATCGTCAAGTCGCTGGTCGACGCGCACGGCGGGCGCGTCTGGGTCGAGTCGCGCGTCGGCGAGGGGAGCACGTTCGCGTTCTCGCTGCCCCGCGCGGATGCCCGGGCCGCCTGAGCGGCGCCGCGCCTACCAGTACCAGGGGCGGTAGAAGCAGGGGTACGGACCCCAGTACCAGCCGGGGCCGCCGTAGACCCAGATCCCCGGCCCCCATCCCCAGTAGGGGTACGGGCCCCACTCGTAGACGTAGCGCGGCCGGTGCGGCCACAGGTAGACCGTGTACGCCTCGACGACCGGCGCGTCGTACTCGTGGTCGCCGATCTTCTCGCGGCTCGTGCCGGTCAGCCAGCCGACCACCGTGATCAGGCGGTCGGGGGCGTAGACCTCGGGGTCGAAGAAGCCCTGCGCGCAGGCGAGGAACCTTCCCGAGGGCTGATCGACGCGCTCCGGGCGCGCGGTGTCGTCGAGCGGCATGCCGACGACCAGGAAGCAGGTCCGGTCGCGCTCGGGGCGCACCTCGGCGATCACGCCGCCCCAGCGCACGGGCTCCGAGGCGGTCGCGCCGTGCACCGCCTGCGCGGGCTGGATGTCCGCGAAGGGCCCGCCCCGGAGCGGGGCGGGCGGCAGCGCGCAGCCCGTCGCGAGCGCCAGCAGCGCCGCGAGGACCGCGCGTCGCGCAAGCCGCGTGCTTCGCGCGTCCATCTCCGCTCCGCGCGCGGCTCAGCGCCCGGCGGCGTCGCTCTGGATCGCGCGGGCGCTCTCCGCCTCGGGCGTGAGCTCGCTGTGGCAGGCGTGCTTGCCGCCGATCACCGGCAGCACGGCGCGCCGGCGCAGGAGCTCGCGGCCCGCCTCGCCGACGCCCGGGCTCGCGACCGCCTTCCGCGCGGGCTGGAAGCTTGCGTCCTTGCCGCTCGCGAAGTCGACGATCTCCTTCGAGATCCGCATGCTGCACCAGTCGTGGCCGCACATCGCGCAGAACTCGGTGTCGACCTCGAGGTCCTCGTCGTGCAGGGCGCGCGCCGTCTCGCCGTCGAAGGCGAGCTCGAACTGCTTCGGCCAGTTGAGCGCGGCGCGCGCGCGCGACAGGTCGTCGTCCCACTGCCGGGCGCCCGCGACGCCGCGCGCGATGTCGCCCGCGTGCGCCGCAATCTTGTAGGCGATGCAGCCGTCGGCCACGTCCTGCGCCTTCGGCAGCCCGACGTGCTCCTTCGGCGTCACGTAGCAGAGCATCGCGGCGCCGTGGCGCGCGGCTTCCGCCGCCCCGATCGCGCTCGTGATGTGGTCGTAGCCGGGGAAGACGTCGGTCACGAGCGGGCCGAGGACGTAGAACGGGGCGTCGTCGCACACCTCCTGCTCGAGCTTCATGTTGTAGGCGATCTGCACCCCCGCCTCGCGGGCGCGGTGCACGAGCTCGCCGAGCGTGCGCAGCTCGGCGAGCTGCGCCTCGTCGGTCGCGTCGGCGAGGCAGCCGGGACGGAGCCCGTCGCCGAGCGAGTACGTGACGTCGTACTCGCGCATGATCGCGCTGATCTCGTCGAACAGCTCGTACATCGGGTTCTGCTTGCCGTGGTAGATCATCCACTTGGCGAGCAGCGAGCCGCCGCGCGAGACGATGCCGGTCACGCGGCTCTTGACGAGGGGCAGGTGCTCGCGCAGGACGCCCGCGTGGATCGTGAAGTAGTCGACGCCCTGCTGCGCCTGGCGCTCGATCTCCCGCAGGATCACGTCGTAGGTCAGATCCTCGATCCGCCGGCCGACGATCATGCTGTAGATCGGCACGGTGCCGATCGGGATCGTCGCGTGGTCGATGATCGCCTGCCGGCAGCCGGGCAGGTCGCCGCCGGTGGACAGGTCCATCAGCGTGTCGGCGCCGTAGCGCTGCGCCCAGCGGAGCTTCTCGACCTCGGCCTCGAGCGTGCTCGCGACCGGCGAGGCGCCGATGTTCGCGTTGATCTTGGTCGTGATCATCCGGCCGATGCCGGTCGGGTCGAGGCGCTTCGGCGCCCGCTCGCCGCGCAGCACCTCGGGCGCCTCGATGACGCGCAGGCGCTGCGCGATGGTCTGGTTGACCCAGAGCCGCGCGTCGTCGCGGGCTCCGGGGTGGCCGATCGGCGGGGGGTAGGAGCGCTCGCTCGCGGTCCGGCCGTTGCCGTTCGGCGCGTGCCCGTTCGCGCCGCTCGCCGGCGCCTGCCCGCCGCTCCCTGCGAGGTGTCGCACGTTCGCCGGGATGACGAGCCGCCCGCAGGCGACCTCGTTGCGGATGAAGTCGGCGGCGACGTTCTCGCGCTCCGCCACGCGCCGCATCTCCGGGGTGACGATACCCTTCCGCGCGCTCTCGAGCTGGGTCATGAGCGAGAGATACGCCCGGGCCTGCGACGGGGCAAGGTGGCGCTTCCGTGGCGCTTCCACTGACGGCGAAGCGAGGCTAGCGTGCGGCGCATGCCCAGCCGACGCTTCGTCCTCGCAACCCTGGCCGCGTGCGCCGCGAGCGGCCTGCTCGCGCCCGCCGCCTCGCCCGCGCAGGAGATCCCCGCCGCGACGCGCGAGGCGCTCGAGAAGGAGAAGCTGATCTACGTCGCCACCCAGCGCAAGAACGGCGAGCGCAGCGAGGCGGCGCCGATCTGGTTCGTCTACGAGGACGGCTTCATCTGGACCACGACCTCGCCCGGGAGCTGGAAGGCGAAGCGCATCGCGCGCGGCAGCCCGCTCTACATCTGGGTCGGGAGCGAGGACGGACCGTTCCTGATCGGGCACGCCGAGCAGATCACCGACCCGGCGCTGATCGACCGCATGGGCAAGGCGTACTCGGAGAAGTACTGGATCGCGCGGCTCGGCTTCTTCCGCCCGCGCTCCTCGCGGGTGAGCGAGGGGAAGACGATCGCCTACAAGGTGACGCTCAGCGAGGGGACCCCGCCGCCCCCACCAGCGCGGAAGTAGCGCGCGAGGATCCGCGGGCGCGGCAGCGCGCTCGGGGGGCGCCGCGCGGCGCCTGAGGCGAGGTCCTCCAGACTGAGATTGGCGCCCGGTCGGCGAGTCGGTCGATCAAGGCGGTGGCGAGCTTCTCGTCGCCGGCGCGGTCGAAGGGCACGAAGCCGAGCTCGTCGACGAGAAGCCGACGATCAGGTGCACATGATCGGTCTGCACCGTGTAGTGCACGACCCGGAAGTCCGGACGCCGGACGTGTCCGATCGCCTCCGCGACCTCGTCGTACAAAGCTCGGCGGCGCAGCGATTCCACCTCGCGGCACGCGCGCAAAGTGACGAGGACGGGATGCCGCTCGTCATGCCGCGGACGCCGGCAATGCGCGACGCACGGCCGCTTGCCGGGCGCTCGCTTGCGACCGGCACCGGGCCTGTAGCCACCCCAGCGAGGCCGTGGCTCGAGGTAAAGGGTCAGTTGGTCAAATTGTGTCTTGATTGGGCGAATATATCCGAGTGTCCAAGTGGTGTCAAGAGCAACATTTTGTTTCAACCGCGAGCTTCGGGCACGTCGAGCGGTCGCGCCTCGCGACCTGGGGCACGCACGCCCCGCCTCAGAACCCTCGCCGCTGCCCAACGGGCGTCGCGGCGTCCCTGTTCGCCTTGCTCGCGAGCAAGGGTTTCGCGATCGCCCTCGCTCAACCCGCCTCGCACACGGCGCCTGCGCGAGTGCTGGGTGCAGGAGCTCGGCGGCCGCGTCCGGCAGCTGCACCGGCTGGGCGACCCCGGCTTCCCCGAGTTCACCCGGCACGGGAAGAGCCTCGACAGCGCCTCGCGACGGTGATCCTCGGCGCGTACCCGACCGCGGCGGCGTTCAAGCGTGCCCGCCTCGGCGCTCATCACGGCGAGCTCTACCAGCTTCGGGTCCGCACGCCGTGCGAGGACAGCACCACGCTGTGCGAGCGCCTGCGCCGCATCGATCGGGAGATCGAGCGCCCGCGTCAAGCTTCCCAAAGTCGCTCTCGTCGCGGCGATGCGGGAGCTGCTCTGCGCCGTCTACAGCGCCGGCTGCTCGGGCATGAGTCAGCCCTTGACGGAGGTCACGGTACCTCAGTCCCCGCCGAAGCGCGGCGCGCGCTTCTCGGCGAACGCCCGGCGTCCCTCGGCGAAGTCGGCGCTCGCCAGCGCCTCGTTGCGCAGCCGGGTGAAGTGGGCGACCTCGACCTCGGTGAAGCCGCCGTGGCTGCGCAGCGCGTGCAGCATCTCCTTGGTCGCGCGCAGGGTGCGAGGCGCGAGCGCCGCCACCTCGCGCGCGAGCTCGAGCACCTCGCGCTCGAGCTCCGCCGCCGGATGGACCCCGTTCAGGAGCCCGAGCGCGAGCGCGCGCGCCGCGGGCATCGGCCGTGCGGTGAGCATCAGCTCGGCGACCAGCGTCGGGCTCGCGCGCTCGGCGAGCCGCGCGACCCCGTCGGGGTCGTAGACCACCGAGAGCTTGGCGGCGGGGATCGCAAACCGCGCGTCGTCGCTCGCGAAGCGGAGATCGCAGGCGCACACCACCTCGACGCCCGCGCCGTACGCGCCGCCGAAGACCAGCGCGAGCACGGGGTAGGGGAAGCGCTCGATCGCGGCGATCGCCGTGGCGAGCGGATGGCGCGACGCCTCCTCGGCGGCGCCGCCGCGGATCGCGCCGATGTCGTAGCCCGAGGAGAACAGCCGCTCGCCCTCGCCGCGCAGCACGGCGGCTCGCGTGTCGCCCTTCGCGAGGCGATCGAGCGTGCGCGCGAGCTCGAAGAGCAGGTTGGGGTCGAGCGCGTTGCGCTTCGCCGGGTTGGCGATGGTGAGGATCGCGAGCCGGTCCTGCTGCTCGACGCGGATCCCCGCGCGGCCGGCTGCGCGCGACGGCGGCGTCACGGGAGCTCGACCGTCGCGGTGCCGATCACGCAGCGGTCGCCCTCCTCGGTCTCCATCCAGACCTCGCACTCGACCGTGCGGCGCTCCTCGTCCTTCTCGGTGACGGTGCCGAGCAGGCGCACGGGGGAGCCCGCGAGCGCGAGCCCGCGGAACGTCGTGCCGAGGCGGAGGATCCGCCCGCCCGGCGCCCAGGCGAGGAGCTCGCGCGCGAGGAGCGCGAGCGTCATGTTGCCCGGCGTGATCTGCCCGGGGAGGCCCTCGAGCTTCGCGCCCTCGTCGTCGGTGAAGCGGGGGAAGGCCATGCCGAGCTCGATCGCGTGGGCCTTCACGTACTCGCGCCCGAGCTCGAGCGTGATCTCGGGCAGCTCGTCGCCCGGCTCGACGGCGTCGAAGGTCGCGCCCCGGGCTTCGTCGCGCGTCGCGCTCATCGGGCCGCCTCCTGCTTCTCGCTGCGTCCGCGCTGCATCATCCGCGAGTCGACGTTCGCGACCAGCTCGCCACGGTGGTTCACCAGGTGCTGGCGGAAGACGACGAACCACATCGAGCCCGAGCGTCCGGTCTTCTCGTACAGCTCGGTGATCCTCGAGCTCACGGTAATCACGTCGCCCGGGCGGATCGGCGCGCCGAACTCGATGTCCTTGCCGGCGTCGAAGCCGCCGCGCGTCATCTCGCGCGCCACCTCGATCGGCATGTGCCGCGAGCCGCGCAGCTTGACGACGAAGGTCGGGAAGGCGACCAGCCCGCCGTACGGACCGCGGCGCGCCGCCTCCTCGTCGAGGTAGATCGGGTCGGTGACCCCGAGGCTCCGTGCGTAGGCGATGATCTCCTCCGCCGTGATCGGCGGGTAGGTGAGGCGGTCGTACTCCCGGCCGATGACGGACCGGTCGATGTCTTCGAATCCCATGTGCGTCTGCTCCGGGGCGGAACGGCTTCGACCGGCGCTTTAGCTGCTCGCGCCGCCCAGCGCACGGGAGATCGCCTCGGGCATCTTGAACGCGGTCCAGCCGCGGTCGCAGGTGATCACCGCGCCGGTGAGCGAGCGCGACAGGTCGCTCGCCAGGAAGACGACCAGGTCGGCGATCTCCTCGGGGGTCTGGAGGCCCATCGCGTGGCCGGCCGCGAAGCCGTCGCGCAGCTCGTTCGAGCCGAAGATGAGCGCGTTCATCGGGGTGTCGACGTAGCCGGGGCTGATCGCGTTCACCCGGATGCCGAGCTTGCCGCAGCCGGCCGCCATCGAGCGGGTGAGCCCCGCGACGCCCGCCTTCGACGCCGCGTAGGCGTCGACCAGGCCGAGCGGCAGGTGGGCCATCGACGACGCGGTGTTGATGATCGAGCCGCCGCCCGCCGCCGCGAGGTGCGGGATCGCGTACTTGCTGCAGAGGAAGACGCTCGTCAGGTTGATCCGCAGCACGCGCTCCCAGACCTCGTCGGGCATCGACGCGGTGAAGCCGTCCTCGCCGACCGGCGCGATGCCGGCGTTGTTGTACAGGACGTCCAGACGCCCGAAGCGCTCGACCACGGCGGCGATCGTCTCGACGACGCTCGGCGAGCTGCCGGCCTCGCAGGCGAGCCCGATCGCCTCGCCGCCCACCGCCGCGATCTCGGCCGCGACGGCATCGGCGCCCTCCTTGCGGACGTCGGTGACGGCGACGCACGCCCCGGCGCGCGCCAGCGCGATCGATCCCGCGCGGCCGAGCCCGGAGCCGCCCCCGGTGACGATCGCGACCTTGCCCTCGAGGATCCGCCCGGTCATGTCGATGCTTCTCCTTCTCTCGTGCGGCGCTCGATCTCCTCGCGCAGCAGCCGCTTGTTGATCTTGCCGCTCGGCGTGCGCGGGAAGTCCCCGACCAGCGCGAGCTGCTCGGGCAGCTTCTGCGGCGTCAAGCCACGCTCGCGGAGGAACGCGGTCAGCCCCGCGAGCGTCGGCGGCGTGGCGCCCGCCGCGAGCCGGACGCATGCGCAGGCGCGCTCGCCGGTCCGCGGATCGGGCAGGGGGATGACGGCGACCTCGGCCACGTCGGGATGCTCGAGCAGCAGGTCCTCGACCTCCCGCGCGCTGATCTTCTCGCCCTTGCGGACGACGATGTCCTTGACGCGCCCGGTGACCCGCAGGTAGCCGTCGCGGTCGAGCACGCCCAGGTCGCCCGTGCGGAAGAAGCCTTCCTCGTCGAAGCTCTCGGCGTCGAGCGCCGCGTCGACGTAGCCGACGAAGCAGTCGGGACCGCGCGCGCGGATCTCGCCCTCCACCCCGGGCTCGAGCGGCTTCCCCGACGGGTCGCAGATCCGGATCTCGACGCCGGTGAGCGCGCGTCCCTCGGTGTCGAGCCCGCGCTCGAGCGCGTCCGCGGCGCTCGTCGTGGCGATGGTCGGGAACTCCGACGAGCCGTACGAGCGCTTGGTGACGAGCCCCGGCACGCGCGCGCGGCCGAGCCGCATGAGCTCGGGCGCGACGGTCGCGCCGCCGCAGGAGTACAGCCGCAGCGACGAGAGGTCGTGGCGCTCGATCTCCGGGTGCGCGAGCATCTCCTGGAGGAAGGTCGGCGCTCCGATCATGTAGGTCACGCGGTGGCGCGCGATCTCGCGCAGCGCGGCGCCGGGATCCCAGCGGTCCTGCAGCACGGCGCTCGTCCCGAGGAGCGCCGGCGCGAGGATGCCGTGCACCACGCCCGAAACGTGAGTGAGCGGCGAGGGCATGAGCACGCGGTCGGCGGGGCCGAGCCCGTGCGCCGCGACCAGGCTCGCGAGCTCCGCGGAGAGCGTCTCGTGCGTGTGCATGGCGCCCTTCGGCTCGGCGGTCGAGCCCGAGGTGTAGATCACGACCGCGACGCGGTCCGGCTCGACCGGACGCGGCGTGCGCCGCGGGGCGTCGCCGAGCAGCGCGTCGAAGGCGATCGCTCGGCCGTCGGGTGGCGCCGCGTCGCGGACCACGACGAGCAGCGGGTCGAGCCCCGGGGTCGCGGCGAGCGCCTCGTGGGTCTGGGCCACGTAGTCGACGCCGCGGTAGCGGTGCGGCACGAGCACGACGCGCGGCGCGGTCTGGCGGAGGATCACCGCGACCTCGCGCGCACGCAGGATCGGGACGATCGGCACCGCGTGTGCGCCGAGCGCGACGGTCGCGAGCAGGCCGGCCGCCGCCTCCCACCAGTTCGGAAGCTGGTAGGCGACCGCGTCGCCCGCGCGCACGCCTCGCGCCGCGAGCCCGTCGGCGAGCGTTTCGACCCTGCGCGCGAGCTCGTCGAACGTGAGCTCGAGCTCGCCGTCGATCAGCGCGACCGCCCCGCCGCGCGTCGCGACGGTTCTTGCGAACGCGTCGCCGATCGCAACACCGGGCCAGAGGCCGCGAGTCCGGTAGGCGCGCGCCGCCGGCGAGTTCAAGCGATGCTCGGCGACGACGCAGGCCACGTCGCCTCGTACGCGCCGGCCGCGCCGGCAGTCAAGGCGAGCCGCCGAGCTTCGCAGGCCGCCCCGGGCGCAGCGCGTCCGCCCGCCTGCGCTCCGTAACGCCCGCTACAGCGCGCCTTTCGTTTCGCGGCGCGCTGCGTCGTCTAAGTGCGCAGGATCACAGGGTTGACACCGTGGAACGGCGGAACCTATAAGCGCGAAAATCGCGCGCGTTCTGGCGCGCGACGCGTCGTGGCGGCGCGCGCCCGGCAGAAAGCGAGACAACTCCCCGATGAGACGAACTTGTTGCTTGCGTGCCGCCCTCACGGTCGTCGCGATCGCGGCCGTCCTCGGCGCGGCGGAGCGGGCCTTCGGATCGTCGCGCATCGTCGAGAACCTCTACGGAGCGAAGCTGCTCGACGAGAAGGTCGGCTGGGTGGTCGGCGCGTTCGGCGCCGCGTTCAAGACGACCGACGGCGGACGCACCTGGGAGGCGCAGGACACGGGGACGCTCGAGTACCTGTTCTCCGTCGACTTCGCCTCGCCGACCCACGGGGTCGCGGTCGGCAAGGCGGGGACGATCATCACCACCGACGACGGGGGCAAGACCTGGACCAAGCGGTCCTCGGGCACCGACCGGAACCTGTTCTCCGTCGCCTTCGCCTCTCCGACGCACGTCTGGGCGGTCGGCGACTGGGGCGCCGTCGTCGAGTCGAAGGACGGCGGCAAGACCTGGACCGACCGGTCGCTTGAGGACGACGTCGTGCTCACCTCGCAGTCCTGGCCCGACCCGCAGACCGGCTACCTGGCGGGCGAGTTCGGCACCGTGCAGAAGACCAGCGACGGCGGGCAGACGTTCACCAAGCTCGAAACGGGCACCGACAAGACGCTCTTCGGGCTCGCCTTCCCGACCTCCGACAAGGGCTGGGCGGTCGGCATCGACGGCCTGGTGCTTCGCACCCGGGACGGCGGCAACACCTGGGAGCCGCAGCGTGGCGAGCTCGAGGCGCAGTCGCTCGAGCAGCTCGGCTTCATGGAGGCGATGAAGAACCCGGGGCTCTACGACATCCGGTTCAGCGGCGATTACGGGTACATCGTCGGCGACATCGGCACGATCCTCGTCAGCTCGGACAAGGGCGAGACCTGGGAGGAGCGCAAGCTGCCGGCCGAGATGAGCCTCTTCTGGCTGCGTGGCGTCTCGGCCGCGGGCGATGGCACGGCGCTCGTGGTCGGCGCGAGCGGTCTCGCCGTGACGGTCGACGAGGACAAGATCGTGCTGCCGGCGAAGGGCTGAGGCCGCGCACGCGCCGCGGCGCTCCGCGATGGGCCGAGGAAAAGGACCCAGATGATCGCACGACGCTACATCGAAGCGTATCTCTTCTTCCTGCTGCGCAACAAGTACAAGGTCACCGCAGTCATCACCGCGGTGACCTTGTTCTTCGTTTACTACATGTGGGCGCACATGCAGATCGCGACGAACTTCTTCGATCTGTATCCGCCCGGCCACCCCTACATTCAGCTTTACCAGAAGTACCGTCCGATGTTCGGCACGGCGAATGTCCTGCAGATCGTCGTCGAGACGCCGGAGGGGACGATCTTCGACGATCCGGAGACGTTCAAGAAGGTCGATCGCATCACCGTCGACCTGCTGCACAACGTGCCGGGCGTGAACGGCGAGCAGGTCCTGTCCGTCACCCACCCGAAGCTCAAGACCACCCTCACCGCGGGCACCGGCATCAAGGTCGTGCCGCTCACCTATCCGCGCCTTCCCGACAGCAAGGAAGACCTCGAGTTCATGCGGATGAAGGTCTACACGACCGAGGGCGTGCGCGGCTTTTTCGTCTCGCCGGACGACAAGGCGACGATGATCGTCGCGGGCTTCTGGGAGGAGTACTTCGACCTCCAGGGCATGCTCAAGCAGATCAACGACATCATCGCGCGCGAGCAGATCGTCGACGCGAACGGCGAGTGCAAGGGGCTGCCCGACCCGTCGAAGTGCACGAAGATCTACGTCACCGGCTTCCCGATCCTCTACGGCTACTTCATGTCGATGAAGGAGCCGATGCTGTGGGTGCTCCTCGCCAGCATCGGCACGATGATCCTGATCCTGTGGTTCGAGTTCCGGAGCTGGCAGGGCGTGTTCATCCCGATCCTCTCGGGGACGCTCAGCGCGATCTGGGGCCTCGGCTTCGGCGGGCTATGCGGCCTGAGCCTCGACCCGCTGGTCCTCGTCGTGCCGCTCCTCATCTCGGCACGCGCGCACTCGCACTCCGTGCAGTCGATGGAGCGCTACCACGAGGAGTACGAGAAGCTGAAGGACAAGCACGCGGCGATCGTGAAGTCCTACACCGAGATCTACGCCCCGGCGATGGTCTCGATCGCCGCCGACGGGCTCGCGATCCTGACGCTCTACGTCGCGCGCATCCCGCTCATCCAGAAGCTCGCCCTGCTGTGCAGCTTCTGGATCATCAGCATCTTCGTGAGCGTCGTCACGCTGCACCCGATCATCCTCGACCTGGTGAAGCCGCCCAAGCACCTCGCGACGCACCACGAGCCCGGCTTCTTCGCCCGCTGCTACGACCGCTTCGAGCAGTTCCTGATCTGGCTGTCGACCGGCCGGCGGCGGGTCTACATGGCCCTCTCGCTCGTCTTCCTGCTGTTCTTCGGCTTCTACTTCCAGAGCAAGGTGAAGGCGGGTGACATGACGCCGTTCGACGCCCTGCTCTACGAGGACCACCCGGCCAACGTCGCGTTCAAGAAGGTCAACGACAACTTCGTCGGGGCGAGCCAGCTCGTGGTGATCGCCGAGGGCAAGAAGCCCGAGGCGCTCAAGGACGCGAACACGCTCAACCAGCTCGACCTGTTCTCGCGCTTCATGAAGCAGACCGACGAGACGGGCTCGATCGGCGGCTCGGTCACCGCGACAACCATGCTCAAGCGGATCTTCCGCACCTTCCACGAGGCCGACCCGAAGTGGGAGATCCTGCCGACCACGAGCGACCACGTCGGCCAGCTCTTCTTCCTGCTCACGTCGAACACGGCTCGCGGCGAGATGGACCGCTTCTTCGACATGAGCATGACCAACGCGACGGTCACGATCTTCTACAAGGACTACAACCACGAGGTCATCGAGAACTCGATCGCCAAGGCGAAGCAGTTCATCGAGCAGAACACCAAGGACACGGACAACGTCCGCTACCTGCTGGCGGGCGGGCTGCTCGGGCTTCTCGCGGCGACCAACGAGGAGGTGGAGTGGTCCTACCGGGTGAACCTCGCGCTGATCCTCGTCGTGGTGTTCATCCTCAGCTACTTGACGTACGTCTCGGTGATGGGCGCGCTGATCGTGATGATCCCGTCGCTGATCTCGCAGCCGCTCTCCGAAGCGATGATGTACTTCCTCAACATCGACTTCAACATCAACTCCTTACCCGTGGCGGCGGTCGGGATCGGCATCGGCATCGACTACGGCTACTACGTGCTGAGCCGCATCGTGGAGGAGTACCCGAAGGACCGCGACTTCGACCAGGCGATCGTCCGCGCCTACAACACCACCGGGAAGACGGTTCTGTTCACCGGCCTCTCGCTCACCGCGAGCGTCATCTATTGGTGCTTCTTCCCGATGAAGTTCCAGGCGCAGATGGCGCTGCTGCTCGTGATCCTGCTCGCCTTCCACCTGATCGGCGCGCTCATGTTCATCCCGCCGCTCGTCTCGCTGCTGCGGCCGAAGTTCGCGATCCAGTACGCGGACGAGCACGACCGCCGGATCCTCGAGGAGGGCATCCAGGGCGACGAGGCGGCGGCAGGAGCGTGATCGACTTCTCGACCACCGCGGAGGAGGCCGCCTTTCGCGCCTCGGTGCGCGAGTGGTTGGCGAAGCACCTTCCCGAGGGGTGGGGCAAGCCCGGCTGGCGGACCGGGATGAGCCTCGCGGAGAACGTCGCGCTCGCGCGGCGCTGGCAGCGCACGCTGTACGAGGGCGGCTGGGCCGGGCTGTCCTGGCCGAAGGAGTACGGCGGGCGCGCGCTGTCGCCGTTCGAGCAGCTGATGTTCAAGGAGGAGTGCATCCGCGCCGGCGCGCCCGACCAGATCGAGATGAGCATCGGCATCGGCCTCACCGGCCCGACGTTGATCCGCCACGGCAGCGAGGAGCAGAAGAAGCGCTTCCTCGAGCCGATCCTGCGCGGCGACGAGCTCTGGTGCCAGGGCTTCTCCGAGCCGGGTGCGGGCTCGGACCTCGCGGGGCTGCGCACGCGCGGCGAGGTGCGGGGCGACGAGATCGTGGTGAACGGCCAGAAGGTCTGGACGAGCTACGCGCAGTTCGCCGACTGGTGCATCCTGCTCGCCCGGACCGACCCCGACGCGCCGAAGCACCGCGGCCTGAGCTTCCTCCTCGTCGACATGAAGACGCCGGGGATCACGATCCGGCCGCTCGTCGAGATGACCGGTGTGGCGTGGTTCAACGAGGTGTTCTTCGAGAACGTCCGCGTGCCGCGCGACATGGTGGTCGGCGAGATCGGCCAGGGCTGGGAGATCGCGCTCACCACGCTCGGGCACGAGCGCGGCACGACCGTTCCTTACGCGCGCATGCGCCAGTGGATCGACCAGCTCGCGGAGCTCGCCCGCCGGCGCACGCTCGACGGACCGCTCGCCGCCGATCCCCTCGTTCGCCAGGAGCTCGCGGCGCTCGCGATCGAGGTCGAGACGCTGCGCCTGAGCACCTACCGCGCTGTCCTCGGCCGGCCGGCGAGCGAGGGCCCGGGTCCGGAGTCGTCGATGCTGAAGCTCGTGTGGAGCGAGCTCGAGCAGCGCCTGATGCAGTTCGCGACCGCGCTCGAGGGCCCCTACGCGCTGCTCGGCGAGCACGCGCCGCAGGCGTACGACTGCGGGCGCTGGCAGTACGGGGTCCTCTGGTCGCGCGCCGCGACCATCTACGCCGGCACCTCCGAGGTGCAGCGAAACATCATCGCGCAGCGCGTGCTCGGCCTGCCGCGAGGCTGACCGGGCCGTCCCGGGGAGAGGATGATGGCTGAATACGGGATCGTCGACGTGTGGACGCAGTACATCTCGCCGAACGAGCCGGGCGCCAACCCGGCCGGCGAGAACGTCTTCCGCAACTACGGCATGCTCGACGTCTTCTACCGCGGCACCGACACCGAGCGGATGATCGAGGAGATGGACCGCAACGGCATCGAGGTCGTGCTGATGGCCGGCGACAACGAGGCGGTGGCGAAGGCGATGCTGCGCCACCCCGGGCGCATCATCGGCCAGTACCACGCGAACCCGACCGACATCATGCGCGCCGTGCGCGGCCTCGAGCACTACGTGAAGGAGTACGGCTTCAAGTGCCTGCGCATCGAGCCATTCATCTGGAAGAAGCCGCCGACCGACCGCTGCTACTACCCGCTGTACGCGAAGTGCGTCGAGCTCGACGTCACCTTCCAGACCCAGGTCGGCCACACCGGCCCGCTCTACCCCTCGGAGACGGGGCGCCCGCTCTACATCGACGAGGTGGCGCTCGACTTCCCCGAGCTGCGCATCGTCTGCGGGCACATCGGCTGGCCGTGGACCGAGGAGATGATCGCCGTCGCCTGGAAGCACAAGAACGTCTACATCGACACCTCCGCCCACCTGCCGAAGCACTTCCCGGAGCGCCTCGTGTACTGGATGCAGCGCCAGCTCCAGGACAAGGTGATGTACGCTTCGGACTATCCGCTCGTACCCTTCGAGCGCATCCTCTCGCAGGTCGATGAGCACCTGAAGCTCTCGCCCGAGGTGAAGCGCAAATTCCTGCGCGACAACGCCCGCCGCGCGTTCAAGCTCGACTGACGAGACCGAGGGAGCCCCACATGGCCGACGTCGAATTCACGCTCGACGAGAGCGTTCTCTGGATCACGCTCAACCGCCCGGAGCAGATGGGGGCGATGACCGCCGACATGCGCGACGAGATCATCGCCCGGCTCACGGCCGCCCGCACCGACCTCGGGGTTCGCGCCGTGGTCTTCACGGGGAAGGGCAAGGGCTTCTGCAGCGGCGCCGACCTGTCGCGCCCGCCCGGCGCGCCCGTGCCGAGCGAGCCGCCGCCGATCTCCGCGACGCGCGAGACGCTGAAGGCCGGCTCGCAGCGCCTGCTGCGCACCGTGTGGGAGCTCGAGAAGCCGGTTCTCGCCGCGGTGAACGGCGTGGCGGCCGGCCTCGGCGCGCACCTCGCGTTCGCCTGCGACCTGATCCTCGCGGCCGAGGGGGCGCGCTTCATCGAGGTGTTCGTCCGCCGCGGCATCGCGATCGACGCGGCGGGCGGCTTCCTCCTGCCGCGCGTGATGCCGCTCGCGAAGGCCAAGGAGCTCGTGTTCTTCGGCGACGATCTCTCGGCCGAGGAGGCCTGCCGGCTCGGCGTCGTGAACCGCGTGGTGCCCGCCGATCAGCTCGAGATGGTCGCGCGCGAGTGGGCGCAGCGCCTCGCCTCCGGTCCGACGTACGCGATCGGCACGTCGAAGCGCCTCTTGAACCGCGGCACCGAGACCGGGCTCGAGAGCTGCCTCGAGGAGGAAGCGTTCGCCCAGACGCTTGTCACGCAGTCGGACGACGCGAAGGAAGGGCTCGCGGCCTTCCGCGAGCGTCGCAAGCCGGCCTTCCGCGGCCGCTGACCCCGCCTGAAGCGCCGGCTAAAGGGGCGCCTCGTGCGGGGCGCCGCGCTCGTCCTGGCGCTCGCGGCGATGCTGATCGCGGCGCGCGGCGTCGAGCGCCGCAACACGTGGTACCTCGCGTCGGACCAGTTCGCGTTCCTGACGTTCGCGGCGGACCTGCGTCGCGGGACGGTGTTCCACGACCCGTCGGAGCTCGAGCTGGTGCTGCCGCGCGCGGCGGAGGGGCGGACGTACGATGCGCTGGTGCAGACCTACTTCTACCGGGACGGGAAGCTGTACTCGCGCTACCCGCCGGGCTTTCCGGCGCTGCTCGCGGTGGTGGGTGCGGTGGGCGGGGAGGTGGCGCAGCACTGGCTGAACCCGGTGCTGTACTTGACGATTCTCGCGCTGCTCGGGTGGTTCACGTGGGTGCTGGTGCGGGGGAACGACCGCACGGTGGGAGCGGGGTCTGCGGTGGCGGCGATGTGGCTGTTGCTGCTCCTGCCGACGGACGTGCACCTGTGGGGGATCACGGTGGCGCGCGACCTGCCGACGCACCTGCTGGCGCTGGTGTCGCTGCTCGCGGCGGTGCACGGGCGGGCGGTGGTGAGCGGGCTGGTGCTGGGGTTGGCGTGCACGATGCGGCCGGACGCGGTGCTGTACGGGGTGTCGCTGGCGGCGGTGTTCCGGGTGGAGGGGACGCGTCTTCGGGACCTGCTGCTCGGCGGGGTGGCGTTCGTGGTCGGTGCGCTGCCGCTGTTCGCCTACAACTACGTGACCGGCGGGCACCCGCTCGCGTTCACGCAGGGGGGCGAGTTTCGCGAGGTGCTGGGCTGGGGCGGGCATCCCGGGATGGTTGCGGCGCAGACGATCGTGTTCGGCTCGGGTGGCGCGTTCCGGCTGACGAACCTGTGGCACACGCTGCCGCGCAACGCGGGACAGCTCGTGCAGTCGTTCGGCTGGCTGGGCTTGCTGACGGTGGCCGGGGCGGTGTGGGCGATGCGGGTGCGGCGCGTGTTTGCGGCGGCGCTTGTGCCGTACCCGGTGGTGGCGCTGGTGTTCTACAGCTGCTGGTCGCACCCGGACGCGCGGTACCTGGCCGGTGTGGCGCTGTGCCTGATGCCGCTGACGGCGGTGGGCGCGGTGGTGACGTGCCGCTGGGTGGCGGGGGAGGGGCGGCCGCGGTGGCTCGCGGCGGTGGCGCTGCTCGGCGCGCTGGCGGTGCTGGGGGCGGTGCTCGCGGGACGCTCGCTGCCCGCGTGGGCGCGGGTTCCGGGGCTCGGCGGCGAGGAGGCGGCGTTTGCCGGGGCGCTCGGCGCGGCGGCGCTCGCGCGGCTGGTGCCAGGCCTGGGTGCGACGCTGCGCGGCCTCGTGCCGCTCGCACCCGCGCTCGCGTTCGCCTCCCTCGCGCTCACCATCGTCTTCACGTCGCGGGGCCCACGCGACCCTTTCCAGCGCGCGCAGATCGAGCGCGCGATCTCCGTCCTCGGCGCGCTCATCCCGCCTGGCTCGCTGGTCATCACCAGCGAGTCGCTCGGCAGGCCCGCCGAGAACATCACCCACTACCTCGGGGCGCGCGCCTACTACCCGGGCGAGTTCACGCTCATGAGCGTCAACCGCCGCGGCGTCGTGGCGCGCCACCTGCTCGCGGGGCGCCGGGTCTTCTTCCTGCTGCGTGCCGAGGACCGCGACACGCTACGCGACTCGCAGCTCAACGATCCGTACCGTCTGGTCGCGAAGGCGCACGGCCCCGCGCTGTTCGACTGGTTCGTCGACCCCGCGGGAGCGCCATTCGGCGCCGTGCTCTACGAGGTCGAGCCGTCTCCGGCGACCCTCGAGCTCCGGCGCATGCTCGACAAGGCGGCGAGCGGACGCACGCCCTGAGCGGCGCCGAGCGCGCGAGGCGCGCGACCGTCAGCGACGGCGGAGCTGCGCCAGGCGACGCTGCTCCGCGAGCGCCTGCGCCGGCGTCACGACGAGCGACGAGCGCGCCTCCTCGCGCGCCTGCTCGGCGCGCAGCTCGAGCGCGAGGCCGACCGAGCGCGCGGTGATCTGCGCGAGCACCGGGATCTCGGCGATCGGGCGTCCGGCGCGAGTCGCCTCGGCGGCCGCGACGAGAGCGCGTGCGAGGTCCACGCGGTCACGGCGCGCGAGCAGGTACGCGGTCTCGTCCAGGCGGTCCGCGAAGCGCGCGCGCCGGCCCTCGATTTCGAAGATCCGGTTCGCGGCGTCCCGCAGGGCGTCGCGCACGCGCTCCTCGCGCTGCTGCGGGGTCAGCACCAGGACGGAGGTCTGCGCCTCCTCGACCGCGGCGAGCGCGGGCTCGACCCAGTCGCGAGGCAGGAGCCAGCCGCCGAGCTCCTTCTCGGCGAGCGCCTCGGCGGAGGCGGCAAGCGCGCTCTCGTCCGCGGCAGCCTCCGCGCGGTCGACGAACGCGTCGACGGGCGGGGGCACGCTCGCCTCCCGCGGCACGATCTGGCGCCGCGTCCGGGCGACGGCCGCGTCGCGCGAGCGGTCGGAAGAGCGCTCGACCGCGGCGCGGAGCAGCGCGTCGGCGTGCGGCCAGGGCACCTCGACCAGCGTCATGCCGCTCCGCTCGACGAGATCGCGCTGCGCCTGACGCAGCATCTTGCGCGTCGTCTCGCCGGCGTAGAACTCCTCGAGGCCCTTCTCCTCGTTGATCACCGCGGAGAGCGTGGCGACGCCCTGGGGCGTCCGGCGAGCCATCCACAGGAGCCGGCTGCCGCTCGGGTCGATCGCGCTGACCCAGGCCTCGGGCTCGCTCTCGCTCGGTCCGAGGAGGTCCTTCGGGGGCGGCGGCGGAGCTGCGGGACGGGTCCACAGGCCGCGCTGCTCGAGCCTGTACAGCGCGCGCTTGATCTCGCGCTTGACGCCCTTGTGCGAGGTGCGCTCGGCGAGCGCGGCGAGCCGGGCGCCGACCTCCGGCGAGGTCGCGGCGCCGGCGAGCGCGACGATCGCCGCTTCGGCCTCCGGGTCCTCGCCCCAGCGCTCGGCGAGGAGGTCGAGCGCGCGCACGGGGTCGTCGAGGGGCACGCCGCGCTCCGCCAGCCGGCTCGCGACGGCGGCGGGAAGGTCGAGGGGACGGGCCACGTCAGCC
>FWPU01007145.1_pt1 | contig 21008 bp, 16 predicted proteins | sample 2228361 | NCBI WGS metagenome assembly FWPU01 (sample SAMEA103939777, study PRJEB20133) | metagenome
CCGCAGGACAGTGATTCAGCGCGCCGGCAGGCTGACCCAGCCCGGCGGCATCTTGCATCTTACCATGAACGCCGCCGCGGCCGTCAAAGACCGGATTCTTGCCATGCTCGCCGCTCTAAATAGGGCTAGCTAGAGCGGCGAGTTTTTGCAATGTTGAGGTTGATTCGTCGGCCGAGTGGGAATTCAGGTTCAGACATGGCTCACCCAATGCGCACGCCACGGTCCGGCGCTGGTAGAGCAGGCACGCATGGTCAGCCCGCCGGCGCCCGCGCTGCGCTCTGTAGGAGCCGTTCGAGACGCTTGCGAAAAGTGCAATCGTCGTTGGCCAAGCGTGCGTTCGACACGTACCCAGGGGCATCGGGCTAGGACGGTGCGCCGGGAGCCACCCCAACCCCGGCAGCTTCAACAAGTTTGACGTACTTGATCGGCGTCGGCGTGGCGTTGGCGCTCCGTTCTGGCGGTTTACTAGCCAACAGATCAGCAAAGTCTACTAGCCACAGCAGAGGATTGCAGCGCTGGGGCAAATGCGAGAAAGAGCCGGGCCTTTGACGGCAAGAGGGCATTGTTCTGCAAGGGGCGGGATCCTGATGCGCCGGCAGCGTCGAGTGTGGCGGCGAGGTGGCGTGGTTGCCGGGCAAATGGGCACGACGACGCGTTGCCATGGATGAGCGTTCCTTTGCCCGCACTGCGTGTCCAAAAGTCCAGGCAGGCGCCGCTGGCAAGAGCGGTAAATAGGCTGTCTTTTCCTGGGGGGAGATGGTGTAGCGGGGCGTGCGTCTCCTGCGTGCCGGAGAGAGATCTAAGAGCCGTCGGGGGCCCCTGGTGCATCGCTTATAGCATGGCGATCAGCCAGCCGACGCCTGCGAGAGCGAGGCCGTCGACCACGAGTGCACCGGCATACATCCACCTGGCACGGGGACTGAGGGGCTGGTTCCAGAACCCGAGGATGAACAGCACACCCAGAGAGTAAAGGTGCGCCACGCCGGGGCAAAGGACCAGGCCGATGATGGCGGCCCACCAGGCGCGGCGGATGGCCTGCTCGGCGGCGCGGGCGGTCAAGTCGGCTCGTGCCGAGGCGCTACTTACGGCCGTGGCGGACGGGGAGTTTTCCGCCGGCGCAGCAGGATCCAGCCGCAGGGAGGCTGGGTGGGGCGGCAGCTCTCGTGGGTGAGGCCGAGGCTGCGGCGCGGCTGGGGACGGTCTGGGCGGGGGTGCAGCCGGTACAAAGTCGACCTCCCAATCGAAGGGGTCGAGCAGGTCGAGCGGTGCGGGGCGTTGTGGGGGGGGAGAGAGGGCCTGCACGGCCCCGCATGCCCAGCACACCGCGGCACCCGGCTCAACGGGCCGGCCGCAAGAGGTGCAGTGGGCCGGTGCAGAGACGAACTGGGGGGCCGGTGGAACCGCACCGGCCCCAGCCGGAGCCGGGCCTGCCGGCACATCTGGCAAAGGGAACAGCACGCGCATGGCCCGCACAAAGTCTGCCTCGGCAACCTCGACGCGCACCTGGGGGGCAGAGGCCGCGGCAGCCCCAAGGGCTCCATTGTCCGTGGGCGAGATGGTTTCGGCCGCGGCTCCGTCCCGAGAGGCGTCGTGTGCCGGCCCGTCGGGCAGAGGGTCTGGGGGGGGATGGTCCGTGGCGATGCTGGCAGAGACGCCTTCTGCGGCCAGGCGTTCCAGCACCAACTGGGCCTCGGCCACGGTACGAAAGACGCCGACGGTAAGCCGCTGTTGGGTCATCGTTGGCCCCGTTCGAGGTCGTCAGGCGGTCATGCCCTTGGTGAGTTCCATGAAGGCGGTTTCCAGGTTGATCTCTTCTTCCTTGAACATGCGGAGCCTGTGGCCCGCCTGGACCAGCAGGGCGGGGAGATCGGTGTAGTCCTCCACGCCCGGCTTCAACTTGACGGTCAGCGTGCCGTTGGCCGTGGAGACCGACTCGACGTTCTGGTGCTGGGTGAGCAGGTCGGCCGCCTCCTCGATGCGGCCGGCCACGCCTACCTTGAGCACGGTCTGCCGCCGCACGCGGCGCATCACCTCGGCCACGTCGGCATTGACCAGCAGTTCGCCGCGTTCGATGATGCCCACTTTGTTGCAGATATCGGCCAGCTCGGGCAGGATGTGGCTGGAGACCATGATGGTCTTTCCCATGTTGCGCAGCTCCTTGAGCAGCCCGCGTATTTCGATGCGTGCGCGGGGATCCAGGCCGCTGGCCGGCTCGTCGAGCAGCAGCACCTGCGGATCGTGGAGGAGCACGCGTGCCAGCCCCAGCCGCTGGGTCATGCCGCGCGAGAGGCTGGTGACGAAGGCGTCTCGTTTGTAACCGAGATCGACCAGGTCGAGCACGTCGTTGCACACCTTGTTGCGAGCGCTGCGGGTGATGCGGTAAGCGGCGGCGAAGAATTCGAGGTATTCGATCACTTTCATATCATCGTACACGCCGAAGAAATCGGGCATGTATCCGATGACGCGGCGAATCTCTTTGGGCTTCGTGTAGATCGAATAGCCGCAGACGTAGGCCTCGCCGTAGGTGGGGTTGAGGAGGGTGGCGAGGATGCGCATGGTGGTGGTTTTTCCGGCGCCGTTGGGGCCGATGAAGCCGAACACGTCGCCGGCCTCGAGTTTGATATCGAGGCTTTTGATGGCATGCAGTTCGCCGTAGGTTTTGGTCAGGTCGTGGGTTTCGATCACGGGGCGGATTCCGGAGCGAGTGCTTGTACGGGAAGGACGAATCGCCAGACCGTCCAGGTGCGGCGGCTTACATCGCTGCTATTGGTGCGAATCTCTGCGGCCGGCTCAGCGACCTTGGCCACCAGGATGGCGCGGCGTGCGTCGAGGTGCCGGCTGAGGTCGGTGAAAGACCATTGGTGATGGTTGAGCCGCACAAAGCCGCTGCCCCCGGCGGCTTGGTAGAACATCATGGCTTGGAGGATGTAGGGTACGTCGGCGCTTTCTGTGTTGTATGGGGCTCCCTGCCTTACGTAGCGGTCGTTCTTGCCCTCCTGACGCACAAGCCGCCAGTTGCGCAGCACGCCTTCCAGGTCGCGCTGGTCCTCTGGCCGGACGGCCGCTACGGCACCGGGTTGCAAATCTCCCAGCAGCCAGGCCCAGGAGCCGCCGGCCAGCAGGCAGTCTCGCAGCGTGGTGCCGGGCAGCATATTGCGGACACGGCCTTGCAGCGAACCGTCGGGCTGTTCGCTGAGTTCGACTTGCAGCGGCGGAGCCGGCATTTCTGCCCGCCAGCGTGCCACAAGCGCGCGAGACGACCATACGGGGATGGGCAGCCCTAGCAGCCGCCCTTCTTCCATCAGACAAGTATAGGGTTCTGCGAAGGCCTGTGCCGTGGGTGCTTGGCGGCGTCTGCTGGCCGCTGGCGCGGTCCAACTCAGGAGCACGTCGTGCTGCGGCCGCGCAGTTTGGGGCGACGCGAGCGATATGGAGGCCTTGCGCTCGTTTGCAGCCGGGCTGGCCTTGCGTCGTTCTAGCGTATCGGGCACGCTGGGGCGTACGGACAGCTCGTAGGGGGTTGCGTGCGGGCTGTAGACGTTCAGCCAGGTGGTGCCGCGCACGCGGCCGCTTTCCAGATCAAAGTCCACGAGATCCGCCTGGTTCATACGCACCTGGGAGCCTTTCAGCCACACGGCGGCTCCATACGCTGCCACGCTTACAGAGAGCACGATCAGGGGAAAGGTGATCCAAGTGGCCTCCATCCGCTTCAACCAGTGCTTGACCAGCCAGTAGTCCAGGGGGCCGATGAGCACCACATAGAGCAGCACCAGCAGGGCCACCAGCCAGAAGGGCACCACGCGCACGCCAGCGAATTCGTCTAACGCCAGGTGCAATTGACCGGCGAGGTCTTCGTAGCCCAGCACGCGCGCAGCCGCCGAAGCGGGCGGCGACTCAACGTATCGCTGTGGACGCCCTTCCAACAACCGCCGCACCAGGGCCGTGCGCGACGGCCAGTTCGCCAGAGGGCGCCGGTCGAGGTCGACGCCCACGAACACCACCTCTCCGCACGCCCAGGGCGTGCGCACCACCAGCGCTAACTCGCTCTCGGCCGCCTCCACCTTGCCACGCAGGTTCTCGAAACGCGGTACCAACAAGCGCAACGGCTCGCCGCGGGTGGTGATGGGCCGCGGCGCTTCTAACCCCGTGTAGGCCTCGAGCGCCGCCGCCTGGGCCAGGTCGATGAGGCCCAGCAGCCGCCCGGGAGCGAACGCCGCCAGCGGCATGCCGGGGCCCAATACCTCCTCGGCTCGCGAGCCGGCGCACAGGACTAGCCTGCCGCCCATTTGTACCCATTCTTTGAGGGCATGAACGCGAGCGTCTCCTGCCTGCAAACGGCGAAATAGTTCGGGCCGGCTGGTGGAGATCACCACGGCATCGACCCCTTCCAGTCCGTACCAGCGCGTGGGCAGGTGGTCCACGCCGGCCAGCCGCACAACGGCGGTTTCGACCCCTTCGGCCTCGCTGGCGGTCGGATACACACGCTCCAGACCGATCGACGGCCCCAGGGTCAGCAACAGGCGCGAGGGGCTGCTCAGCGGAGGCGGAAGGTGGACCTGCGGATCCGTGTCCCCAACGGCGATCTGCCGGCTGCACACCACGCCGGCCGGAGTACGAAACGCGACCTGCAACACGGGCATTTCCGGAAAGCGAGCATAGAGCACGCGCCGCACCGTGTCGCCCGGCATCAGCAGCAAGCGGCGGCGTGCAGGATCCCGGTAGGTGCAGGGCACTCCGGCCGCGTCGGATACGGTCACCTCCAACTCTCCGGTGAGGCGCCCGCTACCGCCCGCCAGTACGACTTCTACCGGAGTCCAGACGTTTTGCTTGTAGTAGGCGGCCGCGCCGGCACGCGCACCGTCGGCAAAACCCACGCGCACCGCCACGATTCGAGGTGGAACCGTTTCTACCCCGGGGGCTGCTCGCAGCATTGGCCCTGCGCATAGCACGATGCAGAGCGCAAAGATGCACCGGGCGGTCATGGCTTCTCCACGTCGTCGCACGTGCATACCAGCTTGCCGCAACCAGGGCAGCCCGAGCCGTACTTGCTGATCACGGCCTCGGCCAGATCGATGCCCGCTACGTTGGCAATCGTGGCCAGCCAGGCGAGAACGTCGGCAAACTCTTCTCGCTGCTGGTCGGCCGACCCAGAACGCAGCGCGGCGGCAAGCTCGCCCACCTCTTCCATCAGCCACATGAACGTACCGTCGATGCCGCGGGCCTGGTCTTTTTTCAGGTACATCTCGCGAATCAGTTGCTGGAACTGGCCCAGGCCAAGATCGCTCACGGTGGGGGGTTCTCCGGTTGAGGCCGGCTTGCGGCCGGCGCGGCTCATCTGCCCCAGGCGTAGCGCAGTCACGGCTTGAGTTTCTCTAGCAGGTCCCTGGCACCTGGAAAATCTGGCTGGCGTGCCTGTAGATCGGCCAAGATCTCTCGCGCTCGCTGGTCCTGGCCTGCGTGATGGCAAGCCTCGGCCCAGGCGAGCCGCCAGGCATGCTGATCTGGGGCAAGTTGTACGGCAATTTCGTATTGTTCGGCGGCGCGGTCGTGTTGGGCAAGTTCGCCCAGGGCCTGGGCGAGCTGCGCGTGGGCTTGGGGATCCTGCACGTCGATGTACAGTACTTGCTGTGCCCAGCGGCGGGCATCGTGCCAGCGGCGGGCATCGAGCGCTATCTGGGCCAGTTTCTTGCGTACCAGCAGATCGTCTGCATCTGCCAACGCGAGCTTGGCGAGGACATCTGCCAGCCGCTGCTGGTCTTTGGTTTTCAAGTATACGCCGGCCAGAGACTTGAGCCACTGCACGTTGTGGGGGTCCCTGGCGGCGGCCAAGGCGTACAGGCGCGCCGCTTCGTCGAACTGCTGGGCATCGAGCCGCATGCTGGCGAGCAGGCTCAGCACCCGTTCATCCGGATTCTCGGGGTCGAAGGCTGCTTCCAGCAGAGCGAGGGCCTGCTGCTGCTCTCCGACGAGGAGCCGGATTCGGGCCAAAACATAGCTCGCCAGCGGGTGGGCCGGATGCGCTGCCAGTACTTGCTCTGCCAGCGACCGCGCCTGCGGATATGCCTTGCGGCCCAGGTGCGCCAGGGCCAGCCGTGCAGTCAGATCTGGGTCGTCCGGATGCTCGCGCTGCGCACGCACAAGCTGGGCCAGGGTCATGGCAGCAGGGCGAGGGCGCAATGTCAGGCCCGCCGCGACCCGCTTCACGTGCTCCAGGTACCCGCGCTCAAACTCTTCCTGAGAGATGCCAAAGCACCGCTGGAGGGCGGCGCGCGTGTCCAGGTTGTCTCGGTAGGCCGCCAGCATGCGCGCCAGGGCATCCTCACCGTACGCCGACACCATGTACTGGGCGTAAAGCTGCGCCTGGCAGTAGGCCATCTGCCAATCCAGGCTGGAGGCCGGCCTGATAAAGCCCAGGTTGATCGTATCCAGGTTGAACAGCTCGCCGCGCGGCACGCGCTCGGCCAGCAGCTCGTTCCACACCTGCGGCCGGGGGTAGCCCTCGCTCTCTACGGCCAGCGCCTCGGTAAACCAGTGAGGAATATTGAAGCGGCTCTGCTGCAAGTTGAGCACGTGCACAAACTCGTGCTTGAGCACACGCGCCCAGTTGTACTTCTTGGGCATATCGTTGGGAGAGGCCAACGCCACCATTCGCCCCGCGCAGGCCCCCACCGTGCCTATGTAGGGCAAACCCACCATCCGAGCGCTGAACCAACCGTGCCCGCTGGTGTTGCGATTGCGGCTGAAGAACTCAAACAGCGTCTTCCCCTCGGGTTCAAAACCGAACTGCCGCGTAAGCTCAGGATAGACCTCTTCTTCCAGGTACTGGGCCGCGCAGCGGGCCAGCAGGGCGTCTTGCGTTCGGTCGAACTTGAGCACAAAGTGTTCGGTTTCCAGCACCGCGTAGCCGTCGAGCACGTCGAGAACTTCCAGGCTATTCTTGACGCGGACGTTGAACGGATCGTCTTGGAACGCCTGTTCCAACAACTGCCTGGCGCGCGCCTCTTCGCCCAACCGCAGGTACATCAGGCCCAGCGCGGCACGCGGCATCACGAGCTGAGGCATGCGGCGCACACTCTCCTCGTAGAATCGAGCAGCGGCGGGAAAGCGGCGCGTGGTATCCAGCGCTGCGGCCAGGGCGAAAAAGAACTCTCCCGCGTGCGGATTGCGCTCGACCGCTTGCTCGATCAGGCGGCCATAGCGTGTTTGCGCCTCGGCAGCCTGCTCGTCGGCGATCCCATCCAGCACCGCATAGGCGGCAGCCAGCCGGCCCAGCGTGCCCTCGCTTTGCGGATTGAGCACCAGGGCCCGCTGTAAAATCTCGAGTGCCTCGGGCGTCTGGAAGTTGGCCAGGTGCGCATCGGCCTGGCACCAGTGCGCCGCCAACAGGTTGGGATTCAGCTCGAGGGCCTGGGCCGCCAGCCGCTGTGCATCTTCTAGGCGATAGTTCTGGAGCGCAAGCTGTGACAGCGCTGCGTACACCTCGGCTGCGTTGGGGTTGATGGCCAGCGCGGCCTTGAACTCGCGTTCGGCCTCGGGCTGGTTGTACTTTTCGAGGTAGATCAGGCCTGACTCGTAATGCGCGGGCCAGTAGGCGGGCTCGTTGGCCAGGGCGTCGCGGTATAACTCGTTGACCAGGAAACTGAACTGATCGCTCAGCCGGTGCCAACGTGCGTACTGCGCCGCGCCCAGGCCGATATAGCGCAGGTCGGCCGCGGCGGCCACGTCGTGCGCATTGTAGTAGGCCACCAGCCACGCATAGCCGCGATCGGCCTCGTCGAGTCGGCCCTGTAGCCTGGCCAACTCTGCCTGCAACCAGCGGGCGTGGAGATTCTCGCTTTCGGCCTTCAGGGCTGCATCGAGGGCGCGGAGGGCCTGTTCATAGTCTCCGCGTGCCATGGCCAGCTCGGCCAGCTCTGCATGCAGTGCAGCCTCTTGGGGGTTGGCGGCGGCTGCTGCTTCAAGCAATTCTGAAGCCTGGGCGTACATGCCCCGGCTAGCGTGGCAGCGGGCCAGTCCGAGGGCTGCCTTCGCTGGTGCGCTGCCTTGGAGCTGTTGGAAGGCATCTTCGGCCTCCGCGTACTTGCCGCGCAACCAGAGGCCGTACGCCTCGGATGCGCTCTTTTGGGCGATCGCCGGATTGCCTTCCGCAATCGCCAGGCTGCAAGCGATGGCAAAGGCGAGCCAGCCGCTGTGGTACTGCCAAGCGACCGAGGCACCTTCACCAGGCCGTGCCTTTGCTGGCCGGCGCATCCACCATTTGGCCCATGGGCGCGCAGGCTCATCCACGCATCGCACGCAAGCGGCAGCGGCCATGGTCGAAACTCCTCCCAGGCTTTGGCGGCCTCCGGCATGAATCGACCAGCGGCCGCCGACTGAATCCTTTGCCCCGCCTAAACTTACGGTAGTAAAAGCCCTGGGGTTCAGCAAGGCCGCTTGCGAAGGGGCCGAGAGCGGCCGCTACAGCCGCCTAGCTATCATTGCTGGTCAAGCAGCCGGGTAAATGTCTCCGCACGGCGCTGCGTGCGGTCACTGCGGACCGCGTCCAAGTCAGCTACGATCGCAGCGCGGTAAGGGGGCGTATGCCGGCCTGGAGTCGCTGGCGGCCAGTGAGAGCGTTTTGCTACGGCAGCAGCTCTTCTTGGTTAAGGCACCCTGGCCCCGGTTGAACCTGCGGTGTCTGGTCAGAGCGTATGCCTAGCCAACGTTCTGCGGCATGTGCATCGTCCGCAGCATGTGCACCATGTGCACCATTTGCACCATCTGCCTCATCTGCCTCACCTGCGTCGGCTGCGTCACGTGCCTCACCTGCGTCATCTGCGCCATCTGCGTCATCTGCGGATCCGTGCCAGCTCATGGCGCTCATTCGTGCGTGGCTGCGCATCATGCGCACCACCTGCATCATGTGCGTGATCCGCGCCATCTGCGTCATCTGCGGATCCGTGCCAGCTCGTGGCGCTCATTCGTGCGTGGCTGCGCATCATGCGCACCACCTGCATCATGTGCGTGATCTGCGCCATCTGCGTCATCTGCGGATACGGCCTTGACCCCAGCCTGTGCGATGGCTAGAGTTGCCGCCCCATAAGCCGCCAAAGATTTCGCCGGCCAAGGGTTTACGATGCACAATGCGCTCAAAGACGCACTCGCGCGAAATCTAACCGGCCCGTGGGGTTCCCTGCCCCCCGAAATGCGCCTGCTGTTCATCACTACGGCAGACCGCACGGGGGCCTGGCTGGTCGAAGCCTTTGCCGCCGACCGCGCTGTTACCATCTCGCTGGAACAGGCCGTAGGCACCGCAGCAGGGCTCGCGCGCCTGCAAGACGAGGCTTTCGACGGCATCTTGGTGAGCCACCACGTACCGGACCTCGACGCACTTGAACTGGTGGCGGGACTCCGCGCGGGCGGCTTTGAGTATCCCGCCGTTATCCTCGGAGACGAAAGCGAACAAGAACTCGCCGTGCTGGCCTACGAAGTGGGGGCGGACGCCTACGTTTGCGTCCATACGGCCACGACCCGCGGGCTGATCTGGATCCTCGCTCGCGCTGTCGACTGGCATCGGCTTGTGCGAGAAAACCGCCATCTCGCTCAGGCGCATCGCCAACGGTTGCAGTTGGAACACAACGAGGCCGAGCGGCTGCTCGCGCACCAACGGGCCTTGGTAGCGGAGCTGGAGGCCTTGCAGTCCGCCAGTACGGCGCCAACCGAAGCCCAGACGGCCGGGCCCGCGGCTGCCGGTGCGCCGTTGGTGGGCGGCGGCGATCAGCGGCATGCGACAACCCCCAGCCAGCACGTGCTACGCGAGGCGGCCGTACCGCGCTCTGCGCTGCCGGAGCGCCTGGTGGAGCAGTACCGGGCGTTGCTGCGGGCATATGTGATGATGGGTTCGGGGCACCTGGGCAGCGACATGGCGGCTGTGGGAGAAATATTGGTGCGTGCGGGTCTTTCGGCCGGGCAAGTCGTGGCCTTGCACCTGGAGGCCGTAGAAGAGCTGCTGCGCGGTCTGGGCAACCGCAGTGCACGCCACGTGCTCAGCCGCGGCGATTTGCTGGTGCTCGAGGTGCTGCTCTACCTGTGCGAGGGGTATCGCCGGCGCTATCGAGAGATGCAGCGGCCGCCACGGCAGCTCTGGCTGCCGGGAGTGGCCGAGTGCCTGCGGGCAGCATAAGGTGCAGCCCAGCACGGGAGGAGGCAAACGTAAGGGCCGCGTGCAGGCCACGCAAGACGTCAATGCAGCTCCGCCTGGCAGGAGGGAAGACCGCGCTGCTGGGCGGCCAGCGCCTTCGCTCCAGCCGCATCAGGTGCAGCGTGAGGAGCGACGCGAGTTAGCATTGGCCGTTGCGATGTGCCCAGAGGTTATCGTTGTGTGCGGCACAGGGAGCTTGGTACTGGGCAGACGGCGGCGTGCGCGTCATTCCTGCGCGATCACCTGGTCGGTTATCCCATAGCTTCCTGGACTTGCTGCGTGTGGCGCGGCCAGCGTGGGCGTGCTCGCATGAGTTCTTGAATCACGCCGACATAAGTACGTGTGAGGTGAGCGCGCGTGCGAAACTCTTCGTCTTCCATCAGCAGGCGGTGGAGCTTTGGCAGGTTGGGGCCGGGTACGGATGGAAACAGGTGGTGTTCCAGGTGATAGTTGACTCCCAGCGGTGCGATCACCAACCGTTCCCACCAGCTTGGCAGCACGGTGCGGGTGGCATTGAGTTCGTGGTCGCCCGGAGTTTCCAGATGCTCGGCGGTGGCGCGAATGCGGTTTACGAGGTTGAGGACGGTGACGCTGGGGATCAGGAACAGCAGCAGAATTTGCAGCGGTTTGCCGGTGGCCACCACGCCGGCGTAGACCACGATGGTAGATAGCACGAGCAGCCAGCGCGCACGGTTGCTCAGCGCGCAGCGGCGATTGAAGAAGTTGTACCAGGGCGACCATTGCTTGTAGAACGGCGCCGCTTTGAGCATGTTCAGCCCCAGCAGGCTCTTGACAAGAACCCAGATGCAGCCCGCGCGGGACTTGGGCCAATCGAACCAGTCGTGATCCTCGCGCTGGATAACGAGGTCGGGATCGTCATCGGTATTGGTGAATCTGTGATGGCGAAAATGCGTGGCCCGATACAACTCGGTGCTCAGACCAAGGGGGAATGCCAGGAACAGGTCGCTGCACACGTCGTTCACGGTGCGGTTGCTGAACAGCAGCCAGTGCGTGCCGTCGTGCAACATCACGCCCAGGGCCTGCATGCGGGTGCCGATGATCACGCCTGCCGCCACATACACGAGCCAATGGCCGCTGGCCAGTGCGGCCCAGACGGAGCCGACGATCACCGCCCAGTGCAAGGCGATGTAGCCCGCCGTGCGCAGGTTGTTTACTACCGAAAGGCGGCGCACCGCCGGCATGATGTTTGCCCGCGAATACCGGCCGAGCGGCACAGACTGATGCAGCTTTTCGCTCGCGGCGGGGAGTGGCGGGGCAGCCGTGGCTGGTTCAACGGCATGGGAGAGGCGGGTCATCGATAAGGGCACGTTAAGCTGGGCGAGGGAACCGCGGGGTAGAACGCGCAATTATACCACCTCGTATGGCTTTGACATTAATGGTCCCCCTTACCGTGAAGAAGATGATGGCTGCTTCGCATGGCGTCCACGGCGCGCAGATGTGCGTCTTCCTTGCGGGGAGATGTGGTCAGGGGGAGCAGCGCAAATGGCCTGCATTCGCAACCCCCTGGAGCTTTGTTGAGAGCCGTTCGTCTCTGCCCTCCCAGGCCGCCTTGAGGTGAACGGGAGAACGGCCCTTGATTTCCAGCGCCCGCTTGTAACGAGGGAAGGAGAGGAGCCGCGCCGGTCAACAGCCGTGCATGGCGCCCGTGCAATCCAAGTGTGCAAGCGTGTGCGGGCTATCGTAGGCCAGGTATGGCGGCAAACCATCTGCCGTATTTCCCGTGCGCATTGGCTGCTGCGCATTTTCGTAGAGCGTTGGGGATCGTACAATCACCCTAATGCGAAAGCTTGGGTCAATCGTTACAGCGTTGATACTTGGCGGAGCCGGCTGTACCGCCCAGGAGGCTCACATGAGCATGGCTTTGCGGAGCAGTGCGTTTGCATCGGGCCAGGCCATCCCGCAGCGCTTTACTGCCGACGGCCGCAACGTCTCGCCGCCGCTTGAATGGGAGAACGTGCCGGAGGGCACGCAAGAATTCGTGTTGATCTGCGACGATCCCGATGCGCCCACGCCCCAGCCTTGGGTGCATTGGGTGCTGTACAAGATTCCCGGCAACGTGCGCTCGCTTCCCGAGGGCCTGCCCAACAAATCGCGGCTGGACGAACCGAACGGTGCCTTGCAGGGACGCAATTCTTGGAAGCAGGGGACGATCATCGGCTGGCGCGGCCCGGCGCCGCCTCCAGGCCACGGCGTGCACCACTATCACTTCCGCTTGTATGCGCTCGATGTCTCCTTGGAACTCGCACCGGGCCTGGACAAAGAGTCGCTGCTTGCCGCCATGAAGGGGCACATCTTGGCCGAAGGGCACCTGGTCGGCACGTACAAGCGCTGACAAGCGCCCGAGCTTCGAGGTCATGTCGTGCCCGATCGGCGCGCCAATCGGGGACCGCACCCGCAGGATGCAGAGCTATTCGCTGCGGCCTGCCTCCCACGGCTCCGTGCCGCAGTGGCAGACATGTGTTGGCTCCTCTCGCGTGGGTATGCCTCCGCCTCTGCGCTCAAGCTCGTGGGAGACCGCTACGCGCTCACGGCCAGGCAGCGCCTGGCCGTGGCCCGCGCCGCCTGTCCCGACACGGCCCTGGCCAGCCGTGCCGCACGTTGCGCCGCCCCACACGACGTAGCCGGCCGGCCGCTGGCCATCGATGGCTACAACGTGCTCACCACCATCGAGGCGGCACTGGCAGGCGGCGTGGTGCTCCTGGCCGCCGACGCGTGCATGCGGGACCTGGCCAGCATGCATGGCACCTGGCGCAAGGTCGCCCAGACCGAGCGAGCGATCGCCCTTGTGGGCCAGACGCTTTGCCAGCTTCGCGTGGCCGAGTGCCGCTGGCTGCTCGATAGTCCCGTCTCGAACAGCGGCCGTCTCAAGACACGCCTGCTGGCCGCGGCCGCCCAGCACCGTTGGCCTTGGCAGGTCGAGCTGGTCTTCAACCCCGATGCCGAACTTGCCAAGACATCATCCCTCGTCGCCACGGCCGACAGCGTCATTCTCGATCGCTGCGGCACGTGGCTGAACCTGGCCCGGTACGTGGTCGAAACGGCCGTCCCCAATGCCTGGGTCGTGGACCTCTCGGCAGCCGCTGGGCGCTGATGCGCGCCCGGACAGTGGACGGCGCCCGCTGGACAGCGACTCGTGGCCGATGTTCCCGATCACGGCACACATCACTCGCGGCTGCAATGCTCTAAGAACACTTTTTTATACACTCGACGCCTTGGCTGCGTGACGAATACACATGACAGCGGCCAGACTGTCCCGAGCCGCACACTGCAAATGCCGTCCCACATCCTAGTTCTTATCAGCTCCTCGAAGTCGATCTGAGACCTAATATGTCAACTCTCAGATCGCGCGCCTTGAGGGGCCATCTGGAAAACTGATCCCGTCGTAGAGGACCTGCCAACAGCTCCAGGAAGGGCCGTAAAACAGGGCCGCTGCGGGGGATTGGCAGAGCCTCCACCTTCTCTGCATCATCGCGCCGAGGCAATGGCTGGGCCTTGGGCGTGCTCCTGCCCGCGCCAGGGCTCTCACTCAGTACATGCCTACGGCCTCGGCTCCACATCCAGCGGCCAGAGTTCGATCTTACGGAAGAAAAGTTCCGCCCCCTCGGTCTGAAAGAGTATCTTGCCCGCGGCGGGCTGGGCATCAAAACCCTCGTTCACCACCACGCCGTTGACGATGTTCGTGATCCGCCCGCCGTCGCAGATGGCCTCCAGCCGATTCCACTCGCCGTCAGGCTGCTCAACGTCCTCTCTGCCGCGGAAACCGAGCACGTCTTTCCAGTCGGGATCGCGTCCGAACCAATTGATGCGGCCACTGGTGAAGGTTGTCCGCTCGCCGCCACGGCTCCAGACCGTTTCGCCATCGCGGTCGCGCGTGACTTCGCAAGTGAGAGACACAGAGAGCGGCGTGCCGTCTGCGTTCTTGCCGCTCACGAGTATAAAATCGCCGACGCCGCCCTGGATGATTTGAAACTCAATGGAGGCCATCCAGGGTCCGGCGTTGCCATCTGGCCCTGTGGCATGAAGCAGAATGCCCGAGTCTTTCGTGGCCTGGGCACGGCTGCCCCAAGTTCGTTCTCCCCAGCGGAATTCCGCGACCAGACGATAGTCTCGGTAAGCCCGCCGCGTGGCCAGGTAGCCGTACCCATCTCCCGAGATGTGCAACAGGCCATCATGTACGGTGAACACCTGCCGGGGATCCTCGTACTTGGTGTCTTGGAGATACGTGTAAAAACCCTCCAAATCCCGCCCGTTGAAGAGTACTAGCACGTCTCCCTTGGGCGAGATCGGCTCCGCCGCCTGCGCGGCGCGGCCGCCCGCGGCAAACCCACGCTGCCACGAAAGGCCGCCTGTGTCCCACCAGCAGCACAGCACCAGCAGCACCCCATAGATCGGCAGCCCGCGCAGCCTCCATAGCGCCAACCGCGACGAAAGTTGGTGGGCCGAACGGATGTAGCGTTGCATGGCTGGGTCTCCAGATTCTCGTGCACAGGACATGCCCCCGGCCCAACCTGCCGCGAGCCAGTTGCATCCCGGAATGTGGGGCACGTTGCGAGTATAAGCTTTGCTCTTCTGTCCCACAAGCGGCGCCCGACCTCCCGGGCCAAGGCGAGTCGCGCCTACAGCACGCCCTTGGTGCTGGGGACATCTGGCATGCGCGGGTCGGCCTCCACGGCCATGCGCAGGGCGCGGGCCGTGCACTTAAAAATAGCCTCGCTGATGTGGTGCGCATTGCGGCCGTAGTGCAGCAGCACATGCAGGTTGCAGAGGGCATTGGCGGCAAATGCCTGCCAGAATACCTCGACGAGTTCGCTATCGAAATCGCCGATTTTGGGGCTGGGGAACAGGGCCTTGAACTCGAGCCAGAATCGGCCGCTCAGGTCGATGGCCGACGTCACCAGCGACTCTTCCATGGGCAGCGTGCAATAGCCGTAACGGCGAATGCCCGCCTTGTCGGCGAGCGCTTGGCGCACCGCCTGGCCGAGTACGATGCCCGTGTCTTCGACCGTGTGGTGCTGGTCGACCTGCAAATCGCCTGTCGCCTGTACTTCAAGATCCAGTGCAGCGTGCCGCGCCAGCAGCGTGAGCATATGATCAAAGAAGCCCACGCCCGTGGAAACCTCAGCCCGGCCGCTGCCGTCCAGATCCAGGATCACACGGACGTGGGTCTCTTGCGTGCGGCGTTCGAGCTGTGCCTGGCGAGCCATTTGGAGCCTCGGTGCGGTCGTGGCAGGGTCTTGCGTCCTGCGGAGGAGTTTGAAAACGTTGGACGATGTTCATCGTTGGCCGATTCGCGCGCGTTTTGCCGCATTCGCCCTTCATCCGTCAGCCAGCAGCCCGTGCAGCAGCGACAGGCACGTATCGACCTGGGCATCCGTTCCCACTGAGATGCGCAATCCGTCCCCCCAGCCGGGATAGTTCATGTATCTTACCAACACGCCCAGGGCCTTGAGCCCTTCGTAAAGCGGCTTAACGGCCCGAGATGCATGCGTGGCCCAGACGAAGTTGGCCTGGCTCTCCACGACGTGAAAGCCCAGGCGGCATAGTTCTGCCGTCATTCGCTGTCGAGTTGCGATGATCGCGGCGCGCGTGCGTTCGAGCCACGCTTGATCGTCCAGTGCAGCCGTAGCAGCGGCGATGCTCAAGGCGTCGCAATTGTATGAATCTTTGACCTTCACGAGTTCGCGCACCAGTTCGGGCCTGGCCGCCAGGTAGCCAAAACGCAGGCCAGCCAGGGCGTAAGACTTGCTCAGCGAGCGCGTAACGATAACGTTCTCACACTCCCTCACCAGGTCGAGGCAAGTGCCGGTTGCGAAGTCTACGTAGGCTTCGTCCACCACTAATGGGCAGGGAAGTCGGCGGGCAAGCTCGCGCACCGCTTGGAGCGGTACAACCGTGCCCGAGGGACTGTTGGGGTTAGGTAGAAACACCAGCTTCAATCGCTCGGCAGACGCGCCGAACTGCGGCGCCAGCGACCAGTCTGGAGCAAACCATACCTCTTCTGCCGTGGCCCCCTGTATCTCAGCCAGCGTGTGGTACAACACATAGCTCGGGTAGGGCAGCCGCAGCCGGTCTCCTTCTGCCAGAAATGCGCGGGTAAGAATGGTCAACAGTTCGTCGCTGCCATTGCCGCAGAGGATCCAGTCTGGCTCTACGCCCAGCAAATCTGCGGCACGCTGGCGGAAGGCCGTGGCCAGCGGGTCTGGGTAGCGTTGCAGGCCGCGTTCCAGCACGGCCTGTACGGCTCGCACGACTGCCGCAGATGGAGGGTAGGGGTTCTCGTTCGTGTTCAGCTTGATGAACTTCCCCCCCTGCGGCTGCTCTCCCGGCACGTAGCCCTGCATGCGCAGGATATGCGGACGAACGAAGCGGCTCATGCGCCCCCCCGAGCCGGCAGCCGCACGTCGATACTCGCACGGTGCGCGGTCAGCCCCTCGACCTCGGCCAGCACGCGCACATCGTCGGCCACGTCGCTCAGCGCCTCCTGCGTGTAATTGATGACGCTCGTGTGCCGCAGAAAATCGTTGGCCGATAGGCCGCACGCAAACCGCGCCGTCCCGCTTGTCGGCAGCACGTGAGAAGTGCCGGCCGCGTAATCTCCCAACGCCACCGGACTGTATGGCCCCAAGAAAACCGCACCCGCGTTGGCAATTCGATCCAGCAGTTTCTGCGGCTCTTCTACATACACATGCAGATGCTCGGGGGCAAGTTCGTCTGCTACCCGCGCCGCTGACGGCGCATCTTCGACCAGGATCAACGCTCCAAAGCTCTCCAGAGACTCGACCGTCTGGCTGGCACGCGCAAGGCGCGCCGCCTGCCGCTCTAACTCGGCCAGCACTGCGTCTAACACCTCGGGCAGCCAAGAAACAAGCACGCTGGCGCCCGGCGCGTGCTCTGCTTGGGCCAACAGGTCCGCAGCCACAAACTCCGGCCGGGCCGATCGGTCGGCAATCACCACGATCTCGCTCGGCCCAGCCAGCATGTCGATGCCGACCACGCCAAACACGTACTTCTTTGCCAGCGCCACGAACAGGTTTCCCGGGCCAACGATCTTATCGACTCGCGGCAGACCCTCCACGCCATACGCCAGAGCTGCCACGGCCTGGGCCCCCCCCAGCCTGTATACCTCTTGCAAGCCCAGCTCATAACAGGTGGCCAACAGATGTGGGTTATTCGCACCAAACGGCGTGGGCGGGGCCACCACGGCCAGCTCGCGAACTCCGGCTGCCTGGGCTGGCACGGCCGTCATCAGCACGGTTGAAGGATATGCCGCCGCGCCGCCCGGCACGCAAATCCCGACCCTTCGCAGCGGCAGGTACCGCTGGCGCAGCGTTGCACCGCCGCGACGCGATACCGTCACGTCTCGGTGCAGCACGGCCGACTGGAACTCCAAAATATTGGCTCGAACGCGGCGCACGGCGGCCAAGAACTCAGGAGACGCCGCGGCATGCGCTGCCCTCAGCTCGGTCTCCGGCACGCGCAGGTCTTGCGGCGCCAACGCGACGCGGTCGATCTTCTTCGTGTATTCCAGCACGGCCTCCAGGCCGCGAAGCCGCACGTCTGAACATATACGCGCCACCACCTCCGCAGGCGACAGCGGTTCTCCGAACACTTCGATGGTCTTCCGGCGGCTGGCTTCGCTCACCACGTCGCCTTCTGGAGAGAGCCGCTGGCGCACCATGGCCAGGCTCTGGCTTAGGTCCTGGCCGCGGGCATCGATACGTGCAATCGCTAGCGACATGGGTTCGCAATCAGCGTCAACATTTTCACCTGGCAAACCAGCCTGGGCCGGCCAAGAAAGCCTCGCCGGCAGCAACCAGCCCAACACCGATTGTGACTGCGCGGGCCGCGACCGTGAAGGGGCGGGGCGCGACAGGATGCCGTGTCGCCCGCCAGCCCCGATTGTCGGGGGAGTGTGGCGTGGCACACACTCGCCGCAAAGTGCAGGCGAGCCTCTCTGCCAAACTCACGCCTGGCATCGTGCGCAAGCTGCATGTATTTGCGATCTAAGTCATTGGTTTAGAAGGACTTGCAGGCGGGCGGCTGGCAGCTCCGCCAGTCGGGCCGTTTGCAAGCATGGTAAGTCCATCGGGTGGGAATCCCCAGTGGCGGCGCACCAAGGCAGGTTACTGTTGCACGTAGCTTGCGTGTGGCTATAACGGGGTTCGCCTCCAGAACCACTCGACAACGCGACGCGCAACAAGGAGTTGATAGCATAGTAGAAGATTCATACTAGTCGCCCGATCGAGTTCCGCAGGCAAACGTGCTGTGCCGCTGCTCGAGGCCGACTAGGACGGGCACAGCCGCTATCCGCGCCACGTCTTCTTGCAGGGGCGTGCACAAGCACCGCTGCGCACGTCTGGCCCAGAATCTTAGGCCCGACATGGTTGAATTGGAGCCTACTGCAGCACAGGGCGGCTGCCCTAGCGGCCGAGCAAGTACAGACAGATCGCGGTCAAAATCGTGGACGCCCTGGGGATGGAGAGTTTAAGGGCGATAGAGGTCGAACAATGAACCCAAACCTTACCATCGAACATGATCTTCTGGCAGCGTTTTGCCGCAAAAACGGGATAAGGCGGCTGGCCATTTTCGGTTCGGCGCTTCGGGAGGACTTTCGCCAGGACAGCGATGTTGACGTGTTGGTGGAGTTCGACCCGGCACACATCCCTACATTGTTTGATATGGCTGAAATGGAACAGGAGCTGTCGGAAGTTTTCGGTGGTCGAAAGGTCGACTTGCGGACGCCAGAAGACTTGAGTCGCTACTTCCGTGACGAAGTTCTTGCTGAAGCCGAGGTTCAATATGCGCAAGGATGACGTCATCCGGCTGCGCCACATGCTCGATGCAGCTCAGGAGGCACGGCGTTTCACCGCCAACCGCCGTCGAGAAGAGCTTGACCAGGATCGGCAGCTCGTGTGGGCATTGGTCAAAGCGATCGAAATCATTGGCGAAGCAGCGCACCAATTGAGCCCAGAGGCAAAGGACGAACTCCCGAACATTCCATGGCACAAGGTCGTTGGCATGCGCCATCGCTTGGTGCATGCCTACTTTGACATCAATCTGGATATTCTGTGGCGGACCGTCACGGAAGGATTGCCTCCCATTGTGGCCGAGATAGACAAAGTTCTGGCGGGTAAAGTCTAATGCGCCTCACGACCAACGACAGAGTCATCAGCACGCCGCTTGAGCCGCCATCGCCTGGGGATACGACCACGACTAGGGTGTTTGGTCCCGGTCCAACGCCGCATCGGAGGCAGCAATCGGCTTAACACCGGCAGTGACTGCACGGGCCGCGACCGTGAAGGGGCGGGGCGCGACAGGATGCCGTGTCGCCCGCCAGCCCCGATTGTAGGGGGAGTGTGGCCTGGCACACACCCGCCGCAAAGTGCAGGCGAGCCTCTCTGCCAAACCCACGCCTGGCATCGTGCGCAAGCTGAAAGTCTTTGCGGTTTACGTCATTGGCCTAGAGGCACTTGCAGCCGAGCGACGGGCAGTTCCGCCAGTCGGGCCGTTTGCAAGCATCGATAGGCCCATCGGCAATGGGTCTGCTATCGCGGCGCGCCGGTGGGTGTTTTTGTGTTGCACGACCGGGGCATGGGGTTATAAAGGGGTTGGCCAAACATCCATCGGTGCACTCGAAATTATTGACCCCTTTTGCAGCCAACGCTATTTTGCAACTCTGACTAGGCAAGCAGCGGCGGCTGTAAGGCATGGGAAGGCTGCACCGGCGCGTTGCCACAGGGAGAGGCACAAAGATGCGATTGCTAGGCATTTTCGGCAAGAGCCGCAAACTAGTGGGGCGTCCACGGGTGGCGGCCTACGAGGGGCGAACGTCTGGGCGGTCTCACAGGCCTTCGCGGAAGCGGCCGCGGATGCGGCTGTTCGAGCGGTGCGAAGATCGCTCGCTCCTGGCGGCGGGAGACGTGGCCCTGTTCATTAACCTGTTTACTGACAATGGCGGCGTGCCTGGCACCCCGATCACCAACGACGTTGTGGTCGTAGGCCAGACGTTCTTCGTCGAGGTCACGTTTCAGGATACGCGGCCGCAAGCGGCCGGCGAACTGCGGGGGATCGTGTCGTTTGCGGTCGACATCGGTTGGCACGCGGCAAGCCTCGAAGAGGTCGATGATCCATTCGACCCGACCGATCCCAACAGTCCATTGCTGCCGGCCGAATTCAATCTGTTTCGCCAGGGAACGCTGGACAATCCCGCCGGCACAATTAGCGGGCTGGGCGGAGGTGGTTTGTTCCTCTCTGGGGGCCAGCCGACGAACGGTCTGGGTGTTGGCGCCCCTGCGAGGTTCAGCCTGATGAAGTTTCAAGCACAAGCTCCGAGCGGAGGAGCCCAGCCATTCACCGTCGTCTTCAACGAAGACCTTGGCGGCGCGCTGGCAGATGGCGTGAGCCTCACCGCGTCTGACATCACCATCCCGGAAAAGTCGATTCGCGTGCGCGAAGCGCCCGGGATCCAGGTCACTCCCACCAGCGGACTAGTCACGACAGAGGGCGGCGGACAGGCAACCTTCAGTGTGGTGCTTACCAGCCAGCCAGACGCCGACGTCACCATCGACATCGCCAGCAGCAACCCGGCTGAGGGCACGGTAAACGTTACCAGCCTCACGTTTACCGCGGCCGACTGGGACCAGCCTCAGACGGTGACCATCACGGGCGTGGACGACTTCATCGATGACGGCGATGTTGCCTACACGATCGTGCTGGGGCCTGTGACGAGCGACGATGCGCTGTATGCGGCGATCGACCCGGACGACGTGTCGGCAACCAACGAAGACGACGATACGGCTGGGGGTTT
>FWPU01005196.1_pt1 | contig 21007 bp, 17 predicted proteins | sample 2228361 | NCBI WGS metagenome assembly FWPU01 (sample SAMEA103939777, study PRJEB20133) | metagenome
ATGCATTTGAATACGCTATAAAGAAGATTGAAAAACTCAAAATTTAGCCCATTTTCACGCAGGTTTCAGGTCGAATACAACGTTTCCTACATTAATAATACTATCGTATCGCCTGTTCTCCCCCCCGTCCACAACCACGAACTGCTTATTACCCTCTCTGGCTGCATAAGCCACATGTTTGTCATCTTGGCTGAAGGTGGGCGTCCTAACGGCATCGTATTTCCTTCCCTCTTTCCCATCCAATACTATAAACTGTTTATCTCCCTCTTTGGCCTCGTAGGCCACCCGCTCACCGTTGGGGCCGAAGACAGGTTCTCCTACGGCATCGTATCTCTTCTCCTCTTTCCCGTCTACCACAACAAAGTATTTATTCCCCTCCATAATTGCGTAAGCTACCCGCTTACTATCGGGGCTGAAGTGGAGTGTCCCAGTAGCGTCGTATTTCTTCTCCTCTTTTCCATCCACAACCGCAAACTGTTTATCTCCCTCTTTGGCTTTGTAAGCAATCCTTTTGCTATCCGGACTGAAGATAAGTTCTCCGAGGCCATCGTGTTTCTTCCCTTCCTTCCCATCCAATATTAAGAAGTACGTATTCCCTTCCTTAACTGCATAAGCCACCCGTTTGCTATCTGGACTGAAGGTCAGTCCACCAATGCCGTCGTACTTCTTCTCCTCTTTCCCGTCCACCACAGCAAAGTATTTGTTCCCTTCTTTGGCCTCGTAGGCCACACGTTTGCTGTCAGGGCTGAAGACAGGTCCCCTTACGGCATCGTGTCTCTTCTGCTCTTTCCCGTCCACTACCACGAACTGCTTGTCCCCCTCCATGGCTATATAAGCCCCCCTCTTGCTATCCAGACTGAAGACAGGGCTTCCGACACCGTCATATTTCTTCTTCTCTTTCCCGTCCGCTACCACGAAGTGTTTGTTCCCCTCTCTAGCTGCATAAACCAGGTGCTTACTATCGGGGCTGAAGACCAGGGTACCCCTCCCGATGGCATCGTATCGTTTCTCCTCTCTTCCATCCACGACTACAAATTGTTTATTACCCTCCGTGGCCACATAGGCCATCCGCATGCTGTCAGGACTGAAGACGATGGTGCCCCTTCCGATATCATCGTATCGCTTTTCCTCTTTGCCGTTTACCACCACAAATCGCTTATCGCCCTCTTGAGCAACGCAGGCCACCCTCCTGTTGTTGGGACTAACCGTGAGAGACTCCAGTACAAATGAGAACGTATTGAGCTGGATTAAAAGCCTTTCGGTTGCTACCCTGCCTGGAGTTTTTTGCTGGGCATAGGCTGGTATTGTACTACAGGTAATAAAAACGGCCAAAAGCAATGCACAACCTTTTCTAAACATTTTAATACACACCTCCTGTTAGTCCGCCGTTCGGCTGAGCAGTTCGGCCCCTGAGGCTTCGGCAGGCTCAGCCCCTGAGTTTACCGAAGGGCTCACGCCGAAGCCTTAGGCGGATTTGTGTAGGACTTTGCTGCCATGATAAATTCCCTGACCAACTGCCTATCCTTCTTCCCTGGGCTAGACTCTACACCGGAGGATACGTCCACTCCATAGGGTCTAACCGCACATATAGCCGCCCTCACGTTTTCAGGGTTTAGTCCTCCTGCCAGGATGATGGGGCCCGGTCCCCTTCCACCTAAAGCGGACCTGACCAGTCCCCATGGGAGGGTCTTGCCTGTACCCCCTGGCCGTCCCTTTTCATAACTGTCCAGGAGATAGGCATTGGCCCTGTAGTTTCTAAGTTTCAGTAAGTCCCTTTTTGTCCTTACCCTGATGGCCTTGATGACCCAGAACTGCCTGCTAAAAAAGTTCCCTCCCCCCTGATGGGAGAGGATAGGGTGGGGGCGAATGTCACCCTCCCCCTTCCCCCTCCCCTCAAGGGAGGGGGAATCTAAAAATCCACAAAGGCATTCCACATAAGCTGGTGTCTCACTGCCGTGGAGCTGTACGGCCTTTAGGCCCATGTAGCTGGCAATGTCCAGCACCTTCTTTATCTCCTCATCTACGAAGACCCCTACTGGCGTGACAAAAGGGGGAAGCCTTTTTGTTATATTTCTGACCTTGTCCGGTGAAATCTGCCTGGGGCTTGGGGCGAAGACAAAGCCCAAGGCGTCTGCCCCCAATTCCACTACCATTCTGGCATCTCCAAGACTTGTTATGCCACATATCTTTACCTTTACCATCTATCTTTTTTTATGTTTATGAAGTCCAGTCCGCCTAAGGTGGATGTGGCCAGAACCACCATTGAAACAGCCAATGGACTCCAAAATCTTACATCAATGCCTGAAGTGGCGGCGGCCGGTAAAAATCATGGAGATACCATGCTCCTCCGCTGCCTTGATGACTTCTTCGTCCTTTGTGGACCCCCCGGGCTGGATTATGGCCTTCACGCCTGCTTTGGCTGCCACGTCAACGCCGTCCCTGAAGGGGAAGAAGGCGTCGGAGGCCATAACAGCACCCTGTGCCCGCTGGCCTGCCTTCTTCAGGGCTATCTCTACGGCGTCCACCCTGCTCATCTGCCCCGCCCCAACCCCCACCACGGTCCCTTCCCTAGCCAGTACAATTGCGTTGGATTTTACATGTTTTGCCACAATCCAGGCAAACCTCAGATCCTGTAGCTCTTTTGAGGTAGGACTCTTTGTGGTGACGACCTTTCCGCCCGATGCAGATTCAAGGTTACCTGTGTCTCTACTCTGAACCAGGAGACCGCCTACCACTCTCTTTATGTCCCAGGAGGGTGCGGGCCTGGTCAGGGCCCCTACCTCCAGTAGTCTTACTTCCTGTCCCCACTTCCTGCGTGTCCTCAGAACTTCCAGTGCCTCCGGCGAAAAAGACGGTGCTACTATTGCCTCCACGAAGTGTCCCGGAGCGGCAACCTCTTCCGCCGTCTCTTTATCCATCTCTCTGTTGAATCCGATTATGCACCCGAAGGCCGATACGGGGTCTCCACTGTAGGCCCTGCGGAAGGCCTCGGCGAGGTTAGTAGAGCAGCCAGCACCGCAGGGGTTCGTATGCTTTATTATCACGGCCCCCGGCTCCTCAAACTCCCTCACCAGCTCCAGGGCCGCATCCAGGTCCAGGATGTTGTTAAAAGAGAGTTCCTTTCCGCTCAGTTGCTTAAGGCTGGAGACGCCTGTATCTGTAGGGGCGGGTTTTAAACCCGCCCCTACCTCCACGTAGAAGGCGGCGGACTGGTGAGGGTTCTCACCGTAGCGGAGGTCCTGTTTCTTCGTAAGCTCCAGCGTGAGTCGGGATGGGAAAGGTTGGGTGGTAGAGAGGAGTCCGCCCGAGGCGGGTTGCCACCCGCCTGACGCCTGAGAGGTTATAGCACTTACAGGCGTCTGGGCGGCAAAGAAATCGGCAATGGCCCTATCATATTCGGAGGTCCTTCTAAAGGCCTCACGGGCCAATCCAAAACAGAAGTCCTCTGATAACTCTCCACGTCCCTTTTCTAGCTCCTTCAAGACTTCCTCGTACTGTCCTGTCCTTACTATTACTGCCACGTGCTTATAGTTTTGCGGCGGCCCGAATCATGGCAGGCCCACCTACATCTATATTCTCCACCACCTCCTCAATGGGAGCCTTCTTGGCCGCTACCTCCTCAAAGGGGTAGAGGTTAACTACCACCATGTCAATGGGAAGGATACCCAGTTCCTTCATCTGTTTGAGGTGGGATGGATTATCTCTAACTGCCAGAAGCCCCCCGTGAATCTTGGGGTGCAGGGTCTTGACCCTTCCGTCCATCACCTCTGGGAAACCTGTGTACTGGGACACCTCAAGAACCCCCAGCCCGGCCTCCCTTAGAAGTCTCGCAGTACCACCGGAGGAGATAAGCTCTACACCCAGACGCCTGAGCCTGGTTGCAAAATCTACTATTCCCCCCTTGTCGTGGACGCTTATCAGGGCCCTGGTTATCTTAGCCATAAGTATCCATTGAGACTTCTAAAAAACCCTAAGCTTGGGTTCTGTACGGACACTCCCTACCCCCTCAAGGGAGGGGGAAAATTTAGGGAACTTACTGGTTTTCGGATGTCTCCCATTCTAACGTATAAAGGAAAAACAATTATAATGGAAAGAGATGGTGTGTCAAAGGACGTAAAGCACTCACTCCTTGCCTCTCACACCCAAAAGATTTTACCTAAGTATCCTCTTCAGGGCCTTCTTTTCCCAGTTCTTTCTGTTTCTCGGGGGTTAGAGGTTCTTCTATGCGGTGTTTCTCCTCCACCCACAGGCCGAGGTCTATTAGCTTACAGCGTTCCGAGCAGAAGGGGAAGTAAGGCAAATCCTTTACGGTCTTGTATTCCAGTTCCTTTCCACAGTAACGACAATCAATCCTTGGCATAGTTTAGGGAAAATCCAAATGATAAAGCCTGAATGCCAAATCAAATGTCAAAGCTCAAATACCAAATTTTATAACTATAAAATCTTAAATTTGAAATTTGAAATTCTCAACTGCCCTCCTAGCCCCTGGTCCCTATTTTTATCTTCTTCTTTGCCTTACAGAATTCCAGCAGCTTATCCAGTGGCCAGGTGTTTATAACGTCTTCTTTCTCCAGCCAGGCCCGTCTGGCCACGCCCACACCCAGCTCAATCATCCACATCTGGTCAAGGTGATGGGTGTCTGTGGAGATAGCTATCTTTACTCCCATTTCCTTGGCCTTCCTGGCGTTTACATCGTTGAGGTCCAGTCGGTCCCAGAAGGAGTTAATCTCCAGTGCGGTGCCTGTCCTGGCCGCGGCCTCCATCACCTGGTCCATGTCCACCTCGTAGCCTTCCCTCTGGCTCATCAACCGTCCGGTAGGGTGGACGATAATGTTTACGTAGGGATTATGGATGGCGGCCAGGAGCCTCTCCGTGATCTGCTCCCTGGTCTGCTTGAAGCCTGCGTGTACGGCCCCAAGGACTATGTCCAGTCTGGCGAGTACCCTGTCAGAGAGGTCCATGGAGCCGTCATTCTTAATGTCGCATTCGCTGGCCTTAAGCAGTCTGAATCCCGTGCCGGAGAGTTTCTTGTTTAATTTGTCAATCTCCTCAATCTCCTTCAGTAGCCTTTCCTCATCAAGCCCGTGCGCCACACGTGTACTCTTCGTGTGGTCTGAGACTACACAGTACTGGTAGCCCCTCTTCTGTGCCTGTCTGGCAATTTCCTCAAAGGTAGAACTCCCATCGGACCACTTGGAGTGTACGTGTAGGTCTCCTTTAATGTCTTTTAATTCTATGAGTTCTGGAAGCCTTCCCTCCTGTGCAGCCTCTATCTCGCCTCTGTCCTCCCTGAGCTCAGGGGGTATCCAGTCCATCCCCAGGGTTTTGTATATATCCTCTTCAAGCCTGCCGCCGAGTTTCTTTTCACCGCGGAAGACGCCGTACTCGCTTATCTTCAGCCCCTTTTTCTTGGCAATCTCCCTGAGGTGGATATTGTGGGCCTTAGAGCCTGTGAAGTACTGCAGGGCAGAACCGAAGGAGTCTTCCTCTACGACCCTCAGGTCCACCTGGAGCCCCTCTTCTATGCGCACAGAGCCTTTGGTGTCCCCTGCGGCCAGCACCTCCCTTACCTCCGGTAGGCCTACAAAGGCCTGTATGATTTCTTTGCCCTCGTGTCCGGCGCAGAGGATGTCAATATCGCCGATGGTCTCCTTCATCCTCCTCAGGGAGCCAGCGGGCTTTATATTCAAGACGCCTTTTACCCCGCGCAGCCTCTCCACAATGCGATTTACCACAGGGAAGGCCACCCCAAGGGCTATCCTCTGCTGGCTGGTACGGACGAGTTCTATGCCCTTGAGTATGTTCTCTATCTTTTTTTCGGCGATTCCCCTGAGTCCTTTAAGCCTGCCCTGCTTTATTGCCTCCTCCAGTTGGGCTATGCCTGTGATGTCGAGTTCCTTGTTCAACATGGCCACCGTCTTTGGTCCAAGGCCGGGTATTTGCATCATGGCCACCGTCTCCTCGGACACCCCCTTCATTACTTCTTCGTATTTGGACATCTTCCCCGTTTTGAGGAATTCTTCTATCTTCTCGGCGTGACCCTCGCCGATACCGGGGATGTCCTTGAGCCTGCCCTCATCGGCGATCTCTTTTATGTCCTGGGTGAGGTCGCTAATAACTCTGGCGGCCCTGCGGTAGGAATTTATGCGGAAGATATTTTCCCCCTTAAGCTCCAGCACGTCGGCCATCCTTTCAAACATGGAGGCTATCTCGGCATTCTTCATTACACTTCCTCTGGTGGGCAAGCTCGGCCACTACAAAAGACCTCCATATGAGATTGTAGTGGCAAAGTTTACTCTGCACTTCCTCTTTCCAAAACGGATTATAGCAGTGGGAGTTTTTGGGTGTCAACGTGAAAGGCGATTGGAAAGGCAGGCTGTCTTCTAGGGGTTAGCTGTTTGTATGGAAGTACTTGTATATTAGCTCTGCCTGCCTTGCAGGGAGGGCTGCTACCTCCTTTAAATCCTTGAGGTTGGCCTGGCGGATGTTTTCTATGCTACCAAAGCATTTCATTAACCTTGCCTTCCTTGCGGGGCCTATGCCTGGGATTTCATCTAGGGGCGAACGGTAGAACTGTCTCTGGCGTAGCTTCTTGTGGTAGGTGATGGCGAAGCGGTGGGCCTCGTCCCGAATCCTTTCAAGGAGGAGTAACTCCGGGGAATCAGTGGCAAGAAGGATTGGTTCGGGTTTCCCAGGGACGAAGACCCTGTCCTGTGTCTCGGACAGGGCTTCAGCCCTGTCCCTGCGGGCCTTGGCCAGGGCAATGACATCCACCCCTTTTATCCCCAGTTTTTCCATGGCCTTCAGGGCCACTCCCAACTGCCCCTTGCCTCCGTCCACTATTGTGAGTTGAGGGAGGTCCTTCTCTTCAAGGGCCCTCTTGTAGCGGCGCGTTAGGACCTCTTCCATCATGGCAAAGTCGTCCGCTTGGGGGACGGTCTCCACCCTGTATCTGCGGTACCTGTTCTTATTGGACAGTCCTCCTTCAAAGGTTACCATGGAGCCTACCGCCAGTCTGCCACCGATGTTTGATATGTCAAAGCACTCTATCCTTTCGGGGAGGTTCTTAAGGCCAAGCGCCTCTTTAAGCCCTTGCAGTACCTTCCTGTATCTTTGAGGTGCGCTGTGCCTGGCCCTGAAGGCATTCGCAGCGTTCTTTGTGGCCAGTTCCACCAGTCTTATCTTTTCGCCCTTTTTGGGGGCTATTACTGAGACCTTCTGTCCCTTTCTTTCCGTCAGTATCTCCTCAAGTAGAGGGGCGTCTTCTACCTCTATAGGGGTCAATATTTCAGCGGGTATGAAGCGGTTGTGGCCGTAGAACTGATTCAGGAATGCAGAGAAGACCTCCTCCGGGACGCTGTAATGGACGGGAAGGTTGTAGGAGGCTATGTCCTCCAGTTTCCCGTTGCGGATGAACATGGCCTGGACAGACATCTCTTTTCCTTCCCTGTAATAACCAAAGACGTCCCGGTCTATAAAACTGGGGGAGGTTATCTTTTGTCTCTCTACTGTCTGTTCAATCGCCTGGATACGGTCTCTAATCTCGGCCGCCTTCTCAAAGTGCTCTGCCTCGGCCTCCTTTTGCATCTTTTCCCTGAGGGCCTCCACAAGTTCCTCCCTCTTGCCCCTCAAAAATAGTATGACCTCATTAATCATCTCCCTGTAAGCGGTGTCATCGGCCAGGCCCACGCATGGCCCGGGGCACTTGCCCATCTGGTAGTACAGGCACGGCCTCTTTCTCCCCTGGAAGACCCTTTCGGAGCACTTCCGTATGGGGTAAAGCTCGTAGAGGAACCTCAGGGTCTCGCGGACTGAACGGCTGGAACTGTAGGGGCCGAAATAAAGCGCCCCATCCTTCTTCACCTCCCTGACGATCTGTGGATGGGGAAACTTCTTGGTCATGTCAATCTTTATGCTGACGTAGGTCTTGTCGTCCCTGAAGACGGTGTTGTAGCGGGGTCTGAACTGTTTTATCAGGTTGTTCTCAAGTATGAGGGCCTCTTTTTCCGTATCAGTGAGGACTACGTCGACGTCGGCCACCCTCCTGAGGAGGTGCTGGACCAGTAACCTCCCATCGCCCCCCTTCTGGAAGTAACTCTTTACCCGGTTCTTGAGATTTTTGGCCTTGCCCACGTAGATGACCTTACTCTTTGCGTCCTTCATGAGATAGACGCCAGGCACTGTGGGCAGGGTTTCCAGTTTTTGTTCTAGCTGCACGGCCAATTTACCGGTAGGGGTATATTGCGATACGCGCCCCCCACGCGGATCCACAATTCATTTTTATAATGAAGTGATTTTCTACCTTAAATTATTATAACAGAAGGGCCTTAGCCGTGACCATAATATCCCACGGAAAAATTTTTGACTTGCCTCTGGCAGGCTGGTAACATGGCCAGACGTGCGAGACGAGTCCGCTCCGTCTAAGATGGACGGGTCTGCCTATGGCATGACTCGCACGTTACAAAATGATGGGCCTGGCCCTGATTGACTGGATAATTATCGGTATTTACCTTGCCCTCTCCCTGGGGATAGGGGTGTACTTCTCCCATCGGGCAGGTAAGGATGTAAAGGAGTATTTCCTCTCCGGCAGGAATCTCTCGTGGTGGCTCCTTGGCACCTCCATGGTGGCCACCACCTTTGCGGCAGATACCCCCCTGGCTGTTACCGAGTACGTCCGCAACGAGGGGATATGGCGGAACTGGTTCTGGTGGAATCATGCCCTGGGGGGAGTCCTGAGCATCTTCCTCTTTTCCAGGCTCTGGCGGAGGGCAGAGGTAATCACTGATAACGAGTTAATTGAAATGAGGTATTCGGGCCGGCCGGCCGCAATCCTCAGGGCCTTTAAAGCCATTTATTTTTTCACTATCTATAACTTTGTAGTGATGGGTTGGGTAATCCAGGCCATGGCTACTATTCTCCAGATAACCCTGGGTATTCCCAGGGAGATGCAATGGGCCTCTATCATCCTGTGTATCTGCATAGCCCTAGTTTATTCCGCCCTTTCAGGCTTCTGGGGGGTGGTGGTAACGGACCTTGTACAGTTCTCCCTTGCGATGGGGGGTTCTATAATACTGGCTATTTACTCTCTGAATGAGGTAGGCGGTATCGCAGGGTTAAAAGAAGGGCTTGCCCATGCGGAGGGAGTCACTAGGGCCACCATGCTTTTTTTCCCACCCCTTGACGCAAAGGCCTCCAATTTTTGGGATACCCCGTTCTTTACCTTCTTAGTTTTTACGCTCATGATGTGGTGGGCCTCCCACTGGGCGGATGGTGGGGGCTACATTATCCAGAGGATGCTATCTGCAAGGACGGAGGGCCATGCCCTCTGGGGTACCCTTTGGTTTAATGTGGCCAATCACGCCTTGAGACCCTGGCCCTGGATTATAGTAGCCCTGGTAACCATGATAAGCTTCCCACATATCGGTCCTGAGAGGAGCAAGGAGGCATATCCCATAGCGATAAATACCTTCCTTCCCGCAGGGATGAAGGGCTTGATGCTTGCAAGTTTACTGGGGGCCTTTATGTCTACCATAGACACCCACCTCAATTGGGGTGCCAGTTATTTTATAAACGACATATACAAGAGGTTCCTCAAAAAGTCTGCCTCTGAGGGCCACTACGTACTGGTGTCAAGGCTTGCGACGATTGGTATAATGGTGGCGGCCGGGCTTGTGGCTACAAGGATAGGCTCCATAACAAAGGCCTGGGAGTTCATTGCACCTATGGCGGCAGGAGTAGGGCCTGTACTCATCCTCAGGTGGTTCTGGTGGAGGGTGAATGCCTGGTCTGAGATTTCTGCCCTCCTGGCCTCCGTTATAATAAATATACCTCTTGTATTAAAAGGAGTGCCTATACAGCAAAAATTTATTTTGATAGTGCCTTCCTCTCTTATAATATGGATTACCGTGACCATCCTGACGAGACCAGAACCCAATGAGAGGCTTAGAGAATTTTACAAGAAGATAAGGCCGGGTGGCTTCTGGCGTCCCATCCAGGAGGAACTCCCGGGGCTGGAGAAGGGCGTGCTTGGTTGGGGCTTTCTGGTGGAGTGGTTTTCTGGGGTAGCACTCATATATGGGGCCACGTTTGGTATCGGGAAACTTATATTCCAGGAGTATGGACAGGGGCTTATCCTCCTGGGTGTAGCCGTATTCGGGGCCATGGTCCTCTCCTATAAATTGGCCATTCTGGAGGGGTTGAGGTAGCCTAACTAAGAGAATTGGAAATTGGAAAGTGCAAATTTTAAATTTTAAAATTTCCAATCTTCAATTTACAATTCTTTTAAAGGGAGTTTCTGCATGAAACTGGGCGCCAGTTACTTCGGCTCTCGTCATATAGAGCACGTTAAGGCAGATATGGAGGCCATGGCCGAGGCAGGCTGTAACTATGTCGTTCATACCCTTAGCGAGGAGGACATGACTTACTATCCCGAGACGATGGCCAAGATTGTAAGGCTCAGCAAGGAGTTAGAACTGGAGGTGTTCCTTGACCCCTGGGGGGTGGGGAGGGTGTTTGGAGGCGAGGCCTTCTCTGAGTTCATTTCCAGAAACCCGCATTGCAGGCAGGCTATTACTATTAATGGCAGTGCAGTAAGCACGGGGAAGGCCTGCCTTAATTCCCAGGTCTTCAGGGACTTCATGAGTGGGTGGTTAGAACTGGCTGCAGGCACCGGGGCCGATGGCGTCTTCTGGGATGAACCCCATCTCTATTATGGGGAGCTGATACCCCTGTTCGGGAAGCCACAGGTGGTGTGGGCCTGTACCTGCCAGACCTGCCAGAGGCTGTTCCTGGAGGAGTACGGGCACGAGATGCCCGGTGATTTTAATGACGGGGTCGTCAAAAAATTCAGACAGGATACTATACTGAGGTTTATAGGCTCTCTTTGCAAAGCTGCCTCTGAGAAGGGGTTAAGGAATGCCCTGTGCATCTTCCCTATGCTTGACCCCCGTTATGGGGTATATGAGTGGGAGGAGGCGGTGAGGCTAGAGGGGCTTGACATCTTCGGGACAGACCCCTACTGGTTATGCTTCAATAAAAAGATGGAGGATTTTGTTAGGGACGTATCAAGGACAGTAGTGGCCCTGTGCGCCGAACACGGCAGGGAGCCTCAGATCTGGATACAGGGCTTCAGGATTCCAGAGGGGAGGGAGGAAGAGGTAGGCCATGCGATAGAGATAGCCTACGAGGAGGGTGTGCGGAATATAGCCGTGTGGTCCTTCCAGGGCGGTGCCTGCATGAGCTATCTGAGGTCGGAAAGGCCAGAAGTGGTGTGGCAGAAGGTGTCCAAGGTCTACAGGGATTTAAGGGAAAAGTGCCGTGAACGCCACACCTAAGGAACTGGGCGAGAAGGTCCTGGGCGGTGAGAGGATTAGTCGGGAGGAGGCCACTGCTTTACTCTCCTTGAGGGGACAGTCCTTGTACGACCTGTTTTACTGGGCCAACGCCATAAGGCATCATTATAAGGGTAACGAGATTACCTGCTGTGCAATAATGAGTGCCAAGCAGGGTAAGTGTCCGGAGGATTGCAGGTTTTGTGCCCAATCCCTATGGTATGAGACGGGGATAGAGGAGCTTCCACTGGTTGGGGAGGAGGCCCTAAGGGAGGCAATCCAGGGGTCAATGACCTCAGGTGCAAACGCCCTGGGGCTGGTTACCAGTGGAAAGAGACTCACCCACGGGGAATTGGTGTCCCTGTGCCGAGGGGTACGGTCTGCCGTTGGTGTTATGCCCGTTCATGCCTCCCTGGGGCTCCTTACCCAGGAAGGGGCGAAGCTACTTGTACTGAGCGGTGTCAGGCGTTATAACCACAACCTGGAGACCTCCAGACATTTTTTCCCAAGCCTCTGCACTACCCATACTTATGATGACCGCCTTGCCACTATCAAGGTAGCTAAAGAAGCGGGGATGGAAATCTGCAGCGGGGGCATCTTTGGGGTGGGTGAATCTCCTGAGGACCGCCTCGAGCTTGCCTTCACCCTGAGGGAACTGGATGTGGGTACTATACCACTAAATTTTCTATACCCTATTCCTGGCACACCCCTTGGGGGTAATCAGCGACTCTCCCCTATGGAGATACTGAAGGTTATCGCCCTCTTCCGTTTCATCCTGCCAGATAAGGAGATAAAGGTGGCTGGCGGTAGGCAAAAGAACCTTAGAGACCTGCAGAGCTGGATATTCTTTGCCGGAGCCAGCAGTATTATCATAGGGGATTATCTTACCACAAAAGGAAGTCCCCCTGAGGTGGACCTCCAGATGATTGCGGATTTGGGCCTCCGGGTCAGGAACCCCCATGAAGGCCAAATAGGTAGCCGCAGGCTTTAGCCTGCGTTCTACCCTCTAACACCCCCTGCCCCCCTTACTAGGGGGGAGAGGGGACTGAGGGGTGTGTACTATGGCAATAAATCCCGTTTCTATCCCCAAAGACCCGGACAACAACTCCAGGGGCTATAACCGTCGCAAGTACTTCCTGACGATAGTGGGTTTTCTGACGGGCCTTGGCTACTTGCTGGTCATGGCCCTCTATTTTTCTGTGCCCCTCAGGGAGTGGGCCTCAGGCCTTTCCAGGAACTATTATCTTCAGGTAGTGCTATACTACACGGGTTTCTTCTGGCTCTACTTTATAATAAACCTGCCCCTGGAGTTCTATTCAGGATTTACGCTGGAACACAGTTACGGTCTGTCCCGTCAGGGGCTTGGCGGCTGGGCGAGGGAGGAGCTTAAGGCGACGGCCCTTGCCTTCGGGCTGAGCCTCCCCATGGTAGAGGCCCTTTATTTCCTTATTTATAATTTTCCCGAATACTGGTGGCCGCTGGCAGGATTACTCTTTATCCTCTTTGGAGTGGCCATGGCAAGGTTGGCCCCGGTCCTTATACTGCCCCTATTTTTTAAGTGTGTTCCCATTGAGGATGAGACCATCGGGGGGCTGTTGATGCCACTGGCTAAAGAGGCGGGGCTTGACCTGAAGGGGGTGTTTAAGATTGACATGAGCAAGGATACAAGAAAGGTTAACGCCCTTCTGGCAGGGCTTGGGAGGACCAGGAGGGTTATCTTCAGCGATACCCTGCTGGAGAGTTTCACCCCACAGGAGATACAGATAGTCTTTGCCCATGAACTGGGGCACCATGTCCACCGCCATATTCAGAGGCTCCTCCTGATAGGTAGTTTTGCTGTGTTTTTTGGACTGGCCCTGACAGACCACTTCTTACGAGAGTTTGTTCCCCTGTTTCATCTTGAGTGGCATGGTGATGTGGCCTCCTTTCCAGTCTTTTTACTGATTATGGGGGCATTTGCCCTGGTACTCTTGCCCCTGGAAAATGCCTACAGTCGCCATCTGGAACGGCAGTGTGACATGTATGCCCTTGAAAAGACCCGCAACCCCCAGGCGTTCATCTCTGCCATGGAGAAGCTGGCCGATAAGAATCTGGCAGATAAAGACCCCGGCAGCCTCATTGAATACCTCTTTTATGACCACCCCCCTGTCTCTAAGAGGATAGAGATGGCCAGGCAAAGACTGGAAGCTCCTTGACAGGGAGAGAGCACACAGATTTCCTTTCCACATTTTCACCCTCCCCCTTCCCCCTCCCATCGAGGGAGGGGGGAAAGGTGCTCTGGGGATAGAGATGGCCAGGCAAAGACTGGCCCTGTACCAATGAGGTACGGGGTAAGGGATTAGGATGTCATTGCGAGGACGCCGCAGGCGGACGAAGTCACGCCTTAGGCGGATTCGCCTCTGGCGAACAAACCGACCCGAAAGGTCGTTGCGAAGACCGAAGGTCTGAGTAGCCGCAGGCTTTAGTCCGCCTGAGGCGGATTAACGCAACCTAAAGGTTGCGGCTACAAGAAAAAAATTGGTTTGCTTCCCCGCCTTAGGGAGGAGAGGTTGGAGTGTATTGGGCTGGTAAAAGGTATAACATATTTTTATTGCACATCTTACAACTTTTTTGGAAAAATTTTATAATTTTTTTCTTGAAATCTCCGCAGGTCTATATATAATTCTTCAGAGTTTTAAAAGGCAGGGGTGGCACTATGCAAAGCTTCTGGCTGAGACGGTCGCATGGCCGTCCATGGGGGATGCCAGGAAGGCAGAAGCAAAAGCGAAAAATGAGTCGTGCCTTGTTATGTTTTTGAATTTGATAGTAAAGTTCGTTCTTGAAATATATGGCAGGAAGGCGGCGACTTTCACGAAAGGAGGCCGTGCATGTGTAAGGGTCGGCTAAAGACCTGTATGAAGATTTTGATGGGGATTTTTGTGGTGTTTCTCTATTCCATGCCCTCCTGGGCTGCTGATGATAGCGTTGCCCAGATGCAGCAGGAACTGAGGGCAATGAAGGCCGAGCTAGAGGCCCTGAGGGCCGAGATGAAGGCCGATAAGGAGACCATTAAGGCCCACGACGATGAGCTCCTGGCCTCCAAGCAGGAGTTCAGCCAGCTTTCCAGCGAGGTAAGGAACTGGAAGGCCAACCCCGAGGCCGTAGAGACCTTGAAGGATCAGATCAAGAAGGAGTTGGGCTTCGTCCCCAACGTCTATAACGAACTGGCTAACAAGATCCGCCTTGGGTTTGAGCTCCGTACCAGGGGCGAGTACGAGGACAACTGGCATGCCCTGTTGCACCATCTTCCAGAGGCTGCAAATGCCACCGGTGGCGACAACACTACTGGTGTGGGTCGTGGGGGTGGAAGGAGCGAGGATTCCACTTACGTATTAAATCGTGTCAGGTTTAACATTGATGCCGACGTCCACGAGCACCTCAGGACCTTTGTGCAGTTCCAGGATTCCAGATTCTGGGGCTGGGAAGGCAAGAACGGTCATACTTACATATTAGAGCCGGTAGGGTTCGGTACGGACAATGCGAATAACCGTATCGATATCCATCAGGCCTATGTGGACATCAAGAAGCTCTTTAACCCCAACCTGGTATTCAGGGTAGGTCGTCAGGAGATTATATGGGGTACGCCCGGTCCTGGGGATATAGGCCACAGGGTGTTGGGTGATTTCGGATGGTCTAACATAGGTGTGACCTTTGATGCCATAAGGGCGATGTGGGATACCGAGAGGTATGGTGCAGAGGCCTTTGCCTCTGTTTTGCGGAAGTTTGAAAATGCCGGTGGCGGCAGGGATAGAGACGATGAGGACCACCGGTTGTTCGGTGGAAGGTTCACCTTCAAGAAGCTTATACCGAACGGTACCCTTGAGCTCATGTACCTGATGGATAACGACCAGCAGGAGGTGTCAATCGAGCATACCGCTCCTGCAGACACGGGAGAGATGGAGGTACACGACGCAGGCTTCAGGGCGGTGGGTAAGGTAGGAAAGCCTGTAGACTACTTCGCTGAGTACCATTACCAGATAGGCGACTTCAGGGGCAATGCCCATGAGGCCCATGCTGGTGTGATTGGTGCTGGGTATAAAGTTGACCAGATTATGTGGAAGCCCAGGTTTGGGTATGAGTTTGACTGGTCCCCTGGAGACCCCAGGCCTATCCAGTCGGGTAGCAACAAACACCGCACCTTCCACAACTTCTACCCAACGAACCATGCCCATTATGGTTACGCGGACTTGATGGCCTGGAAGAACATGATGGGCCACAGGTTCCAGATAAAGGTCTTCCCCACCAAGAAGCTGACGGCATGGGTAGACTTATGGAAGTTTAACATTGACCAGAGCAGGGATGCATGGTATCATGCTGGTCAGGGTCCCCTGCGTGCTCAGTCTACCTTTGACCGTACTGAGAACCTTGGTAAGGAAGTAGACCTTACACTGAATTATAGCCTGTACAAGAACGTGGGCATCCTGACGGGCTACTCCAGGTTCTTAGGTGGGGCCGCGGCCAGGCGTGTGGATGGCTCCAGGTCTGACGGTGACACTAATTGGGGATTCGTACAGCTCACGGTTAGTTTCTAGTTTTATCACCCTCCCCCTCCCCCCTCCCATCAAGGGAGGGGGAAAGAGGGATAAAAGTTTTCCCCTACCTGAGCCCTCCCCCCTTGTGGGGGAGGGAAGGGAGAGGGGGATTTGAACGTTGTAAGTGTTTGTAGAGTTATAGTGTCTTAGCCGACCAAAAAGGGATGGGTTAGTATGACCCATCCCTTTTTTTATTTTGAATTTTGTAGGGGCAGGCCCGCCTGAGGCGGATGCCTGCCCTGTACCTGTACCAGAACGGTACGGGGGACTGCCCTGATATTGGGCAACCACAGGGGATGGACAACCACAGGGGGTTGCCCCTACATACCATCCCTTAAGCCCATTGGTACGCCTAAGGCGGATAATGGCAGGACTACGGAGTTAATAATGGTACATTTCCCCTTTAGCAAAGGGAAAGTGTGATTAGAATAATCCCCCTCAATCCCCCTTTAGAAAAGGGGGAAGTTTGGAAGGAGGAAGTTAGGAAAGGGGAGGATGTAAGTCTCCCTCATGTTCCTCTTTAGGGAAGGGGGAAGTGTAATCCCCCTCGGTTCCCCTTTAAAAAAGGGGAAGTGAGGTAAAAAAGTATGGGGGTGGAGAAATCGAGTAACATCAGAGGGATTAAGGTCTAATAGCGAAGGATAACAGTGCCCACATGGCGGTAATAATCAGGGTGGCGAAGCCAATCAGTAGACCAATCATCCAGTTAATAATCTCACGCTTGTCTTTCTCAGTCTTTGTCAGTATCTCAATCCTGAGACCTTCGGTCTTTTCATATAGTTTAGCAAGGATTTCGGTCTTATCCCTCTCGGTTTTTTCGTAAAGCTGATCCAGTCTTTGAGATATAGAATTCAGCCTTTCCTTGATAACCTCAAAGAGGGACTCAAGCCTTGCTACCCTGTGTTCTAATTCCTCTAATGTGGGCATGTCAAAATTATACTATTTTCTTTTTGCCTGTCCAAAAGATTTTTAACTAAGGCCTCGCAATGGGAATTATTAGTCTATTCCTCCACCCCCAGGGCCTTGCGTATCTCTTCCGGTAGTCGGTGGGGTTTGAAGTTTGCGTTCAGGCATACAAGGGTAGAAGAGCCTTCGGCCAGCAGTTGGCCGTCCTCTTCCCTATGGATTTTGTAGGTTAGCTCCATCTGTGCTGCTGTGAGCCTGGTTGGGCAGGTTTCTACAATCAGGACGTCATCAAAGTGGGCAGGGGATTTGTACTTACAGTACGCCTCCAGGACGGCCAGGTATATGCCCCTTTTTTCCAACTCTGCGTAGTTGATGCCCAGGTTGCGGAGGTATTCAATGCGGGCCATCTCAAAATAGCTGAAGTATCTTGAGTGATGCACTACCCCCATCTTGTCAGTCTCAGAGTATCTGACCCTGATTTTTATGGTTTGCGGTTTCATGAGCTAGGGACTAGGGATTAGGGGCCTAAATTACAAAGTTCAAATGTCAAATGAAATCCAGGGCCTAAATAACAAATGTCAGATGAGATTTCTGACATTTGAGCGTTGACATTGATTTGGCATTTTGGTTTTGTCATTTGGATTTTCCCTAGTCCCTATTCCCTGTCCCTAAAACCTGCTTATGCCTTTCTGGCCGCCTTCGGGTAGCCGCAACCTTTAGGTTGCGCCAGTATACGCAGGCTAAAGCCTGCGGCTACCTGGCTGCCTTAAGGAAGGAGTCGCTGTATATCTGCCTGTTAAGTATCATTTCGGTACAGATAGCGGCGTTCATGAGATCCTCATCCAGGACATCCATCACTGCGGCATCCAGTCCCGCAGCCAGGGCCATGGCCAAAAAGGTCCTGTTTATTAATGACCTCTCCTTTGTCCCCTGGGAAAGGTTGCTAAGGCCCACTATGATGTGCGGTGATGGGTCGGAGATGTACCTTATCTGGCGGAAGACCTCCAGCATCAGAGTGGGTTGTTTTTGATCCACGTTTATGGGGAAGAGGATTGGGTCTATAAAGAGCCTTGTGGGTTCAAGACCGTATTCTACGGCCTTGGCAACTATGTTAGCGGCAATTTCTACCCTCTTATCAATATCCTGGGGTATACCCTGCTTATCTATGGTTAGACAGACAAGGGAGGCATTTTTCTCCAGGGCCAGGGGGATGTATTTATCCAGTTCCTCTGCCTGGCCCTTACAGGAATTGATAAGCGATGGACCCTTGACCACCTCCAGTGTGGCCTTTACGACCTCAAACTTCTGACTGTCTATGGAAATGGGGGTGTTGGTAACCTCCTGGGTAACCTGGACGAGCCACTTCATGGTGTCAATAGGGTCAGAGGCTGCGGTACCTACGTTCAGGTCAAGGAAACTGGCCCCCGCCTCTGCTTGCCTTCTTGCCAGTTCTTGTACTGGCCGTGGGTCGCGGTTCATTATGGCCTTCTTTACGTCAGAGAACATCCCGTTTATGCGTTCTGCTACTGAAATCATAGCTTTTCTATCCTCATCATGGAGTGTAGCGTGTGAGCTTGTCTCGCACGTAATGACGCAGGCTAAAGCCTGCGGCTACTATTTTTCATTGGCATACAGGGCATCTATATGTTTCTTAATGGCTGCCACGGCCTTTGGGTGATACATCCTCAGGATGTCAACCCCGGACTGTATCAGGGTGGCGGCGGTGACCGTTTCCCATAGTGGCCCTCGCTCTGCGGCCAGTCCCCAGCCAGGGGCCTCATCGTCGGGTGCCTTGGCCTCCTTGCTCCTCCAGGACTCATAACCCACGTTGCAGAGGACCGGCAGGGCCAGGAATTTGTCTCCCATGAGGGCAGCCAGGCGTTCCCTCTCCTGGATTGAGTAAGCATATTCTATGCCATAACCCAGGGCCCCAGTGGTCTGGAACATGATTATCCTGTCCAGCGGGAAGCCAATGTCTGTAACCAGGATGTTCACTTGTTTTTGTATGTTCACGTCAACGGGGGCCTGGGTTACCAGGTTGTGGCCGTCGGCCATACAATTGGCCATGAGGTTCTTGTAGTTATCCTGGGTGGCAGCGGCCAGGAGGCACCGTTCTCCCTTGGTGGCCTGGCTTACCTTGGGCATGACCTCGTTATCCTTGTGCGGGTCGTCGCAGCCCCATATGATGAGTGGCACGCCCACCGCCTGGAGTACGGATAGAACGGTCTTGACGGCCTCTTCTGCACTCTTATTGCCCTTGTCTGGGTGGATGCCATCCAGTTTGATGCAAATTAAATCTGCGCCGTACTTTTCTACGCACTTTTTGGCCCAGAGGGCCGGGTTTGAAATTACGTCCTTGAACGGCTCCAGGAGGGCCGGGGGCCAGTCTTCAGGTGGGACGTCCAGGACGTCCATGGCTATTACTGGCCTGTGACCGGGACACCCCTCAAAGTCCATGAAGGGGACACAGCTTGCCCCTCCCACCGTCACCACCTTCTGTCTCGTGCCTCCCTGCTCTTTGGTGGCCCCTATGGTGACCTCTATTACCTCTCCGGACCACTTCTCAGCAACGTTAGGTATCTGCATCAGCCTTTTCTCTCTCCTCTATAGTGTCCGCCTGAGGCGGATTTTGGTTTATTCTTTTTGTCCAGCCGCTGCCTGAAGGCCTCCTACGGGTATGTATTCCTTCAAGAATCGGCTCAGGGCCTTGTAGGTGGCATTATCCCTGGAAATTTCCAGGAGGGAAACCCCACCGGAGGAGGCGAAGAATATCTCATCATCGTAAAGGAAACTTGCCTTTGGCTCCAGGCCCTCTTTTTTGAGGTTTTCCTGGACCCTTTTGTCAATGTTGTCACGGGGGACCTTGTTAATAATGAAGACCTTTTCTTTTATACTCAGTGGGAGGGTCTCAGCGAGTTTCATTATCCTTTTGGCGGTAAGGACTCCTACTACGGTAGGTTCGCAGACCACTAGCATGAGGTCTACACGGTTGGTCGTACGGCGCGAGAGATGCTCCATTCCTGCCTCATTATCAATGACTACGTAAGGATAATTTGAACCCAGCTTATCCAGATATTTTCTCAGGAGGTTGTTGACGTAGCAGTAGCAACCAGGCCCTTCTGGCCTCCCCATGACCAAGAGGTCAAACTTGGAGCTCTCCACTACGCACTCTTCAATGCAATACTCTATGTATCTCTCCTTGGACATCCCTGCGGGGAAGTCTAGCCGTTTTTCTATTACTCCCTCGCGTATGTCGGAGATGGCCTTTTCGTACTCCACCCCCAGAGCGGCCCCCAGGGAGGAGTTGGGGTCTGCGTCCACACCTAGAGTGGACTCCCCTAAGGTCTCAATTATGTACCTGATGGTCAGGGCGGCCAGGGTGGTTTTGCCCGTACCTCCCTTTCCTGCCAGGGCGATGGTGAAAGCCATTAAGTACTCCTTCTGGTAAATTCTGGACTAAGAAATAATATACAAAAATGCAGACCCTCTGCAAAAGTCAGTTTTGGGGAGTTTCCAGCAAACTCATTACAATTGGATGAGATTGCTTCGCCCGCCTCCAGCGGTCTCGCAATGACATTTTTGAGAGAAACCTCAACTTGTTTATATACTGCTTTATATACAATACATCAAACCCCTTAGTTAAAGGAAGGGTGCTTTCTGGCCAATTCCTTATAAACCGTAGGGAACTCGTCTGGATTGGTGTGGGGCAGGAAGTTGGCCGAGATGAATTCGTCCATATATTTAGGGTTACTCATCAAGTCGAAGTAGGTCATCTTGGAGGCAATTTCCTTGACCCTGTTCATGGCCTCCTGTGAGAGGAGGCTTAACCTTGCCCCGGCCAGGGAGCTGTTGCCCACGAAGTGAATCCTGTCGGTGGGTATCTCAGGGAGCATGCCGATGGTGATTGTATTTCTGACGTCCAGATAATTACCAAAACCCCCTGCGAGGTACACCCTCTGGATATCGGAGGGCTTCATGTGCATGGCCTCCAGCAGTGTGGCTACGGCGGAGTATATGGCGGCCTTGGAGCGGATGAGGTTTTGTATGTCGGCCTGGGTAATGACTATGTCGGAGCCCGTGGCCGTTTGTGTTGCATTTACTATTAAGAACTCCAGGCCCTCTTCGGTCTCACGAATCCTGGGGGTGTTGCCCTTTATTAACTTTCCTGATTTATTAATAGCCCCGGAGCGCAGGAGTGCA
>FWPU01000413.1_pt1 | contig 21001 bp, 20 predicted proteins | sample 2228361 | NCBI WGS metagenome assembly FWPU01 (sample SAMEA103939777, study PRJEB20133) | metagenome
GAAAAAAAAAAAAGTGGTTTTTGGAAATCAGGACACCAACCTACATTGTGGGCATCATTTTTGTATTTTGACTTTTGCTTTGCTATATGGGTTTTGAATGGAGCAATGGATCCATTCATCAGTGAAGATTTTGGATTGAGTCCTGTTCAAAAGGGTTTTATGATATCTGTGCCAATTCTGGCAGGGGCATTAATGAGATTCCCATTAGGGGTATTAGCTCAATATATTACCAGAAAAGGAGCAGCATTAGTGGAAATGGGCATGATAGAAATTGCTTTGCTTTATGGATATTTTATGGTGGACACTTATTCTGAGGTTATTAACATGGGAATTTTATTAGGTATTGCAGGTGCAAGTTTTGGTGTAGCTTTATCATTAGGCTCTGGATGGTTCCCTCCAAAATATAAGGGATTTGCTATGGGAATTGCAAATAAGAATCCCATCAAAAGGACAGATATTTTCAAATGGTGTTAATATCACCTCTTTATTTCCTGAACAGCGAAACCTCGGATATTTACCACAAGATAATATGTTATTTCCTCATTTAAATGTAAAAGAAAATATCGCATATCCATTAAGAATAAAAAACAACAATAACAATAAAATCATATTAGAAATAGCAGAAAAATTATACATATCAAATATCTTAAACAGAAATATTCAATCTCTGAGTGGTGGAGAAATACAAAGAGTGGCTTTAGCAAGATGTTTAGTAGCGGGAAATAAAACTCTTCTATTAGATGAACCTACATCAGCACTTCATTATTCGTTAAGAAATGAATTTTGTTACTTTCTAAGGGAAATACAAAAACAGTTCGCCCTTAATATCATCATGGTTACACATGACATTACAAGTGCTTTTACAATAGCGGATAATATTATATTTTTAATGGACAACAAAATTCACCAGGTATTTAATAATGCAAGTAAAATAAAATTTATTCCTGCTAATTCTAAAATAGCAGCATTTATGGGAATTAATAATATATTCAAAGGTATTCTTTCATCTTCAAATACAATTATTTCTCCTGCTCTTAATACAACACTATTTATTAAAGAACAGATTCAAAAACTTACAAGTACTACAATACAGTTTGGAATAAAACCCGAAGATGTTAGAATTATTATTGCTGAAAGAAAAAATGAATATGCTAATGCAGTAAATAAAATAAAAGCTAAAGTAAAAAAAATATACAATACCCTTTATTTTTATACCATTATTGCTGTTCCTTATGAAACTAATCAGTTAATAGAAATCCACTATCCCCTAACAAAATCAGCAAAAATTCAACTCACCGAAGATGCAGATATAGAAATTATTTTAAAGCCTGAATGCATTTTTATACTTGATGAGTAACATTTAGTGTATTAATCCTTATTATTATCAATAAGATAGAAATTTAAAAAGTAACAATAAATGTTGACTTAAAAAAGTTTAATTCCACTCCACTTAAAAAGCAATTTTAATGATTACCTCTTTTAATTTGCCTCACAATGACATGCCCTGAAGGTGTAACAACCTTTAAAAAGGTCACACTATCTCCTACTACAAATTCTACTATAGCTCCAGGGTGATGAAAATCATAAAATGCTCCTGTATCACTTTCTTGAATTCTTCCTGTATCGCTGTCGTATAAATCAGCAATAATTCCATTTTTTTTCTTCAACTATTGATGGCATATAGGTATATATTTAAGTTTTGATACAAATTTAATTATTTTTTTAATAATCAGCAAAATTTATTTTTATTAAATTGCAGGCTTGATTAGCTAAATAATGAATGTCTTGTGTAATAAAACACATCCTGTAATAGTGATTTTATGTAGAGTACTATATTGTTATCTTTTTATTTTTAACTTATTTTCTCAAAATAATCCTAAATACGTTGATTCTTTGTTACAAGAATTAAACCACTCTCATCACGACAGCACTCTGGCAAAAATGTATTTAGATTTATCTCTTGCGTATGAAAAATTAGATGTTAGTAAAGCAATAATTTATGCACAAAAATCTTTAGAAATATATCAGAAAAGTAATGATGATTATAGGATGATAAAAGTATGGTATAGATTAGGAGAGCAATATAAAGATATAGGTGACTATCAAAACGCTTTAAAATATGGAATAAAACTACTTCAAAGTAGTGATAAAATAAAAGATAAGAGGTTACGATATAGAACTAAACTTGATGGTTTACACTTAATGATAGGAGTGTACTTTATCACTGATTTTATTAAGGCATATCCTTACATTAAAGAGCAATTATTTATTGCAAAGCAAATAAAAGACAAGGAAGACGAAGGTATAGCACAATATAATATGGGAAATTACTTTATATATTCAGCATTTACAGAAAAAGAGGATTCTATTAAGAAATATCAGTACTTAGATAGCGCTTATGAATCTTACACAAGTGCTATGAATATCTTTAATTCATCTGTAATACCAGACAAAGTATCACACATATTATCCTGTAAAGAAAACATAGCAACTATTTATAATCATAAATTACAATATGATAAAGCGATTGCTTATTATTTAGAAATAATGCGAACTTATGAAGAAATGAAAGACTACGATGGAATGGTATCTACCTATAATAATATAAGCACTTGTCTTATGAGTATTAAAAAACACAACGAGGCTATTGATTACTTAAATAAAGGTATTTCTACGTGTGAAAAAGTAGGAATATATACCTACCTTCCTTATTTATATTCAAACTTATCTGAAGCGTATGAAAAAGTGGGAGATTATAAAAATGCTTTATTATATTCTAAGAGGAGTAAAGCAGTGAATGATTCTATTATGGATATAGAAAAGAGTAAAAACATACAGGAACTTTCTGTAAAATATGAGACTCAACTAAAAGATGCCGAAAATAAAATTTTAAAATCCAGGACAGAGCGACAAAAAATTATTAGTTGGAGTATAGGTATTATGTTATTGCTTTTGTCTTTAGTTACTTTTTTGGTATATAAGGCATATCAAAATAAGAATAGAGTTAACAGATTAATAACTATACAGAAACAGCTAATAGAACAGAGAAATAAAGATATTATAGACAGTATCATTTATGCTAAACGCATACAACATGCGATATTACCATCTTTAAAAATATGGAAAGAGTTATTACCAAATAGTTTTGTACTATATTTACCGAAAGATATAGTAGCGGGGGATTTTTATTGGATGGAGGATATGGAAGATTATATTTATGTGGCGGCAGCCGACTGTACAGGACATGGAGTACCTGGGGCTATAGTGAGTGTGATATGTAGTAATGCCTTAACGAAAGCTGTAATAGAAGATAAGCAGGTAGAAACGAATGGCATATTAGATACTACCCAATCTATAGTAGTGGAGAAATTAAGTAAAGCAGAGGAGAACATACAAGATGGAATGGATATATGTTTGATTAGGATAGATAAAAAAGATAGACGTCATATACAATATAGTGGAGCCAATAGACCATTGTATATTGTATCAGAAAAAGGAGAGATACAAGAAATAAAACCTGATAAACAGCCTATAGGAAAATACGATAATGAACAGCCCTTTAATAAACAAGACATAATACTTTCTTCGAATGATACGATATATTTAGCTACCGATGGGTATTCAGATCAATTTGGTGGAGATAAAGATAAAAAGTTTTCTGCTAAATCATTACGAAAATTATTATCAGATATAGCAAATAAAAACATAGAGCAACAAAAGGAAATATTTTTAGACACTCATATAAAATGGCGTGGTAAACTTGAGCAAACAGATGACATAACCGTAATAGGAATAAAAATAACATAAAATAAATTCTATGGTTAATAAAAAGCAATTAAACAAATCGGAAAAAATAAAAAACTTTAATCCCAATGATGCAGCACTATACGATGGCATATTTGGATTGCCCTTTAATGCAGAAGAAAGTAATACCGTCTTAATTCCTGTTCCATGGGAAGTAACAGTGAGCTACCACTCAGGAACAGCTGCAGGCCCAGAGGCTATATTAGAAGCATCGTATCAAGTAGATTTATATGACCCTTTCTTAAAAGATGCATGGAAATATGGAATATACATGGAAAAAGCTAATCCCAAAATTATCCAGAAAAATAAAGTTTATAGAAAAAAGGCAGAACAGTACTTTAAACTATTAGACAAAAATTCTAGAACTGCTGAAAAACAAAAACTAATAAAAGAAATTGATTCTGCTTGTACATGGATGAACGAAGAGGTAAGAATGATAACATCTAAATATCTTTTGCAAAAGAAGTTAGTAGGACTTGTGGGCGGAGACCATTCTACACCCTATGGATTCATCCAATCTGTGGCAGATCACTTTGGAAATTTCTCTATCTTACAAATAGACGCTCATGCAGACCTTCGCGAGGCTTATCAGGGATTGAAGTTTTCACATGCTTCTATTATGTATAATGTGGTAAAATATATTAATTCATTAACTAAACTTGTTCAAGTTGGTATTCGCGATTATTGTGAGGAAGAATACAATATTTCTCAAACGCATCCTAAAATTAAAACTTTCTACGATAAAGATGTTAAACACGCTATGTACCGTGGAGATTCGTGGGATAAAATTTGCAACAGAATTGTTAAGGAATTGAGTGACAAAGTTTATATTAGTTTTGATATTGATGGATTAGATCCTAAACTTTGCCCTAATACAGGAACACCTGTTGCAGGTGGCTTTGATACCGAACAAATATTATATCTATTTGAAAAAATTGCTTTGAGCGGAAAAAAAATTATCGCTTTTGACTTAAACGAGGTAGCACCTGGAAAAAATAATGATTGGGATGCAAATGTTGCTGCAAGATTGTTGTATAGAATAATTAATACTGCTCAGAGAAGTCTTCATGCATTATAAAAAATAATAAATTCTCTTTGTTTTGAAGAGTTAACTTAATACAATTCAATGAAATGTGTGGCATAGCTGGCATCACAACAATAGATAAAAATATAAATATACCATCATGGTTGGCAACAGCATCTTTGATACTTCAACACAGAGGACCTGATGATGATGGAATAGTAGTATTTAATGGTAATATTCATTATTGTTCTAAAATTCATCATCCACAAAGACCTCATCCTCATTTACCATATTTGCAATTTATCAATTTTCAGCAAATTCCACAACAATCTTTTGATGTAGGTTTGTTACACAGAAGGCTTTCTGTGATTGACCTTTCAGAACTTGGACATCAGCCAATGTGTACTGAAGACAAAGAATTATGGATAACTTACAATGGAGAAGTATATAATTACTTAGAAATTAAAAATCATCTTCAGCAAAAAGGCTTCTCTTTTTTCAGTAATAGCGATACAGAAGTTGTATTGAAAGCATATATATATTGGGGAAAAAATTTTGTCCATCATCTTGATGGAATGTGGGCATTAGCTATTTATGATACAAGAACGCATGAAATTATTTTATCAAGAGATAGAATAGGTGTTAAACCTTTATATTACTATCAATCGAAAAATGTATTTGCTTTTGCAAGTGAACAAAAAGTTTTCTTAAAATCAAAACTCGTACCTTTTAATATCAATCAAAAAGCATTAACTAAATATCTTATAGATAATGTATTAGAAGAAGACGAACAATTATTTCAAGATATCCAGGAATTATACCCATCAGAAATAATGACAATTAGTATCAAAAATTTAGCTATTCAGAAAAAAAGATATTTTGATTTAAACAGCTTACAATCTTTACCATTTATTAAAGATGAAACTAAAATTATAGAATTCTCTAAAAATATTATCAATCAAAGCATACAACAACATTTAAGAAGTGATGTAGAAATAGCAGTGTCATTAAGCGGTGGAATAGATAGTTCCATCATTGCAGTATCTTCTGCACAATATTCAAATTATCCATTACATACATTTTCTATAGTTTTTCCACAACATCAAAGTATAGATGAGAGTTCTTATATCAATGCAGTAAGCCGCCATATCAATAGCATTCCTCATCATGTCACTCCTCAACCGCAAGATTTCTTTAATAGTGTAGAAGAGCTTTTATATTCTCAAGATATTCCTATATGGAGTACGAGTACTTATAATCAGTTTTTGCTGATGAAAAATGTCAAACAACAAGGAATAAAAGTAATATTAAGCGGGCAAGGAAGTGATGAACTTTTTGCGGGATATCAACATCATTATATAGCTTTATGGTTTTCTTTTTTATCAAAATTTGAACTACTGAAATTTTTTAAGCATATTCAAAATTCAAAAGAATTTATTCGACATCCATATCAAACAATATTCAAAGTTTGGATAAAAAACTATTATCATCATAAAAAACAAATAATCTCCCGTTTTTTATCAAAGGACATACTTAATGTCTATGAACATCAAAGTATACATTATATCAGCAACTCGCTCGCCTCAGAACTAATAAAAGATTTGTCTTTTCGTCGCTTGAAAGCATTTCTCAAATGTGAAGACAGATGTAGCATGTGGCACAGTATAGAGAGTCGCTTACCCTTTGTAGACAACATTCGTTTAACTCAATGGGCTTTTCAAATCCCCGATAGTCTGAAGTTAAAAAATGGTGTTAGTAAGTATATTTTAAGAGAGGCGTTTAAAGATGTTTTGCCAAAAGAAATTTATCACAGAACAGATAAAAAAGCCTTTGATGCACCTTTATTGGAATGGATGAAATTGTACGAGGAACCAATTAAGGAAGAAATACTCAATGGATATAAAGAAATTCTTAACACTCAAAAAATTGAAAAGATAAGCTTTCAAAAGCAACTCTCAAAAATAGAAATAGATTTGATATTTAAACTTTTCATAATCAGTAAATGGAAAAATATATGGTAATTTAAAAATGTTTAAGTTCAGGAAGATTATTAGTGATAATTTTCTAATGACAAATTTTAGATTAATCAATTTTTGTATTTACAATTTTTCTTATTTCTCTCTCTTTTTCTTCTGCTTCTTGTTCTATTTTTTCTATGTCTTTTAAGATTTCTTTTACTTCATCAAGATATGAAATGCTTTGAGCATTTATTTTTACATTCATTTTTGCACCGAACACAGCTGTTTTGATGCACATAGCACCTACTCCTACATCAGTAATAGAGTTTGGATTACCTTTTTCTGCTATTATCTTTAATATGTCGAGGCACTGTATGGCGGTTTTCATGGTTTGATAAGGAACCATCAAGGCTTTAAGGTTTGCTTTATCAATAGCCGATTTTCGTTGCTGTTTTTCTTGTTCTGTGTTTTTAGGTAATGCGTAAGCATTCATTACTTCATTAAAAGCAAGGGTATCTTGATCTATTAGTTGTAATAATTGTTGTTTTAATGCTTGTAATTGTTCTGCGTAATTGCTAAAGAATTCAGTTTGTTCTTCCCATCCTTTTTTGTTAGCAGATAGATTAGCTACCATTGCACCTAAGGCTGCGCCTAATGAACCGCACAATGCAGAAACAGAACCTCCACCGGGAGCAGGGCTTTCAGATGCGGTAGTGTCTACAAAATCTTTTATAGTTTTATTGATAAGTTCACTCTCTTTTGGGTTAGCAAGAAGATACTCTATAATCCTCTCTTCTGGAATGAAAGATTTTAACTCATCAAGTCCCATTGTTTTGACAGCTATTTTAATAAGTTCGGCTTCACTAACTCCTGCTGATAAAACTTGTTTTTTTAAGAAATACTTACCGGCATCTGTTAATGCCTTTAGCGGAACCAGTCCTACTAATTCTGATCCTGTAACTCTTAGTCCTCGTTTTTCAGCACTGATACAGCATGCTTCAAATGCTTTGTGCAGAGGAGTAATGTCTGTGTCTACTAAATTCATTGATACTTGTGCAATTCCATATTCTTCAATGTACCAGCCTATTCCCTTCACTGCTTTGCACATTCCAGGTTGAGTTTTAGGTGTACCATCTTCGTTATATATGATTTTTCCATTGGATTTTCCGCCTTCTCGCATCACCCTGCCAGCTTCTCTGACATCAAAGGCCACAGAGTTTGCTCTGCGAACCGATGTAGTGTTTAAGTTAACATTGTATGCGATTAAGAACTTTCTGGCGCCGATGACTGTTGCTCCTCGTTTAGGGTCCATTTCAGATGGACCAAAATCTGGTTTCCATTCGGGGAGTTTTATTTTTTCAAAGAATCCCTCGTATTCACCAGAACGAATAACGGAAAGGTTTTTTCTATATTCTTTATCTTGAGCATACTCGTATAAATATACGGGGATTTTTAATTCTTCTCCAACTCGTTTGGCAAGTTTTACAGCGTATTCTACAGTTTCTTCCATTGTGATACCTTTAATGGGCACTAATGGACAAACGTCTGTCGCCCCCATACGAGGATGTTCCCCTTTATGTTTACTCATATCGATAAGTTCGCCTGCTTTTTTGATGGCATTAAAAGCGGCTTCTATGACGGCTTCTGGGGTGCCAGCAAATGTTACAACGGTTCTATTAGTAGCTGCTCCCATATCTACATGAAGAAGTTTAACTCCATCTGTAGAGGTAATAACGTCGGTAATTTGATTGATAATATCTTTATTTTTTCCTTCACTAAAATTAGGAATACATTCTATTATTCTTTCCATTTATTTTTTGTGCGAAAGTTAAGTAAAAGTATGGCAGTACTAAAAATAAGGTGAATTTTTTCTTATTTATTCGCTGAATTATTAGGTGACTGATTGTTGGTAGTAGTAGTATTAGAAATAGTAGTAGAAGTAGGTGAAGGAGGGGGTGGAGGAACAAAAGCACCTGACTTAATAGCGCTATCTACAGCTAATTGAGCATCTAACATTTGATTATCTACACTTTTAAGAAGTGTATCACTCATGATTATTCCTTTTTGGATGAATTCATCTTTTGTCTCAGCAGGTTTACTACAGGAAATAAGCATGAATGTACATATAGGTAGCATGAAAGAATATAGTAATTTTTTCATATAATTTTTACTTAAGAATAAGGAGGTGCAAAGGTAAAACAAATTCTTTATACAATAACGGGAAGATTTAAAATAAAAAAGCTCTTACTTTATTAAGTAAGAGCTTTTTTATTTTTTCTAAAGATTAATGACTTTCTTCTGCATGATTGGCAGAATCTGCAGGAGCAGCTTGTTGTGCAGATGAATCTGGTACAGCAGGAGCTGTATCAGTTGTTGTAGCTTCAGTAGTTGTTGTTTCTTGAGTTTGTTCTTGGTTTTCTTGCTTTTCACCGCTGCTGCAAGCATAGAAAACAGCCATTCCACTGATTGCTAATAATGCAAATACTTTTTTCATGTTTTTGGGTTTTTAAGGATTTCCCATTTATTCTAAAGTAAATGAAAAAGTAACCTTAATAATAGAAATTTTTTGATAATTTATTGATAATCAATAATTTAAATTTTTATTCTTATATTATTCTCACAAAAAGGTTACTTTTGTAATTTTCAGTGAATTAATGTAAGGAGAAATGCGATATTCTGATTTAGATTTTATAAATGGCATCAAAGAACAAGATGAACATATTTTGAAATCACTTTATCATCAATATTTTAGAATGGTAAGACATTTTATCATAACGAATAATGGAAATGAAACAGATGCGAAAGATATTTACCATGAAACTTTAATAGTACTTATCAATACTGTGAAAAAAGAGGGTTTTATACTTACTTCTTCTCTTTCAACTTTGATATATGCTATTAGTAAAAAATTATGGTATAAACATTTACAAAAAAATAGAAATACTTTTTTTGTTGAAGGTTTATATGAAAAGGAATTTGAAAAAGCTGACAATGAAATAGGCGTTTCTTTACAAGAACATGAAGAAAAAGAGCAGAGGATTCAGAGAATACAAGTGGCTATACAATCTTTAGGGAATAAGTGTTATCAAATACTAAAAGAATTTTACTATAACCAATTATCTATGGAGCAAATAGCAGAAAAACTAAAATACAATAATGCTGATGTGGCTAAAAATCAGAAATATAAATGTTTGCAAAGATTAAAAAGATATTTTTTAGAAAATAGCATATATACATCTACAAAAACTATGAATTATGAATCCAAAGATGACAGATTGGTTTGATAAATATTTATTAAACCAAATGAGTGATGAAGAAAAAAGAGAATTTTTGCAAGCCTTGGACAATGATGAGTTATTGAAGAATGATTTTCTGAATTATCAAAATCTGATAAATTCCTTTAATGAGTATCATGAAAGAAATGAATTAGAAAATAAGTTTAATGAATGGTATTTAGAAGAGAATCTTTCCTCAAAAGGAGCAAGAAATAAGGCATGGTGGTCAGTATTTTATATTGCTGCATCTATAGCTTTGATAATAACTTTTTTAGGAATATGGGTTTATGATACCTTAAAGAGTGAAACTAAAAGACATAGCCAAGAACTTACTTATTTGAAAAAAGAAATAAAACAAATTCAAAATCAACAAAATACTATTGTGAGAAATTTTCAGAAAATTCAGCAGCAGAAGTATGCACCTGCTAATAGCCAATCCACAGGTTTTTTAATCTCTTCTAAATATATTATTACCACTTATCATTCCATTCAAAATGCAGATTCTATTTTTGTAGAAAATGATTATTGTTCTCGTTCAGAAGCTAAAGTTGCATATGCAAACAAATTTTTAGATGTTGTATTGCTTTATGTTCCTACTTTGAGTATTTCAACTAATAATATACATTTGATAAACGGACAAGTAGAACTTGGAAATAGTGTATTTACACTTGGCTTTCCGACATCTCAATTAGTTTACAATGAAGGATACATTAGTGCTCTTAATGGTTATGAGGATGATTCCGCCTATTATCAGATTACTTTGCCTTTAAATCCGGGTAATAGTGGTGGTCCTTTGTTTGATATAAAAGGCAATCTTATTGGCGTGGTAGTTAGTAAAAATACCAGCATGGAAGGAGTAGCGTTTGCATTAAAATCTAATATGTTGTATGCCTTGAAAGATTCTCTTTCCGCAGACTCTTTGAAAAATATCTGGTTAAACGCATTCAATGAAAAATCATTTCATTACAACAGTAAAAATACTATGATTCAAAAATTTAAACCTATGGTATTTAAGATTTTTGTTTATCAAAATGAGAAAATGTAATTGTTTCACATACTTGTGCTATCATTAGCTGTGAAGATTTACTACTTATTACTTAATTGAATTATGAGCTCATCCAAGCATTATTGTGGTTTTGTGAATATCATCGGATTCCCGAATGTTGGAAAATCTTCATTAATCAATGCTATTATGGGTTTTAAGCTTAACATTGTTACTCCTAAGCCTCAAACGACCCGGCATCGTATATTAGCCATGTATAATGAGCAAAATTATCAAATAGTTTTTTCCGATACACCGGGTATTGTTCAAAAGCCATCATATCAATTACATCAAAGAATGCTTCAGTATGTAGAGCAAACATTTCAAGATGCTGATATAATGCTTTTAATGATTGATGCCCAGAATCCTAATGATTTGCCACAGGAATATATAGACAGATTAAAAAGTTGTGATTTTCCAGTTATTATAGTTATTAATAAAATAGATTTGGTGAGTGATACTGCTTTATCAGAATTGGAGGAACATTGGCGTCACATATTACCAAACGCTATTATTAAAAAAATATCCGCTGTCAACAACATAGGAATAAAAGAACTTATAGAACAAATAAAAAAACTTTTACCAGAATCTCCTCCTTATTATGAGAAAGATGATATCACGGATAAATCAGAAAGATTTATCGTGAGTGAAATTATTCGTGAAAAAGTTTTATTGCTTTACAAGGAGGAAATTCCATACGCTGTGGAAATTATCGTGAATTCATTTAAGGAAGAGAAAAAAATAATTCGCACAGAGGCAGATATTATTGTAGAACGAGAGACGCAAAAAATGATTCTTATTGGAGAAAAGGGAAAAGCTATAAAACAGCTGGGAATAGCTGCCCGTAAAGACCTTGAGATTTTTTTTAAAAAACAGATTTACTTAGGATTACATGTGAAAGTAGAAAAGAACTGGAGAAATAATAAAAACAAATTAAATTATTTTGGATATAAAACTGGAGATTAGGTTTTGAATTACCCTTTTTTAATTCGTACTTTGATTTTTACTTTTTAATTATTTATATTTGCCTTTAACAAAGATGATTTTTTGTAAGTTATATACATTTGTCTTGATTCTGTTTCCATTATGGCAATTTGCTCAATTAAGTTATTTTCTTACTACCAATCATACATTCTGTAATTGTAGTGGAAGTGCATCTGTAACAATTTCATCTGGAGTAGCTCCTTATTCCTATACATTGAACGGTACACCTACTTTCACTAATGTATACACTTCATTATGTGCAGGTAATTATACTTTATTTGTTCAAGACAGCAATACTCCTAATCCTGATACTGTAACTATCTTTTTTACCATAAATGATAGTTCTTTCAAGAGCAACATTATATCAAAAGATGGGTGTAATAGTGCAAAGGCATCAGCTACTATTAATTTTACAGGAGGAGTGCCACCATATAATTATACTATATCACCTACAGTATATTCGTTGTCTAATTTAAGTAGTGGTACTTATACTGTAGATGCAGTTGATAATGTAGGATGCTCAATTAGTAATACTTTCGCAGTGTCTAATTATTCAGCAATTTCTAATTTTTCCATGTCTGCTACGAATGCTAAAGTAGGCGCTACTATTTTATTTACAAATTTAGGTCAATATGCTTCTAGTTTTTTGTGGGATTTTGGTAATGGGAATACAGCTACTACATTTGACGCAGCTGAAACATATACAACACAAGGAGCATATCCGGTGAAGCTTATTGCATATTTTGCCACTTGTAGTGATACTTCGTATAAATGGTTATTTATTACTGACAAGTTAATTATTTCTATACCTAATATATTTACGCCTAATAATGATGGTGTGAATGATTTATGGATGCCCTCATCAGAGGGTGCAGTAGATATGCATTTAGAGATATATAATCGATATGGTGTGAAAGTTTTTGAAAATAAAGGTATAGGGGTACAATGGGAAGGTAGAACACTAAGTGGAGAACCGGTACCTACGGGAGTATATTTCTATAATTTAGAAGTTACAGATGTATTAGATAAAGTGAACAAGTATAGTGGATATATCACTTTACTTCGTTAATCATTATATTTTTAGATGGAATTTAGTTCAAAGGCGATAATCAGTTGGAGTGGGGGAAAGGATAGTGCTTTAGCGCTTCATTATGCAATAAAAGAAGGTAGGTATAAAGTAGAATTTTTGTTTGTTACGGTTAATAAAACAAATCAAAGAGTAAGCATGCATGGAGTGAGAAAGGAGCTCATTACACGACAAGGATTGTCTATTGGTATTCATACAAGAAAATTATATCTTCCTGAAAATGTATCTATGGAAATGTATAACCAAATGATGAGAGCAGAAATGGAGTTAATGAAACAAAGAGGGATAAATACAGTAATTTTCGGAGATATCTTTTTAGAAGATTTGAAAAAATACAGGGAAGAACAATTAAGAAAAATACACATGCAATCGTATTTCCCATTATGGCATAAAAAAACACTAGATTTGTATAAAGAGTTTGTAGTACTAGGGTACAAAGCAAAAATTGTAAGTGTAAATCTGAAGAAACTAAGTAAAGATTTTTTAGGAAAAGATTTGACATTGGAATTATTAAATGATTTTCCTGATGATGTAGATATATGTGGAGAAAATGGAGAATATCATAGTTTTGTATATGATGGAGGTATATTTCAATATCCTGTGAAATTTGAATTAGGAGAAATTGTTGAAAAAACATATGTTCATAATGGTGAAGAATTTCCTTATGCTTTTATAGATTTAAAGCTTGCTTGATTCAAATGTGTTTTGTACCTTGAATTTTTGAATAAGAGTCACTATTTTTGACAAAAAAATATGTGGTTAAAACCGATTCCTAAAAAAAATTATTATGCAGCTATTTTTGTTTCTACTAAAGAGGATGATTTATCAGATTATTATGAATTAAATGATACTTTGATGCGCTTAGCTATGCAACAAGAAGGGTTTTTAGGATATGAAAATGTTGTAAATGGTAATCAAAGTATTTTTATTTCTTACTGGGAATCTATGAGCGATATTGAAAAATGGAAAAATAATACAGTACACATTTCAGCTAAAATGGCTGCACATAAATGGTACAAAAGATATTTAAGCCAAATTTGTAAGATAGAACACACAACACTTTTTGAAAAATAATAGTTTATTATGTTTTTTACTTTAATTTGAAGTATGTTCTTCTGTTCATAGTATGTTCTTCATCAGTACACTTTTCGCAATTTTTACAATAGTTGGGTATTTTTGTTTCTTCACATCTTGTAGTTTTAAGGTTTAACTTGTCTATACTTTCTTCTGTATTAGAAAGAATATTCTTATAAAAAGGAAATTTTTTTATTCGCTAATTGTCCACAGGCGGCATCAATATCTTGTCCACGACTTCTTCTTACAGTGACTATGATTTTATTTTTTTCAAGATAGTCTACAAAATTTTGTAATCGCTCTTTTGTTGTTTTTTTAAATGGGCTATTATCTATATGATTGTATTCTATTAAATTCACTTTTGATTTTGACTTTCTACAGAAGTCAACAAGTGCTTTTGCATCTTTAATAGAATCATTGAATTCATCTAACATAATATATTCTAATGTAGGTATTGTTTTGGTTTTTTCATAGAAATAATTAAGTGCATGGGATAATGATTCTAGAGTGTTACTTTCACTAATGCTCATGATTTGTCTTCTTTTTTCTTCAATAGCAGAATGCAAGGAAAGCGCTAAGTTAAATCTGACTTTTTCATCGGCCATTTTTATTATCATTTTGGCTATTCCAGAAGTAGATACAGTAATTCTCTGCGGGCTCATTCCTAATCCTTGTGGGGATGTAATCATTTCAATACTTTTCATAACATTGTTGTAATTTAATAAAGGTTCACCCATCCCCATATATACTATGTTTGTAAGAGGGAGATTATACTTTTCTTTTGCTAAGTTCTTAATAAAATACACTTGTTGATAGATTTCTTGATAATCTAAGTTTCTTTTTCTTTTAAGTTGAGCTGTTGCACAGAATTTACAATCTAAGCTACACCCTACTTGAGAAGATACACAAGCGGTAGTTCTTGTTTTTGTGGGTATTAATACACTTTCTACGATATTATCATCATATAATCTCATGGCGCACTTAATGGTTTTATCTTTGCTTATTTGAATACTATTGAAACTGATTTGACGGATTTGAAAATGTTCAGATAATAATTGTCTTAATTTTGTTGGTATATTACTCATTTCATCAAAGGAACAAACATTTTTAAGCCATAGCCAGTCATATATTTGTTGTGCCCTATATTTTGGTAAATGGTTTTGTACAATCCAATTTTGTAGTTGCTCAAAGTTTAAATGTCTAATGTCGGGTTTGTTCATACTTTGTTTAATGCTTGTTCTATATCTGTTATTAAATCATCTGCATTTTCAATACCCACAGAAAGACGTATCATGTTACTGGTAATTCCGTATTTATCTTTTTCTTTTGCGGGTACGCTGGCGTGTGTCATTGTTGCAGGATGTTCTGCTAATGATTCGGTGCTTCCTAAACTGACAGCAAGGCTAATCAAACGAAGATTATTTAAGAACTTAAAGGCATGTTTTTCATTGCCTTTTACATAAAAGCTAAGCATTGCCCCCGGTGATATGCATTGTTTTTTAAAGATTTTATATTGTGGGTCTTTTTTATCTATGAGTCCAGGATATAGAACTTTTTCTATTTTTGGATGTTTATTTAAGTAGTTGGCTATTTTTATGGCGTTTTCTGCTTGTTGCTGCATTCGTACTTTAAGTGTTTCCAGGCTTCTAAGTAAGAGCCAACCAGTCCATGGTCCTGCCATGTTCCCTAAAAATGACCGAAGAGTTTTTATTCTTTGAATAAGTTCTTTAGAACCAACACAAGCACCAGCTATTAAGTCACTATGTCCACCGATGTATTTTGTGGCAGAGTATAAAACTAAATCTGCACCATGTTTAATAGGATGTTGCCATAACGGTCCAAGGTAAGTGTTATCCACAGCTACTATAATTTTATTATTTTTTGTAGAAAAATAATCCGCTATTTCTCTACACATTTCAATGTCTATAAGTGTATTCATTGGGTTAGACGGCGTTTCTATGTAAATTAATTTAAGTTTATTTTGAAGATTAGCTGTTTTTATCATTTGGATAATATCTTTTTTTGAATGAAAATGATTAAACTGAATTCCCCGTATATTGAATTTATCTAATACATGATTGATGAAATGTTCTGTTCCGCCATACAATGGAGCGCTATATAAAAATACATCATTGGGATGTAAAAATTCAAAGAATACAGTACTAATGGCCGCCATCCCACTTTCAAATACAGCTGCTGCCTCCGTTCGATCCCATAAAGTTAATCTATCTTCTAATATCTCTACATCAGGATTATTTAATCTACTATAAATGAGCCCTAATTCTTCATTTGGTCTTTTTTCTCTTTGTCCATAAGCTAATTCAAAGAATGCCTTGCCTTCTTCAGCCGTTTGAAATACAAAGGTAGATGTTTGATAAATAGGGCATTTGATAGCACCTACAGATAATTCAGGTTTATAACCATAAGACATCATGAGAGACTCAGGGCTATAATTTTTCATTTGTGACATGCCATTTTTATTGTTTTTATTTTTACTTTTCATATTTTTTGATTTTCTAAATGTTGATTGAAATAATTGAATATATTGATTTTCTTTTTTTCTCATTATTTTTTTTTGTTGACTTGTTTTATCTTGATAGTTGCATAAATGTAATATACCATGAATAATTACTCTTAGAAATTCTTCTTCTACGGAAACCTTGTTTTTAAGCGCATTTTCGACTATCCTATCTTTGCTAATAAAAATTTCTGCTTCAATTGTTTTGTTTTTTGAATAGTCAAAAGTAATAATGTCTGTGTAATAGTTATGATTCAGAAATTTCTGATTAATGGATAATAATTCGCCATCACTAATGATATTGAAAATGATTTGTCCTACTGTGAAACCTTCTTTATGTGTTACATGTATTATCCATCGTTTTATTTGTGCTTTTGTAAAAGACCATTGATATAGTACAGACGAATAGAAAGTTATTTTATTCATAAAATTAATCAATGTGGGTTGATAACAATTTCAAGTAATTTTTTGTTTTGTTCAATAATACCATGGGCTTTATAGTATTCTTTAAGGTAATTCTTATTAATATAAACAAGATAATTTAATCTATTGATAATAATAGTATCATATACTTTTGTATTTTTTAAGAGACTATCACTTTCAGAAATAATATTTGGAAGCATCATTTGAATACTATCAATGGTACTCAATGCTTTGTTATAATTAAGCATTAACTGTTCGTATAATAGACTATCTTTAGAAGACAGAGAATCAGAAATAATAAAATTTTGTTTATTTTGCTTTGAGAGTGTTTTAAACTCTATAATTTGAAAGTGTAATATATTAAACAAACTGTCTTGTTTTTTTTGTAATAGATGAGATATGTTTTGGTTACAAGAAGAAACTATTATAATAGTTGAAATAAAAAATAAAAATACTCTCATTTGCCGTAAAAATAATGATAATTTAATTGAACATTGTATTCTATATTGATTTTAATTCATATATTTTACTTCAGTAAAAAAATAGTATATTTGCTCGCTTAAAATTACTTTATGTCCGTACTTGAGAAGAAATACTTTGCACATCCTACTGCTGTAATAGATGAAGGAGCTAAAATTGGAGAGGGTACAAAAATATGGCATTTTTCGCACATAATGTCAGACTGTGTCATTGGTCAAAATTGTAATATCGGACAAAATGTAGTTATTTCTCCAAAAGTTATCTTAGGTAATAATGTAAAAGTTCAAAATAATGTTTCTGTTTACACAGGTGTCATATGTGAAGATGATGTGTTTTTAGGACCATCAATGGTTTTTACAAATGTGATTAACCCCCGTAGTGCTGTTATACGAAGAGATCAATATATGCAAACAATCGTAAAAAAAGGGGCAAGTATTGGAGCTAATGCAACTATTGTGTGTGGACATAATATAGGTAAATATGCTTTTATAGGAGCTGGAGCGGTAGTGACTAAGAATGTTCCAGATTATGCATTAGTGGTAGGAAATCCAGCTCGTCAAATAGGATGGATGAGTGAATATGGGCATCGTTTAATATTTAATAACGAAGGAATTGCAATATGTCCGGAAAGTAAACAGAAATATCTATTAAAGGATAATAAAGTAACTCGAATAGAATAATAAAACTTATCTATGGATAAAATAAATTTTGCTGTAATAGGTCAGGGACACATTGGTAAGAGGCATGCAGAAATGATAAGAAGAAATACGCACTGCAATCTAGTAGCGGTATGCGATATTCAACCTAAAGAAAAATTAGGTTTATCTGATATTAAAGAAGCATTTTATCAGGATTATATTAAGATGTTAGAAGCACATCCTGAAATAGATGTAGTAAATATATGTACTCCCAATGGACTACACGCAAAACACTCTATAGACTGTTTATCGCGAAAAAAACATATTATTGTAGAAAAACCTTTAGCTTTAAATATAGCAGATGCGGAAAAAATTATCTATACAGCACTGAAATATCATAAGCAGGTTTTTTGCGTGATGCAAAATCGTTACTCACCTCCTTCTGTATGGCTTAAAGAAATAGTAGAGAAAAAAATAATTGGAGATATTTATATTGTTCAATTGAATTGCTATTGGAATAGAGATGAAAGATATTATACAGGTCATAATTGGAAAGGTACACAAGAATTAGATGGGGGGACTTTGTTTACTCAGTTTTCTCACTGGATAGATTTGCTTTACTGGATATTTGGGGATATAAAAAATATACAGGCAAATTTTGCGGATTTTAATCATCAAAAATTAACGGATTTTGAAGACAGTGGATTAGTACAATTTGAATTTGTCAATGGCGGAATGGGATGCATTAATTATTCTACAGCTGTATGGGATAAAAATATGGAATCATCCATCACTGTGATAGGTAGTAAAGGGGCAGTAAAAGTAGGAGGTCAATATATGGATAAAGTAGAATACTGCCATATCAAAGAATATACCATGCCTCAACTATCTCCCACTAATCCAGCTAATGATTATGGATTATACAAAGGTTCAGCTAACAATCATCACTATGTTATTGAAAATGTAGTGGAAACATTAATGGGTCGTCACACGGCTACTACTAATGCATTGGAGGGACTAAAAGTTGTAAATATCATACAGCGTATTTATGCATTACGCCAAAAATCTGTTTTAAAGAATGTAACAAAATATTTACAAGTATAATAACATTAAAACAATTTTCCAAACATAAATATATGGGTATCTCAAAAGACATTACTAACAAAAAGAAAACTATTGCTGTTATTGGGCTTGGCTATGTGGGCTTGCCTATAGCATTAGCATTTGCAAAAAAAGTAAAGGTGTTAGGATTTGATATTAATGAGGAGCGAGTAAAACTCATGAGAAAAAAAATTGATCCTAGTAAAGAATTGCCTCCTGAAGAATTTGAGAATTCTGATATTATATTTACTGCTAACTCTGATGATTTGAAAAAAGCTAATTTTTTTATAGTTGCTGTGCCTACTCCTATAGATGAACATAATTTACCTGATTTGAAACCTCTACTTTCTGCTTGTCGTACAGTTGGTAAAAATTTAAAGAAAGGAGATTATGTAGTATTTGAATCTACTGTTTATCCTGGATGTACAGAAGAAGACTGTATACCTATACTGGAAAAAGAATCAGGATTAAAGTATATGAAAGATTTTAAGGTAGGATATTCTCCTGAAAGAATAAATCCCGGTGATAAAGAACATACAATTACTAAAATACTAAAAGTAGTATCAGGATGTGATCAAGAAAGCTTAGAAGAAATTTCAAAAGTATATGAAATAATCGTGGAACCTGGTGTATTCAAAGCAAAGAGTATTAAAGTAGCTGAGGCTGCAAAAATTATTGAGAATACCCAAAGAGACATTAATATTGCCTTTATGAATGAGTTATCCATTATCTTCTCTAGAATGGGTATTAATATCTATGATGTATTAGAAGCGGCATCTACTAAATGGAATTTCTTAAAATTTTATCCTGGCCTTGTAGGAGGACACTGTATTGGTGTAGACCCTTATTATCTTACATATAAAGCTGAGTCTTTAAATTATCACGCAAGAATAATCAACAGTGGGCGGTATGTTAACGATAGTATGGGATTTTATGTGGCAAAAAATACTGTAAAAAAAATTATTGCAGCAGGCAAGAATCCAAGAAATGCAAGAGTGTTAGTGATGGGATTTACCTTTAAAGAAAATGTATCAGATATCAGAAATAGTAAAGTAGCTGATATTGTAAAAGAATTACAATCTTATTCAGTAAAGGTAGATATTATAGATCCACATGCTGATAAATCTGAAGTGAAACATGAATATGATTTGAGTTTAATTAAGAATCCAAAGAAAAAACAATATGATGCAGTTATAGTAGCTGTTAATCATAAAGAGTATTTAAACTTATCGGAGAAATATTTTGAACAACTCTTAAAACCTAAAGGATTATTAGTAGATGTAAAAGGCATTTATAGAAATACAATTAAGAAATTTAATTATTGGAGTTTGTAAATTTTTTTCATGATTTCTAACATATTCTATTTATCTTTAAAATAGATTGAAAGAAAATTATAATCGGAGATATTAACAAAAGGTTTTTGAAAAAAGTCTTTTTTGAGCGTAAAAAGTGGTTAAGATAATATAGATATTTGCATTTCTTAATATAAATTTAATATACATATTATTCTAAGTAAGAAATAAACAATGAATAACTATTATTTTTACTAAATTCAAGTAATAAATGCAACTTTTTTAGAGGAGAGGATAAATG
>FWPU01007146.1_pt1 | contig 21000 bp, 18 predicted proteins | sample 2228361 | NCBI WGS metagenome assembly FWPU01 (sample SAMEA103939777, study PRJEB20133) | metagenome
AGAAGAGCCCTTCGGGCGGGAGATGGACTGGCTGGGGCCGGGCGCGGGGGTGCTGTTTCGGGTTGAATGAGGGCGCGGCGGCATGGTTTCAAAAGGTGCTCGGGAGGCTCCCGGCGCGAGAAGCGTGAAAGCCCGGATGGCAAAGTGTCAGTGCGGATTCCGGTAGAATACCTGCGGGAAAAGGCTTCTGCTTTAGCGCCCCATGCCACGCCATTATGCCATCTCGCTACTTCTGATTCTCCCGTTGCTGATGGCGGGGCAGAGCGCTGAGGTGCGGGAGAAGCTCGAGCGGGCGCGGAGGCTGGTGGCGTCGGAGAATCCGGCGGGGGCGATTCCGATTTATGAGGAGCTGCTCAGGGAGACCCCGGACAACCTGACGCTGGTGATGAATCTCGCCATCGCTCATTTCAAGGCGGCGCATTACGATGAGGTGATCCCGCTGTGCGAAAAAGCGCTCAAGCTGCGGCCACGGCATGTGCCGGCGTGGCTGTTTTTGGGGGCGAGTCACTTCCAGGCGGGCCGGTTGGAGAAAGCGGTTGAGCCGTTGAGGAAGGTGGCTGAGGCGCAGCCGAATGAGCGAAACGCGCGTGTGATGCTGGGGGAGGCGCTGCTCATGCTGGGACGCTTCGAGGAGGCGGAGGAGCACCTACATGCCGCTTCAGGATTGTTGCCCAAGGATCCGCGGGTGTGGTACGGTCTGGAGCGCAGCTATCGGTCGCTGGAGGAGAAGTACTCAGCCGGGCTGGAGCGGGCGGCGCCGGAGTCGGCGTACTGGCACGCGCTGACCGCGGGGATGTTCTTCGAGCGGGGGCAGTACGGGCCGGCGTTCCGGCATTATCGCGCGGCGCTGGCTCGGAAGCCGGACTTTCCGGGCTTACACACGGCCGTGGCGGCGGTTTATCGGGCGACGGATCATGACGATTGGGCGGTGAAGGAGGAGGCGCGGGGTCGACAAGCGCTGGACTGCGGCGAGCAGGCATTGGCCTGCCATTTTGAGGGGGGGCGGTATCGGGATGTCCTGCGGGCAGCGGACGCTTCGGCCGAGGCGCTGTACTGGAAAGCGAGAGCGGCCAGGGAACTGGCCCGCAGGGCCTTCTCCCGGCTGGCGGAATTGCCGCCTTCAGCGCAGCTTTACGAGCTCAAGGCCCGATATCTGGACGAGCAGGCGCGTTATCTGGAGGCGGCCGAACAGTGGCGCAAAGCGCTGGAGGCGGCGCCTGACAGCACCACGCTGCGGCAGGGGCTGGCAGTGTCGCTCTATCGGGGCCGAGACCTGGAGGCGGCGCTGCCGCTGCTGGAGGAATTGGTAAACCGCAGTCCCGACTCGGCGGAGCTGAATCGGTTATACGGCACGGTGCTGCTGGAGATGCAGAGACCTGGCGAGGCGCTGGCGGCGCTGCGCCGGGCTGTGGAGCTCGCGCCGAGATCGGCTGAGGCCCACGGGGCGCTGGGAGAGGCGCTCATGAAATCCGGCGACGCGGCCGGCGCGATCGCGCATCTGGAAGCGGCGCTGGCCGCGGACGAGGATGGCACGCGTCATTTCCAGCTTGCGCGCGCCTATCAGGTCACTGGTGACTCCGCGAGGGCGCGACGGGCGCTGGAGAAGTACCGGGAAATGCGGGCCGAGGCGGAAGCCAGGCGGCGCGAACTGGAGCAAGAGAGCCGGATCACTGCCCCCTGAAGGGGTCACTTCTCCGGTTCGCGGACTTGCAGGATTTGGTTGGCGGGGACGTTTTCCAGGACCTGTTCAATTCCGCTGGGCCAGCGGATCTCGATCCGCTTGATGATCTTCGCGCCGCCGGTGCCGAAGTGCACGCCGAAGTGACTGGAGGAGACGTAGCCGACGCTGGTGGTCATGTGGTTGTGCTGATCGGCGAGACGCACGCGAGCGCCGATGCCGTCGCGGTTGGAGGTAGTTCCGCGCAGGCGGAGGACGAGCCAGGAGTTGTTGTTGGGGGAGACGTTTTCCCAGAGTTCAGCGGGCCCTTGGAGCGAAGCGACGACGACGTCGAGCTTGCCGTCCTGATTGAAGTCGGCGAACCCGCAGCCGCGGTGGGCTTGCGGTTGTCCGCGGTCGAGCCCCGAGCCGGGCGAGGCGTCGCGGAAGACCCCGTCGCCGGCATTGGCGAAGACGCTGTTGGTCAGCTTGTATTTGGCGGCCTCGAAGAACTCGACGGTGTCGTTCACGTGTGAGTTGGTGGTGAAGATGTCCTTCCAGCCGTCGTTGTCCAGATCGAACAGGCCGATGCTCCAGCCGCTGCGGTTGTGGGTGAGGGGGGCCATGCGGCTGGAATGGCCGGCGTCGCGGAAGGTGCCGTTGCGCTCATTGAGGAAGAGCGGGAAGGTCTCACCAGCGAGGGCGGCGAAGACGATGTCGGGATAGCCGTCGTTGTTGCAATCACGGAAGTCAGTGCCCATGCTGGAGACGGCGAGGCCGCTGTCCTGGAGGGCGCCGCCGGCCAGCAGGGCCACTTCCTCGAAGGTGCCGTCACCGCGGTTGTGGAAGAGGAAGTTCGGGATCTTGTCGTTGGTGACGAAGATATCCAGGAAGCCGTCGAGGTCGTAGTCGGCGACCGCGACGCTCATGCCCTTGCCGATGTGGGCGGCGATGCCGGACTTTTCGGAGACGTCCTCGAACAGGCCGCCGCCGAGATTGCGATACAGGACGTTGGGAAGGCCGTCGAAGAGCCTGGGGTGACAGTAAGCACGGACGTTGGCGGCCCGGTCGCCGCAGAAGACGTCGAACTCGGGCGACCATTGGAGGTAGTTGACGACGAAGAGGTCAAGGAGGCCGTCGTTGTCATAGTCAAGCCAGGCGGCGCCTTCACACCACCGGCCGCTGACGATGCCGGCCTGACGGGTGACGTCTTTGAACTTGCCGTTGCCTTCATTGCGGTAGAGGAAGTTGCGGTGGACTCCGCCGACGAACAGGTCGGTGTCGCCATCGTTGTCGTAATCGGCGGCGGCGGCGGCGATGGCGTAGCCCTCGCCGGCGAGTCCCGCCTCTTCAGTGACGTCACGGAACTTCATCCCGCCCTCGTTGCGGTAGAGCCGGTTCCAGTATTCGGGCGACTCCTTTACCAGCGAGGGGACGGCAGCGCCGTTGGTGAAAAAGATGTCAGTGAGGCCGTCGCCGTCGTAGTCGAAGACGGCGACGCCGCCGGCCATCGTCTCGATCAGGTGCTTGCGCTCGGTGGGATGGTTGTGGAGGACAAAATCCAGGCCGGCGCCGGCGGCGGCGTTACGGAAGCGGATGTTGGATGATGAGGGGGCCTCCTGGGAGCAAAGGGCGATGGTGGTGAGCGGGACGAGCAGGGAGCGAAGGCCGCTGAGGCGTAGGGGCCTGATCACCTTCGTTGTCTGGGGGCCCTGGCCTTGGCCTGGCGGAAGCGGGCCAGCGTCTCGAGGGCTTTTTCCTTTTGGCCGAGCTTCATGTAGGTCTGGCCCAGGACGTAGAGGGGGTCGGGGAAGTCGGGATCCAATTCCGCCGAACGCTCGAGCCACCGGAGCGCGTCTTCGTTCCGGCCGAGCTTCACCAGGGCCTTGCCGCCGAGGAAGAAGTTGCGGGCCGAGTAAGGGTTGCGTTTGGCGGCGATGGTCGCCGCCTGATAGGCCTCCTGAGGCCGCTCCTGGCGCAACAGCAGGTCGGCGAGATTGGCGTAAGGCCAGTCGTACTCGGGATGGTCCTTCTCGACGAGCTTGATGGCGGTGAGGAAGTGGCGGATGGCCATGTCAACGTTTCCGAGCGCGTCATAGCACAGGCCCAGGTTGTCCCAAGCCTTGTAGGACTTGGGATTCAGCTTCAGCACGCGCTGGAATTGGCCCATGGCGTACTCGGCCCGGCCGTCCATGTAATAGATGCGCCCGAGGGCGTAAGCGGCGTCGGCGTCCTCGGGGTGTTTTTCGAGGAGTTTCAGGAGGACCTGCTCGGCCTGACCCGAGTCGCCCAGGAAGTAGAAGTTGTTGCCTTGAATCAGCAGCGCCGTCGGGTTGTCCGGGTCGATTTCGAGAACGCGGTCGAGCACGGACCGGCTATCCTCCCAGCGCTGGGCCATGAACAGCGCGTTGGCGAGGGCGAGCATTCCGGGGACGGAACTTGGGTCGTGCTTAAGGTGGTCGTTCGCGGCAGCGATTGCCTCATCGAAGCGGCGACCGGCGGTGAGGGCGCGGGCGAGTTCCAACTGGAGGCCGGCTTGGGAAGGGCAGGCTTCATGGGCTTGACGGAAGAGGGTGGCGGCCATTATCGGGTCGCCGCCGGAGAGCGCCGTACGGGCCCGCGTTGCCAGGCGCGTGGCGGCATCCTGATCGCAGGGAGGGGGGAAGGCATTCTGCCCACACAAACCGAGAGGGAGCAGGAGGAGAGTGTACAAGGGTATCGCGGGGCGCATGGCCGCGTTCTTCTTACGATATGAGCACAGGTGAAAAGCGCCGGTCAAAGGGTGGGAGTGCCGGAGCGGCTGGGCGCAGTTGCCGGCGCGGTCGTAGTTCAGGAATTCGAAAGGCGGGCCGTGTGCAATCGGCCCGGCGCTGGTGAATGCGCCCGGCATACCCGGCCGGTTTTGAGGGTATGCGCGCCAAGGGAGTTTCGCCCACTGGGTTGCCGGGGTGGTACATATTTGACCGATGATGAGAGGCTACCAGCGCCGACGGTGGATTGCCGGCCGAAGCGGACAACAGAATAATGTGGTGCGGGATTCGTGGTGCGCTGGGGCAGGGGTGCGTGGCGAAGGTGGGGAAATCCGGAGAGACCCGATACTGACTTTGGTGAGTAGAACGGTATTAACCAGGCGCGGGATTGATTTCCGGGGGAAATCGGAGCACTGTGGTAGAGGCGAACTGGTGACGGTTTGAGGCCCGCACGACAATGGAACGGCGAACCAGTGTCCGCGTAGAGGTGAACCTTCCTTGCTGGGTGGAAATCAGGCGGCGGGCTAGGCAAACCAGGGTCCCCGGTATTACCATTAATATAAGCCGCGCCGGCGCCGTGATTCGTTGCGAAGGAGGAAATCGAGCCGAGTTTTTCCCCGAGGTGGGGGAGAAAGTGACTGTGGACATCGCTTTGCCGGCGAACCCGGCCATCGAGCGGAGGTGTCTGCATGGGCAAGCCACGGTGGTGCGGGTGGATGGGGAAGGCCGGGATCTTCGCGTTGCGGTGCGGTTCGAGCACTTGCAGTTCGGGCTATGGCCGGAGAGCGGGCGGTTGGCGCCGGAATTCGCCGAGGCGATCGAGCGCGTTGTGATGTAGGGTGGCGGTTATGAGGAGATGCGACTTCGGGCGGCGGGCGCCGGCACAGCGCCGGGGGCAGTCGGTTGTTGAAGTGGCGCTGATGTCGCCGTGGATATTTCTGCTGTTCATTGCTCTGTTCGATTTTGGGGTGTATGCGTATTCAGCGATGGCGACGGCGAATGCCGCGCGGTCAGCGGCGCTGGCGACGGCGCGCGATGAGGGCAGCGCTGCCGACCAGTTGCGGGCCTGCGACGTCGCCAAGGAAGAGATGAAGCGGATGTGGAACGCGGGGCCGATGCTGGATCCGCTGTTTACGTGCAGCACGGCGCCGCTGGTGGTTCAGGCCGAAAGGATCGGCGCGTTGGACAACACCAGCGTTTGCGCGACGCGCGTATCGGTCACTTACACCAGCCCGCCGCTGTTCCCGTTGCCGTTCATGCCGGGCCAGTTCACGCTGACGCGCATTGCGGAGATGAGGGTGTACGGGCCGACGGCTGGGACGTCGTTATGCGCGGGGACGGGCACATGAGGAATCGCCGCAGAGGAGCTTCGGTCATCGAGTTCACGCTGATCGGCATTCCGATCATGTTCGTGCTGATCTCGATCTTTGAATTGTCGCGGGCGATGTGGCTATACAACACGGCGGCGCACGCGGTCCGGGAGGGGACGCGGTTTGCGGCGGCGCACGCGAACAACTGCGCGCTGCTGCCGAACGGGTGCGCCTCGACGCTGGCGCAGATCTCGCAGCGGATTCTGGAGCAGGGCGTCGGATTGAATCCGGCCGAAGTGCGTAACGTGAGGTTCCTGTCCAAGGGCGCGAACCCGACCGCGTCGCCGCTGCGGACTTACACCTGCGCGACGCTGGCTGCCTGTCTGAGCGACAGCCGGAGCTGGCCGGCGCTGACGGCGGTGGCGACGCAGGTGACGGAGCTCGATCCGTTGGGCCAGCGGGGCAGCTACATTGAAATCCGGGCGCAATACCCCTTCCGGACGGCGATTGCGCTGCTGTTTCCTGGGTCTCCGACCCAGCAAATCGGCGTGTTCAATTTGGAGGTCAGTTCGGAAGAGATCATTCACTACTGAGGAGGGCAACCATGCGTTTCCTGTTTGGAAGACGGCGCGGTCAGGCCTTGGTGATGGTGGGACTGGCGCTGACGGCGATGTTCGGTCTGATGGGGCTGCTGGTGGACTTCGGGTACGCGTTTTTCCTGGAGAAGGCCATGCAGTCGGCCGCGGACGCGGCGGCGCTGGGGGCGGTCAAGCGGGTGTATGACGATGCGACGGGGAGCGCGCTGACGGCCTACCGGTGTACGGGTCCCTACGCCACGTGTGCGGCGACGCCGGTGGAATGTCCGGCGGCGACAGGGAACTTGCAGGTCGCCTGCATGTACGCGGCGCAGAACGGGTTTGACCCGTCAGTAAACACCAGCCAGCGGGTGACGGTTCAGGCCAGTGACGACATTACGGCGCCGACGGTCGTTGACACCTCCTGCGGCGGGGACCCGATCGACTATGCGCCGACGGCGCCGTGCGCCGGCGTGGTGTACTGGGTTACGGTTCGCGTGGCGCAGACCGTTCCCCAGTTGTTCTCGGCGGTGCTGGGCAACGGCATGGGACTCGTGAGCGCGCGGGCGACCGCGGCGGTGGTGCGGACCGTGGATGTGGGCTCGCTGATCCTCATCAATCGCGAAAACGAGCCCTGGGTTGGAACAACGGGCAGCAATCTGGAGCTTGGGGGCAGTCCGGTGGTGAATGTTCCCGGAGGCATCATCCTGGCGTCCAGCCACGACCATGCCGGATACATACAGGGTGGCGGCGAGGTGTACACGAGCTTCACCAACGTCCGCAATCCGGACGGCGACGTGTATCTTGGCAGCTCGTCGGCGCACTGGGACGAGCCGATTAACCACTTGGGCGATGGCCCCATTTTCCAGGATCCGACGCGGGGTTTCAATCAGCCGCCGCTGAATGCAGCCCGGCAGGCTACCTTGCCCTTGATCCCGGTTCCGGCGGGCGTGGGCGAGCGCGGCCAGTTGAGCTCAGCGGTGTGCGGGGGGGTGTGCCCTCCGGGGATCTATTACACGGTTGGTCCGCCGGACGCGCTGGGCCAGACGCCGGCCACCGGGGCGCAGATCGAGATCGCCAGCGACGTCGTTTTCGGCGGCGGGACAAATTTCAACGACAACGAATACATTTTCTTCGGGGGCTTGAACATCCGGAATGTTCGGGTGGATTTCGGTCCGGGCAAATACGTCTTGGCCGGGGTTTCGGTGCCGGAGGGCCCGCAACTGGTATCGGCGTTTGAGAACGAGAACCGGGCCTACATTACCGGCGGAGACGGCACCGACGCCGGGCGGCTGTTCATCAGCACGGCCTCCCAGTACATCGACGTCGTAGATGGTCAGACGGTTGACTATCTGGCGACGGCGCGGTCCCGCATCCCGAACAGGACGTGGACCGAACTGCATTTTGGCCAGACGGTGGTCAAGGCGGGCAACAATGAGGCCTCCGGGATTTTCCTGTATGGAATCGATCCGACGAATGACGAGGTGAAGGCTGCCGGAATTCCACAGTACTTCGCCTTCAACGATCCCAAGCCCGGCGAGCTGCCCCCGAGATCGATTCTGTTCTGGCAGGATCGCAACAACTCGGTGGTGCAGTACGACATGAGCATCGACGATGTGGATACAAGCTGCGGAGACATCAACAACCCGTGCACGACGGGTCTTCCGGCTTCCGACCCGAGGGAGCTGGAGATCTGGTCGACGCCGAACATGCTGCTGGAGGGCATCATGTACCAGCCGCGGGGGGCCTACACACAGTTTTGGTCGTCGGGCGTTTACTGCGGTCCGCTGAAGATCATCTCCGGAGGGATGAGGATTCAAGGAACCGACGAGCTGACGCTGACCGGGGTTCCGATCCCGATCATTAATTTCCTGCCGGCGCTGATCGAGTGAGAGAGGCTACTAGTCGAAAAGTCATGGAACTTCGCCAGACAAGCCGGGACGGGCGGGCTATTGGCCCGGAGGAGATTCTCGCCCATACTGGCGCAGTGAGGACGAGAATTCGCAGGAATTGGAAGGTCTTGGCCCAGGAATGGTGAATGAACAGCCCAGCCCGGTGCTGCGCCTGCTGCCGTCGCTGACGGATGTGGCGTTTCTGATGCCTATGGTGTTTCTGTTTCTGGGCATGGAAGGCGGGCGGCGGATGCTGGAAGGCGACACGGGGTGGCACATCCGGACCGGGGAATGGATCCTGGCGAACGGGCGGGTTCCGGAGCGGGATATTTTCTCCTACACGAAGCCCGGCGAGCCGTGGTTTGCCTGGGAGTGGGGCTGGGATGTGATCTTCGGGTGGCTGCATCAGCACTGGGGGATGGCGGCGGTAGTGCTGGCGAGCATCGTGCTGCTGGGGGTGACCTTTGCCCTGCTGTTCCGCCTGACGTTGCGGAAATGCGACAACGTGCTGATCGCCATCGGGGTGACTCTGCTGGCGATCGGCGGGTCGTCGATACACTGGCTGGCCCGCCCGCACCTGTTTTCGTTGTTTTTCGTGGTCGTGTTCTATTGGGTGCTGGAAGGCGCTGCCGAAGGCAGGATCCGGCGGCTGGCGTGGCTGCCCGTGCTGTCGGTGTTCTGGACGAACCTCCACGGGGGGTTCTTTCTGGGGATCCTGCTGGCCGGCACGTATGGGGCGGGCGAGCTGGCGGGCTGGTTATTCGGGGCGGACGGCGGGGAGCGCCGGGCGGCGCTGCGGCGGTCGAGGCCGTTTCTGCTGACTGCGCTGGGGTGCCTGGCGGCGAGCTTTGTGAATCCGTACACCTACCGGCTTCATCTTCATATAATCGGCTACCTGACGGATTCTTATCATCTGCAAAACATCACTGAATTCCTTTCGATCAGCTTTCAGCATCCGCTGGCCCGGTTCTTCGAGGTGATGCTGGCGCTGGGGGCGGTGGCGGCGTTTCTGAATCTGTCGCGGAAACGATATGTTTATGCTTTTCTGATTGCGGGTTTTGCGCACATGGCGCTTTTTTCCGGCCGGAACATTCCGATTTTCCTGATTGTGGCGGCGCCGGTGGTGGCGGCGATGTTGCAGGAGTTCGTATCGGCGCTTCAGCAGGCGCCGGTGGCGGGGTGGCTGAGGCGGACGGCGCGAGGGTTCGAGGAGACGGCCCGGGAATTCGGCGCGATGGACCGCCCGTGGCGGCTGCACTTGACGAGCGCCATGGCGGTGTTTATGCTAATTGCAGTGTTTTACGCTCCGAATCCGCCGGAGAAATTCCGGGCGGACTACGATCCGAAACGGTATCCGGATCGGGCGCTGGAGGTGATGCACCGCGATGGTTCGCCGGCGCGAATCTTCACCAACGACGAGTGGGGCGATTATCTTATCTACCGGCTTTATCCCGGCACGAAGGTGTTTGTGGACGGCAGAAGCGATTTTTACGGAGCGGAATTCAGCCACAAGTATCTGAACGCGTACAACTCGAAATATGACTGGCAACGCAACCTGGATGAGTATGCGGTCGATACGGTGCTTCTGCCGGTCGATGCGCCGCTGGCGGGGACGTTGAAGGAGTCGCGGCAGTGGCGGGTCGTGTATGATGACGGGATGGCCATCGTGTTCCGGTGCGCGAGCAAGGCGGCGCCGGGGGCGGTGGAAGAGAGTTCCATTGTACGTAGTACAACTGGAAACGTTCGTGGACAGGAAGTGGCGGACACGGGCGGCGGTGATCGACGCATCACCGAGAATCAATCTGATCAATCTGAGAGGAGAAGACAACTATGATCGAGCTGTTGAAGAACTTCTGGCGTGAGGAAGAAGGCCAGGACCTGATCGAGTACGCCCTGCTGCTCGCCTTCGTGGCGCTGGCGGCGGCGGCGATTTTCATCGGTGCGGGGCAAGAACTGGCCGGAATCTGGAGCACGACGAACCTAGTGCTCTCGAATGCGAACAGCGTTGCGGCCACGTCGTAGCCCAAGCCCTGTTGGCTGGGGCGCTTCGACTGAGGCGCCCCAGTTTTCTCTCTCCACGAGGACAAAACAGATGAGAAGGTTATCGGACTTTCTTCACGAAGAAGGAGGTCAGGACGTGGTGGAATACGCGCTTCTGCTCGCTGCCATCGCGTTGGCCGGCGCGGCGTTCTATATCGGGATCGGCCAGGTGACCGGCGGGCTGTGGAGCATCGCCAACTCGCGGCTGGCGAGCGCGAACATGGTTTCCAGCTCTTAAGGGAACGAGGTCTACGATGAACAAACGATTAGCCGGAGTGCTGATCTTCGCATTAGTGGTATCGGCCGGCGCCAGTTTTCTGATCTACCGGCTGATAACGGCGCGCATGCCGCAGCAAGAACCGCGGCCGACGAACAAGCTGTACGTGGCGGCCCAAACACTCCAGGTGGGGACTTTGATCAAGGAGGTGGACATCCGCGAGGTGGACTGGGCGGGCAACGTGCCGGCGCAGGCGGTCACAGAGAGGGAGAAGATTGTTGGGCGGGGCGTCATCGAAACGATCTACCAGGGCGAGCCGATTCTGGAGACGCGTCTGGCGGCGGAAGGCGCCGGCGCGGGTCTGGCGGCCATCATACCTCCGGGCATGCGGGCGATGGCGATCCGGGTGAACGATGTGACGTCGCTGGCGGGTTACGTTACGCCAGGGAACCGGGTGGACATCCTGATCCTGGGGATGCCCCCCAATGCTCCGCAGAGCCTGGGGACTCAGACCAAGACGCTGCTTCAGAACGTCGAGGTTCTTTCGGCGGGTCCGACGATTCAAAAGGACTCGGAGGGCAAGCCGATCACGGTGCCGGTGGTGAACGTTCTGGTGACGCCGGAGCAGGCCGAGATTTTAAGTCTGGCCAGCCAGGACGCCCGGATCCAGGTCGTGCTGCGGAACCCGCTGGACACGGAGGAAGCCAAGCCGCCGGGAACGCACATGGCGCGGCTGTGGGCGGGGCAGCCCGGAGTACCGCAGCCGGCCGCCGCTCCGCCGCGGGCGCGCACGACGCCGCGGGTGGTGAGGGAAAGGGTTGTCCCGGCGAACGCCACGATCGAGCCCGCGAAGAGGAACAAGATCGTTGTTGAGATCCTGCACGGGTCGCAGAGAAAAGAGACGGAATTTGGAGAAGAGAAATCGGAGGAGAAATAGATCATGCCAGTTCGCGCGCCGCTGCCGCTGCTGACGGTTGTAGTTGTTGCTGTTGTTGCTGTTGTTGGGCAGTTACCGGTTTCGGGCCAGACCGCGGCAAATGGGTGGTTTGAGGGCCAGGCTGCGGGCCAGGAGACGGCGGCCCAACGGCCGCCCCAGATGCCGGCGGCGACGGGAGCGCGCGATCTGGTGGTTACGGTAGGGAAGTCGGTGATCGTGGACAGCCCGGTCGTTATCGAGCGGGTCGCGGTCGCCGACGGCAGTATCGCTGAGGCGGTGGCGGCGACACCGCGGGAAGTGCTCATCAACGGCAAAAAGCCGGGCGAGACGACGTTGGTGATCTGGCAGGAGACGGGCAACCGGCTCCTGTTCGATCTTCGGGTGGTTCCGAGCACGTTGCGGCTGGAGGCGATCCAGCAGCAGCTCGCGCGGGAGTTAGCGGGACAGGACGTGACGCTGACCGTAGAAGACGACAACGTCTTTGTGCGGGGCACGGTGAACGACCTGACCAGCGCCCAGCGGGCGGTGGCGATCGCCGGCACGCTGGGCACTCCGGTAAACCTGCTGCATGTGAAGGTGCCGCCGGTCGAAGCGCAGATTCTGCTGAAGGTACGGTTCGCCAACGTGGACCGGGCCGCCCAGAAGGAACTGGGCGTCAACCTGTTCAGCACGGGGGCGTTGAATACCGTAGGGAGTACGACCACGGGCGCCTTTACGCCGCCTCGGATTGCCGGCGCCGCGGAGGCCGGCGAGGTCACCCTCACCGACGCGCTGAACATCTTTCTGTTCCGTCCCGATCTGGATTTCGGCGCCACGATCAAGGCTTTGCAGAGCAAGCGGCTGCTGGAGATTCTGGCGGAGCCGAATCTGCTGACCATCAATGGCCGGGCCGCCAGTTTCCTGGCGGGGGGAGAGTTTCCGTACCCGACGTTGCAGGGCGGCGGGGCCGGTCTGGGGGCGGTGACGATTCAGTTTCGGGAATTCGGCATCCGGCTGAACTTCACGCCGAACATCACGCCGCGCGGGACGATCCGGCTGAGGGTGGAGCCGGAGGTCAGTTCGCTGGACTTTGCCAACGGGCTGGTGTTCCAGGGTTTTACGATTCCGGCGCTTGCTTCGCGGCGGGTGCAAAGCGAGATCGAGCTGGACAGCGGGCAGAGTTTCGCCATCGCGGGCCTGCTGGACAATCGAGTCACGGAGGAGTTAAGCAAGATCCCGGGTCTGGCGGAGATCCCGTTGCTGGGCAAGCTATTTCAATCGAGGCGGTTGACGAAGAACAACACGGAACTGCTGGTGATGGTGACGCCGGAAATCGTGCGACCGATTCCGGAGGGGCGTCCGGTGCCCGAGATTAAGATGCCGGAGCCGTTTATGGAAGGCGTGCCGCAAACGGCTCCGAGGACTCCGGGGCTGCAAGAGACCGGCCCGGTGCCGGTGACGCCGCCGAAGGAAGTTCTTCCGGTCGAAGAACTGATTGAGAGCGAGAAGGCTGTTCCTACTGAGACGCCGCCGGCGATGGGGCCGATCGAGTTGATTCCGGCGCGCATCGCGCCGGTGCAACCGCAGGCGGGCAAGCCGGCGCCGGCAGCGCCGGCGCCGGCGCCGCAGCCGGGACCGGGCGGGAGGGGCAGCGAATCCCGCTAGGAGTATGCCTGAGTGAGGAGGGAGCTGTGAGCACTCTAACAATTGGGTTAGTGATATCGTCGAACGAGTTGTGGGAGGAGGTCCAAACCGGGCTTTACGATCTGCCGGCACGGGTGGTGATGGAGCGGCGGGAGATCGCCGAGTGGGCTGCCTTTATCGCGGACCTGGAGCGCATCCGGCCCGATGTGCTGATCGTCGATCTCAAGCAGTTACACGATCCGCTGGATGACGTGATCCGGCAGATGAAAGGGACGGCGGCCTCGCCCGCGGTGGTGATCGTTCACCCCACCGCGGAGCCGGAGACGATTCTGCGGGCGATTCGGGCGGATGCCGACGAGTTCCTTTATCCGCCGATGAAGAAGGAGCTCGAGCAGGCGCTGAAGCGGATCGGCGCCGACCGCTCGAAGCGGCTGGCCGGGACGCGACCGCGGGGGAAGGTTTTCGGCGTGCTCTCGTCCAAGGGCGGTTGCGGCGCGACGACGACGGCTTGTCATCTGGCGGCGGAACTGCACCGGCAGTCGAGCCTCAACGTGCTGCTGGCGGACTTTGACCTGGATGCGGGTGTGGCGGGCTTCCTGATGAAATCGCAGGGCCGGTACACGGTAATTGACGCCGTGGCCAACGTCAACCGGCTGGATTTGAGCTTCTGGAAGGCGCTGGTGTCCAACGGCGTGCCGGGCGTCGAGGTAGTTCCGGCGCCGGCGGGTCCGGCTTCGAGGCGCGATTTCAACTGGGAGGATTTTCGGGACATTCTGCGTTTCATCCGCGCCAACTACGACTGGACGGTGGTGGATCTGGGGCGCAGCCTGACGCCGCTGTCGATGGCGGTTCTGGAGGAACTGGATCGGTTGCTGCTGGTGACGACTCTGGACATCCCGGCGCTGCACCAGACCAAGCAGACCATCGAGGCGCTCTTGGACATGGGCTACGGCAACCACCGGATCGCCTTGATCCTGAATCGGATGCCGAAGCGGACGGATCTGACGCTGTCGGAGCTGGAAAAGATGCTGGGGCTGCCGATTTATGCGACGCTGCCGAATGACTACCCCGGCTTGTATGACGCCTATGCGGAGGGCCAGCTGCTGCCGTCGAATTCGAGGCTCGGGCGGCAGTTTGCCGACCTGGCCAGCCGGCTGGCGGGGACGCAGCAATTGGGCAAGAGGAAGGGATTTTTGTTTTTGAGCTGAGAGCTTCGTCATCCTCGGGTTCGGTCTCGGGGGAGGGCGCACAGCCCGTGGGATGGGATGCAGGAGCGGCAACGGAATGTGGGGGGCGGAGGCGGGGCCGGGCATGAGCGGGGCTAACGCTCCGCGCCGGCTGAAGCCGGGCCCACCTGTGGAGAAGTGAGGTGAAGAGACTGTCATGGCAACAGCGGATGTAATCAAGAGAGACCAGGGCTGGGTGACGCGTCTATCCAGCCGCCAGGGATTCTCGCCGGAACATCAGGAACTGAAGTTCACGATCCACCGCAAGCTGTTGGATCGGGTGAAGCTCGAGGTGCTGTCCTCGGTGGCGGGCGACCGGGTGCGGGCCGAGATCCGGGCGGCGGTGGTGAAGCTGGTGGAAGAGGAAAAGACGCCGCTCAGCTTGATGGAAAAGGACCGCGTCATCGAGGAGGTGCTGGATGAGGTTTTCGGCTTAGGGCCGCTGGAGCCGCTGCTGGAGGACCCGACCATCTCGGATATCCTGGTGACAACACCCAAGCTGGTCTATATCGAGCGGGGCGGCAAGCTATACCGGACGCCGGTTCAGTTCAAGGATGACGCCCATTTGCAGCGGATCATCGAGAAGATCGTATCCCGGGTGGGGCGGCGGATCGACGAGTCGTCTCCGATGGTGGATGCGCGGCTGCCTGACGGCTCGCGCGTGAACGCAGTGATTCCGCCGGTGGCGGTCGACGGGCCGCTGCTGTCGATCCGGCGGTTTGGGCGGGACCCGTTGAAGGCGACGGACCTGCTGAGATTGGTGACGCTCACGGACGGGATGTTGAAATTCCTGGAGGCCTGCGTCAGGAACCGGCTGAATATCGTCGTCACCGGGGGCACGGGGGCGGGCAAGACGACCCTGTTGAACGTTCTGTCGTCCTACATTCCGGAGGATGAGCGGATTGTCACGATCGAAGACGCGGCCGAGCTGCAACTGCGGCAGACACATGTCGCGCGGCTGGAGGCGCGCCCGCCGAACATCGAAGGGCAGGGGGCGATCCGGATCCGGCAGCTTGTGATCAATGCGTTGCGTATGCGCCCCGACCGGATCATCGTCGGCGAGGTCCGCGGCGAAGAGGCCCTGGACATGCTCCAGGCCATGAACACAGGCCACGACGGATCGCTGACGACGTTGCACTGCAACAGTCCGCGGGACGGCATTTCGCGGCTTGAGGTGATGGTCGGGATGGCGAACGCCAACATGGGCGTGCGGGCGATCCGGCAGCAGATCGCCTCGGCGATCGACCTGTTCGTGCATCTGCAGCGGCTGAGTGACGGCACACGGAGGATCACGCACGTGACCGAATGTGTGGGGATGGAAGGCGACCAGGTGACGACGCAGGACATTTTCGTCTTCGAACGTACGGGACTTGGCGAGAACGGGCGGGTCACCGGGAGGTTTCGGCCGACGGGGATCCGGCCGAAGTTCTATGAGAAGCTGCGCGTCGGCGGCTCGGACTTGCCGGCCCAGGTTTTCCAGACGACGGTCGAGGTCAACTGAGGATCCGGCATGCAGACCAGTCTGATTTACGTCGTTTTCCTGTTTATTTTTGCGTTTGTGCTGCTGATGGTCAGCGTGGGGCTGAAGTTTCTGGAGGCGGAGCGCAAAAAGAGGCTTACGGGAGCGATCCGGACGACGTCGCGGGTCGAGGAAGTGCCGGAAACGAGTGTGATTTCCTCGGCGGCCGGCGAGGAGGGCGAGGGCGCGCTGTTCGCCGAATCGGCGCTTTTCAAGAAGCTGACGGCGTATTTACAGCAGGCGGGCCTGGACTGGACGGTGACGCGGCTGCTGCTGATGATGGTGGCGGGCGTAGTCATAGGCGGGCTGTTGGGGACACGGATTGCCGTGCCGGTCTTTCGGGAGTTCGCCATGCTGATCCTGGGGCTGCTGTTCGGGGCGCTGCCGCTGCTGTACGTGGTGTGGAAGCGCAAGAAGCGGCTGGGGGCGTTCGAAGAGCAGTTCCCGGAAGCGCTGGATTTTCTGGCGCGGTCGCTGCGGGCGGGCCACGCCTTCTCGGTGAGCCTGGAGATGATGGCCGACGAATCGCCCGACCCGTTGGGGGTCGAGTTTCGCAAGGTCTTTCATGAGCAGAACCTCGGCGCCTCGATCGACGTCGCCTTGCAAGGGTTAGCGACGCGGGTTCCGCTGCTGGACGTCCGGTTCTTCGTGTCGGCTGTTCTGCTCCAGCGGGAGACGGGCGGCAATCTGGCGGAGATCCTTACCAAGCTGGCTTATGTGATTCGGGAGCGCTTTCGGCTGAAGGGTCACGTCAAGGCCGTTAGCGCGCACGGCCGCATCACGGCGACCGTGCTGTCGGCGATGCCGGTGATCACGATGCTGGGGCTGTTGATCCTGGCGCCGGGATACCTGCAAAGCATGGCGGCGGACGAGCATGGGAAGTACCTCATCATCGGCTCGATTGTGGGGCAATTCGTGGGCTATTACTGGATGAAGAGAATCATCGACATAAAGGTGTAACGAAGTGGTAATTCTAATTTCAGTCGCGCTGTTTTCGGTGTTGATGCTGGCGATATCCTACGTCGGCTATCGTTATTACGCCCGCCCCGGGCGGTATTACGAGCAGCTCGGCGGCGGCATCGCCGGCGCGGCGGTCGGAGGGGTGGAGGCCGGTGAGGGGGCCATCGTCCGGATCATCCGGACCGTGGGCGAGAAAGTGCCGGTCTCACCGCAGGACCTGTCGCTGACGCGGAGGCAATTGATCGCCGCCGGTTACCGGGAGGATTCGGCGGTCGGAGTCTTCTACGGGCTTAAGCTCCTCAGTGCGCTGATTTTCTTTCTGGCGGCGCTGTTGACGCGGGAGTATCTGCCTGGCGTGATGGTATTGCGTGTCGTGTTCCTGATCGCCGGGGCGGTGTTCGGATACTTCGTGCCGGGCTTCATTCTGGAGCGAATGGTGAGCGCGCGACAGGAGAGGATCCGCTTCGCATTGCCGGATGCGCTGGACCTGCTCACGGTGTGCGTGGAAGCGGGCCTGGGCCTGGACCAGGCGATCCTGAAGGTCAGCGAGGAACTGGCGATCACCCACAAGGATATCAGCGACGAATTCCATCTGGTGACGCTGGAAACGCGCGCCGGCAAGGCGCGGGCTGAGGCGCTGCGGAATCTGGCCGCGCGGACGGGGGAACGCGAGATGCAGAAGCTGGTGGCCGTGCTCATTCAGACCGACCGGTTTGGCACGAGCATGGCGGATTCGCTGCGCACGCATTCGGATTTTCTGAGGATCCGCCGCCGGCAGGAGGCCGAGGAGCGGGCCAACAAGGTCGGCGTGAAGCTCGTGTTTCCGATCTTTTTCTGCATTCTGCCGGCGATGTTTGTGGTGGTGGCGGGGCCGGGGCTCCTGCAAATTTTCAAGCAGCTATTCCCGATGATGCGGCGGGCGGCGCAGATCGGCGGTTGACAGAACCGGAACAAACGGGGAGAATTGAAGGCAATATGGATAATCAGACTCTCTCGATCATTCTCTGGATTGCGGCAGCGATTGTTCTGGTGCTTTACATCATGCGGCGGCGGAGCCGGAAGCAGAAGCAGTTCCGGCAGTAATCTGGCTCGTTGCGACAGGCAAGGCGTTCGCTGACAACGCCGCGAGGGCAGGAGGCGCTGATCCTCCTGGCGTCTCAAAACGCCGACGGCGGGTGGCCCTACCGCCGGGGAAGGTCATGGACGGAGGCGACGGTGTGCGCGCTCCTGGCCTTGTCGGCGGGGCGTCAGGATGCGGCCGCTGTCGAGCGCGGCCTGGACTGGCTGGAAAGGACGCGGCAGCCGGACGGCGGGTGGGGCGCGCAACCGGAACTGCGCACGAGTAGCTGGGTCACTGCGCCGGCGGTGCTGGCGCTGGCGCGGCTCGGGACGTTGGGGCGCGAGGATCCGGCCATTGAGTGGCTCTTGCGCCAACGGGGGAGGGAAACATCTTTTCTGGTGCGCCTGAGGCAGGCCCTTCTGGGGGTTCGGCCCGACTATGAGACGGACTACTCCGGCTGGCCGTGGTTTCCCGGCACCAGCGCGTGGGTGCCGCCGACATGCTGGGGCATACTTGCGCTTCGGCGGGTGCAGCGCCTGTTTCCCGATCCGGAAATCGAGGCGCGTCTCGAATCGGGTGTGCAATTCCTCTTGTCGCGAATGTGTCACGATGGCGGATGGAATCAGGGTTCGGCGCGCGCCCTCGGGTACGAGGCGGGTTCGTATCCGGAAACGACGGGGCTCGCGCTGCTGGCGCTTCAGGGACGTGATTTCCCCCGGCGGCAGCAGGCCATCGCACGGGCGCGGGAACATTATCGTCATTGCCGTTCCGTGCGGGGGCGAAGCTGGCTGAACCTGGGGCTGCTGGCCCAGGGCCAAAGCCTCCCGGAGGAAGCGGCGGATCCTTCGCTGCGGTGCTGGGACACGGTGGAAACCTCGCTGTCGGTCATCGCCCGGGCGGCGGCCGCGGGCTCTAACGTGTTTCTGGAGTGAAGGTGAAAGACGCGATTACGCGCCGGAGGGTTCTCGCCGGATTCGCGGCGTCCGGGGTGGCGTCCTGCGGGAGGCGGCGGCCGGCGCCCGGCGCCGAGCCTCGGGTGACGATCCTGCGTTCTGCGGACTACGGCCCGCACCTCTACGGGGAAATCCGCAGGCTGGTGACCGAACATGAGGTCGAAGTGCGGGGCAAACGGGTCGTGTTGAAGCCGAACCTCGTCGAGTTTGACTCGGGGGCGGCGATCAACACGCACCCGATTGTCGTCCATGGGGCGCTGGAGGCTTTTCGTTCGCTGGGCGCCTCCGAGGTGCGGGTGGCGGAAGGTCCGGGCCACCGGCGCGTGACCATGGAGCTGGCCGAGGCGGCCGGGTACTTCCGTGTCATTTCCGGCTTTGAGGATCTGTTCACGGACCTGAACCTGGATGAAGTGGCCGAAGTTCGCCTCCGGCGGCCGTTCTCGAACCTCGAGTCGCTGTATCTGCCGAAGACGGCGCTCGACTGTGACCTGTTGGTGTCGCTGCCGAAGATGAAGACGCACCACTGGGTGGGTGTCACGCTGGCGATGAAGAACCTGTTCGGTCTGGCGCCCGGGGCGGTCTACGGCTGGCCGAAGAACTTGCTGCACTGGGCCGGGATTGACGAATGCATCGCCGACCTGCATCGACTGTTCCCGCGGCAGTTCTGCATTGTGGACGGCGTCGAAGGCATGGAAGGCAATGGGCCGATCCAGGGGCGATCCAAGCATGCCGGAGTGCTGGTGGCGGGCAGCGATCCGGTGGCGGTGGACGCCACCTGCTGCCGGATTATGGGCGTCGATCCGAGAAAGATCCGATACCTGGAACTCACGGCCTTGCTCGGCCAGACGGAGGAGCGCTATGTGCGGCAAACGGGCGAGCCGATCGAGAAGGTTCGTACTGCGTTCGAATTGATACCGGAGTTCGACGCCATCCGGCTGAAGAGTGTCGAGGGAGCATGAGCGGGCCGGTGCGGGAGGCGCGGCCTCAGTGGCGCAAGCTTCCGTCTGCGACAGAGTATCACGCCGGAGAGGCCCGGCGGCCCGGGCTTCCGCGCCTGAAGACGGCCATCGTTGCGCTGCCGGTGTCCGCCCTGCTGCTGGTTCCCTGCTTCTGGCAGTCACGGATCCAGGCGGGCGATCTCTCCAGTCACATTTACAACGCCTGGCTGGCGATCCTGATTGAACAGGGCAAGGTGGAAGGTTTGTACCTCGCCAGGCAGTGGACGAACGTTCTGTTCGACATCATCCTGACCGAATTATTCAAGGCATTCGGTCCGGAAGCGGCCCAGCGGATCGCGGTGTCGGCGGCGGTTTTGGTGTTCGCCTGGGGCGCGTTTTTTCTGCTGTCGGTTGTAGCCGCCAGGCGCCCCTGGTTCCTGATGCCCTCCGTAGCTATCCTCGCGTACGGATGGGTGTTCCACATGGGGTTCTTCAATTATTATCTTTCGCTGGGGCTGTGTCTTTGGGGGCTGAGCTTGTTGTGGCGGCCGGCGGGCCGCCGAATGCTGCCGGCGCTGCCGCTGGCTGCTATTGCATGGGTTGCGCACGCGCTGCCGGTTTTGTGGCTGGGGGGCGCAACCACCTACGTCTGGATTGCGCGGCGGTTGAGCATCAAGGCCCGGCTGGCGCTGCTGGGGGTGGCTGCTGCGGCTCTCCTGGCGATCCGTGAACTGCTGGTCACGCAGTATAGTACGGCTGGTGGCTTTTACCAGATCTTTTACCTGACGGGCGCCGACCAGGCGTGGGTTTACGGCACGCCGTTCCTGCTGATATCGATCGGGCTGCTGGGGTGGTGGATTTGGATTTTGGTGGGAGTGTTTAGCCGAGAGGGGCTTCAATCGTCTGTTTCGCACCCCGCGTTTCAGCTTTGTGCGCTGACGGCCTTGAGCGTGGTCCTGATTCCGACGCGCATCGAGCTTCCCATGTATCCTCATCCGTTGACATTTATCGCCGAGCGGATGTCGCTGGTGGCGGCGGTTACGCTCGCGCTTTTGCTCGCGCGGGCCAATCCGACACGGACCCAGCGGACCGGATTGTTTGTCGTGGCCGCTGCGTTTTTCGGGTGCCTTTACGCCGAGAGCCGGACGCTGAACCGGCTGGAAGATCAGATGCTGGCATCGGTTGCAGGGATTCCCGGCTTTCAGCGGGTGGTGGCGGCGCTGTGCTATGGCGCCGGCCGCATAGGGCCGCCCGTGCATATCGTGGACCGGGTCTGTATCGGGAGGTGCTTTAGCTACGGGAACTACGAGCCGAGTTCGATGCAGTTTCGAGTGCGCGCCCTG
>FWPU01007152.1_pt1 | contig 20994 bp, 18 predicted proteins | sample 2228361 | NCBI WGS metagenome assembly FWPU01 (sample SAMEA103939777, study PRJEB20133) | metagenome
CGGAGCGCAGCGGAGTGCCGTAGGGGACGACGGCACTCCGCTGCGCTCCGTGCCTGACTACGAACGCGCTGTGACAGTGGACGTTTTTGCTTTGCGGCGGATGAAGCCCCACTCGCGGGAGGAGGAACTCATCGCACCCTTGCACGGCGCGTCCGTTCGACCCGGCGAATCAGTAGTGGTAGACGTGGTCGTTCACAATCGCGGCGTGGGGCACGATTTCCCGGCGGGGATGACGGACATCAAAGACGTTTGGCTGGAGTTCACCGTGACTGACGCCGATGGACGTACTCTGTTTCACAGTGGCAGACGCGACGAGGGCGGATTCATAGACGAGGAGGCTCATATCTATCGCCTCGTGGCTCTTGACCGCGCCGGGCAAAAAATTGACAAAAATAATCTGTTCGACATGGTGACGCCGCTCTATCATCATACCATTCCAGCGGGGCAGTCCGACGTGGTGCGCTATCGTTTGACTGTGCCGAAAGACGCCAAGGGCCCGCTCACGATGACGGCGCGGCTCTATCGCTGCCAATACAACTCACCGTTCATCCGCTGGGTTTTCGCAGGGCGGCGCGAGAAGGGACAAAATCCGCCGCCTGTGGGCGCGTTGGTTGACGAAACGCGATGGACCCTCGACCCCGCGAAGCGCGTGCCCACCTTGCCGGTGAAGGTGGTGGCGGAAGACCAGACGACCATAAGGGTTTCGCGTTTTGCGTTTCGCGTTTCGGGTGACGGATTACTCGAAACCCAAAACTTGAACCCCTCCCGTCTCTACAACTATGGCGTTGCGCTCTTGGTGCAGGGGGACCTGCCGCGCGCGGCGCGGGCGTTCCGGCGGATGATGGAGTTGTCGCCGAAGGACGTTCAACCGCGCATCGGGTTGGGACGGGTGTATTTAGTGGAAGGCGATTTGCTGGCGGCGCGAGCGCAATTCATGGACGCGCTGCGCATCGCGCCGCGTTCGCCGCAGGCGCAGGCGTTTTTGGGCACGACGCTACGTAAGATGGGGCAGTATGATGAAGCCTTGAAGGTGCTTCAGCCTGTGGTAGAACGGTTCCCCCGCGATAAGTTGTTGCACTTCGACGTCGGCATGTGCTACTTTCTTAGCGGGCGCTATGAAGAAGCCCGCCGCGCTTTTTTGCGGATGCTGGACGTTGACCCCGACGACCTTTCGGCGCACTACAACCTGATGCTCTGCGCTCAGCGTCTGCGCCGCGTTTCCGACGCCCGCCGCGAAGAGGCGATTTACCGTTACCTGAAGGAAGACGAAACCGTCAAGCAAATCACAGGACCTTACCTGCTCAAACACCCGATTGACGACCGCGAGGTGCAGACCATCCATGAGCACGTCCTTCGCTAATAGGAAATTGGGAAATTGGGAAATTAGGAAATTGGGTAATTATTGCTCTCCAATTTCCCAATTTCCCAATTTCCTCATTTTCCTTCTTTTAGTCTTTATTGCGGGTTGTCATCGCCCGTCCCTCGCGCCCGCCGCGAGCGACGCGCCGCCCCCCGTGCGGTTCGTGGACGTGACCGCGCAGGCGGGGATTCACTTTCGCCACGACAACGGCGCGTCGGGGAAAAAGTGGCTGCCCGAAACGATGGGCAGCGGCTGCGCATTTCTGGATTACGACAACGACGGCTGGTTGGATATTCTCTTCGTCAACGGCAAACCGCTGAACGTTGACAGGTCGGAACGTTCAACCGTCGTTCTCTATCGCAACAACCGCAACGGCACTTTCACTGACGCGACTCACGATGTCGGACTGCGTGTTGACCTCTATGGCATGGGCGTCGCCGTAGGCGATTATGACAACGATGGATTTGACGACGTGTACGTCACGGGTTTGGGCGGGGGGCGGCTGCTGCGCAACCTCGGGGGGAAGCGATTTGAAGATGTGACAGAACGGATGGCGGTGGGCGGGGGGGGCTGGGCGACGAGCGCGGCGTGGGTGGATTACAACCGCGATGGGTTGCTGGATTTGTTCATCTGTCACTACGTGAAGTGGACGCCGCAGACCGACGTTTACTGGAGTCTGGACGGCGTTCACAAGTCCTATACCACGCCAGAAAAATACGAGGGCGAGTCCTGCCGACTTTATCGTAACGATGGTAGCCATTTTACGGACGTTACCAAAGCAGCGGGCATTTACAGCGCGAACAGCAAGGCGCTGGGCGTGGCGATTTGCGATTACGACCAAGATGGGCAGCAGGACATCATCGTCGCCAATGACACGACGCCCAACTTCCTGTTTCACAATCAGGGCGATGGCACGTTCAAAGAGGTCGGCATCGAAGCCGGTATCGCCGTGTCCGAACAGGGCAAGGAGCGCGCGGGCATGGGCATTGACACCGCTGATGATTTGAACAGCGGGCGCGAAGCCATTCTCATCACAAACTTCGCGGGCGAACAGTTGACCTACTACCGCAAGGACGAAACGGGGCACTACCTCGATTACGCCGCCGCCTGCGGACTCGGCGCGGCATCGCAGATGTATCTGGGCTTTGGCGCGTTCTTCTTCGACTATGACCTCGACGGGTGGCAGGACATTTTTGTTTGCAACGGGCACGTCATGGACGACATCGAAGTCCGCAACACGGGCGTCACTTACGCCGAACCTTGTTTGCTCTTCCACAACAACAGGCGCGGCACATTCATAGAAGTCGGCAAAGAGAGCGGCGGCGGCAAACGCATCGTCGGGCGCGGCGCGGCGTATGGCGACTATGACAACGACGGCGACCTCGACCTCCTCATCACCGCGAACAACGACGCGGCTCGCCTGCTGCGCAATGACAACAAGATGAATAACGGCTCCATTCGCCTGATTTTGGAGGGCACGCCTCAGCGCGGCGGCAGTAATCGCAACGCGATTGGGGCGCGTGTGCGCGTGCGGGTGGGTAGTCAAACGCTTATGCTCTGCGTCAAAAGCGGCAGCAGTTACCTCTCCTCCAGCGACCGCCGCCTGACCTTCGGCTTGGGCAAAGCCCCGCAAGCCGACAGCGTCGAAATTCAGTGGCCCAACGGAAACGTGCAAACGCTGGGTGCCGTGAAGAAAGGGCAGACAGTGCGGGTGAGAGAAGAGACCTAGTGTTCCTCCAAGGGAGGGTTGACCAGTAGCCGCCCCCCTTTATGGGGACGCCCCATCGCAGGCGTAAAGCCTGCGGCTACGTTCAACTGTTCCGTCAAAGGAGGGTTGACCAGTAGCCGCCCCCTTTATGGGGCGCCCCATCGCAGGCGTAAAGCCTGCGGCTACGTTCAACTGTTCCGTCAAAGGAGGGTTGACCGGTGGGAGAGGGAGGCTCCTGCCGAACTCCCTCGGCGCGTTTGCGTTGAGCCTCGCTCTACGGCTGCGCCTTCCGATAACCGATGGATTCTTGATATGCCCTCAACAACTTCTCCTTCCCCTCGCGCTCGATGATGTTTTGCCATTCCTCTTTGAGGTGCTTCAAGGCGTCTTCGGGCGTGACTTCTCCGCCGATGGCTTTGAGGCTCCATTTGTCGAGGGCGTCGAAGAAGTCGAGCGTGCGCGGGATGCGGAGGTATTCGAGGTAGGTCGGCGCGTGGTAGTCGGCGTGGTAGGCGTCGAGGTATTGCTGGGCATCGCTGCGGTCCCAACCCGCGCTGACGTAGTCGTCTAACTTGCCGTCGCCGTGCGGGGGCACGAAGTCGTAGGACATGATGGGATTGATGCCCGTCCATCCATGCGTGCAGTTGAAGATGTGGACGGGGCGGGTGGCGTGGGCGGCGAACAGGTGATACACCATTTCGGGGTTCTCGGAGAACCTGGAGATGACGCCGTGCCACGACGCGCCTAAGGTGTTGCCGACGCGGTTGGGTTTGTCCAGCGTGAGCCACGCGTTCTTCTCAAAACTCCACACGCGTCGGCTGCCGGGCATGAGCGAGCAGCCCAACTTGCCGCGCACTTGGGAGCCTTTCTCCACCTCCTGCGCCAGCGGTCCGAGGTCGCCAAAGGTGAAGCAGAACACCGCCTCGCCTTTCAGAAAAAGGTTCCACTGGTCGGACAAGCCCCAGGACTTCGACGCTTCGGGCGCGGTTTTGAACAACGCGATAAGCATTTCTAAACCTTCGAGGTGACCGGGCGAGTCAATCAGCGGCTCCATGGTTTCGGGGTCGAACCAGTAAACGTTGTGGTAACGGTCAACGCGGGGGGCGGGGTTGACGACGTAGGCGGCGGTGACGGCGAGAAAGTTGTTGAACGATTGGTCTTGGGGTTTGAGGTTGAGCGTCAGTCCGTAGTCGGGTTTGCCATCGCCGCTGAAGTCTTTGCCGGTGAAGAACTGCGCGACGCTGAGGACTTCCTCCCACGTCTGCGGCGGGACAGGCATGGTTTTGCCCGTCGCTTTTTTGTATGCCGCCTGCCATTTCGGGTTGGTGAGAAGGTCTTTGCGGTAGTAGAAAATTTGCCCGTCGCCGTCGTTCGGCACGCCGTAGGTCTGCGCCCCCCACTTGTGCAGTGGCATTAAGCGCGGCACGACGTCATGCGGGTTCCACTGGGGAAACTTCGCATCGCCCATGAACTTGTCAATCGGCACAATGTAGCCGCCGTCAATCAAGTCACCGTAAAAGTAGCCGGGGATGACAAAGCCGTCGTAGTGACCCAGCCCCAGCTTCAAGTCATTAAAAATCTTCTCGCGCAGGTTTTTGTAAGGGATGCCGACGATGTCCAGTTTGTAACCCGTCTCTTTCTCCCATTTATCTTTCCAGTAGTAAAGCGGACCCGAAATCGGACCATCCTTGCCGCCTTCGTAGACGGCGATGGTGAGGCTTTTGCCCGCGGCGGACGGAGGGCTTGGAGTTTTAGGGGTGGAAGTGCCTTCCTCTTCTTTCTGACCGCCACAGGAGGCGAGAAAAACACAGCCGCACAAAGCGATGACTAAACACAAAAGGTTGCGTTTCATAGGCACCTGCCTTAGACGCTCACGGGCTTCCCCTCAAAATAAAACGGCTGCGTCCACGCCGCCTGGACGCCTTCGCCGAAACATTCGACGCGCACGTATCCGCCCTCTTCGCCGGTGACTTCGTACTCTGCCTCGTTTGCGTCCACGTAGCGGAACTCTTTGCCCCACGCGCCGAGGAAGCGGATGCGCTGGGCGTTGGGGGCGGTGATGGAGAGGGTGCGGTCGCTGACTTCAATGCGGGTGATGGTGACGCCGGTGGAGCCGTAGAAGCGTCCGTTGCGGAGCGCGTCGCAGATGGCGGGAACGGACGCCGTGCCGTTCCCAATCTGCACGACGTTCCAGCCGCGTGCGATGTCGACGGGGCGGTGCGAGTCGTCGTGGGCGTAACCCCAAACGCGGCGTCCGTTGGACAGCAACTTGTCCCAGCGGTCGGTCGCCAACGCGCTGCCTTCGAGACGTTCGATAACGCCGTTGTAGATTTCGATGCCCGCGTAGCCGGTCAACTGCTCCATCTGTTCTTGCGGAAAGTGGTTGAAGTGTTTCTGCCAGTTGGGGTGGTTGAGAATCGCAAAACCGCCTTGCGCGTTGGTGGCGTCAATGACTTTCTGGCGGTCGGCGTCAGGAGGGACGACCTCGCTGATTTGCACGGCGAGGATGTGCGGACCGTGACGGCTTACTTCATCAGCGGGGATGAGCGTCATTTTCGTCAGCGATTGATAATTGTCCGGCGGCACAAAAATATCGTGGTCGGAAATCGCCAGAAAATCGTAGCCTTTTTGCTCGTAAGCGGCGATGACCTCTTCGGGCGACGAGACGCCGTCGCTGACCGTCGTGTGCGTGTGCAAGTTGCCGCGCAGCCACACAAAATCGCGGCTCAAATAGGGGTTCAGAAGGGTCATGGTCAATTGGTCAATTGGTCAACGAATCAATGGGTCACTGTCAACAGATTTCGGTAACGGATTAAACGGATTCACCTCGATTTCGCCGTAAAGTTATCCGCTACAAGAATCCGCTGACAGCGACCCATTGATCATAAACTAAGCCGACCGGAACTCCCGAATCTTCCTGCCAATCCACCCAAACTGCGCGCGGAATTCATCTGCCTTCATGTTGGCGGCTTCCGCCATCCGCTGCACCTTGTCGTCATCTTCCAAGTCCTCCGGCTCGAGGCGAATCATGTATTCGCGCGCTACTTTGTAGGACTCAGTGTTTATGTCCACCATACGGACGCTGACCTTCTTCTTGCCGGTGGCCGGGTCAATTTCGCGCATTTCATCGAAGCGGCGCAGTTGCAACTTGCCGTGTTCGACGTAGACCATCGCGCCGTTGAGACCGGCGTACTTGTCGTATGGAGGCTGCCCCATCAGGAAGCGGACGGCGGCGTAGCCCAACTCGCGCACGTATTCGCGGTCGAAGGCATTGGGCGGCTCGCAGCGCAGGATGTAGCCGAGGTTCTGCGAGGTGAGTCGCAACTTGATTTTGCGCTTTTCCAGCCGATTTTTTAGATGCTCCAGCCAGACCGGTGCCATGTCGAAATCGCCCAACCGCACATGGTCGAACTCGTCGTAGGTGAAGGTATCAATGCCCGTCAACCGTTCCAACTCCCCCCGCTTGAGTTTGAGGACGAGACCCTCGGCAATGACCGCCACGCCGTCCTGACGTCCCATCGCCAGACGCTTGTAAATCGCGGCTTCCATCACGTCCAGCACCTGGTCAGCGGTGACAAACTCGTTGGGCGGACCGAATTCGATGTCTTCAGGAATGACGGTGAGGGTCGCGCCCGCGCCTTTGCCCATGCCCAAAGCGAGGTGTCCCGCCGTGCGCCCCATGGCAACCACGAGGAACCAGCGCGGCATGGTTGCGGAGTCGACCATCAGATTGCGCACGAGGTGCGCGCCCACCTCGCACGCCGTGCGGAATCCGAACGTCGGCATGTCACCCGGCAGGGGCAGGTCGTTGTCAATCGTCTTGGGGACGTGGACGACGCGCAGGTCTTTGTTTTTTTCCTTCGCTCTATCCGCGAGGCGGCTGGCAGAGAGCGCGGTGTCGTCTCCGCCGATGGTCACCAGATGCTTGACGCCCAGCCGTTCCATCGTGGCAAGGACGCGCTCTATTTCCTCATCCTTCGGGTTGTGCCGCGAGGTGCGCAAGATGGAGCCGCCCTCCACGTCAATGCGCGAGGTCTCGCGCACTTCAATACCGGGGTCGTCTGGGAGCGGCTCCATATTCGGCGTTCGCCGACTGATGAGCCGCACGCGCCGTGGGTCGTCGCCGGTGGAGAGCGGACGGAACCCATCGTAAAACCCTATCACGGGAAGACCGAAATGTTCGGCTTCAATGGTCGCCGCGCTGATGACGCCGTTGATGCCGGGCGCGGGACCTCCGCCGACTAAAATACCGACTTTGCCGTTGGCAGACTGATTACGTCGCATCTACTACGTGAACTCCTCCGAAAATAACCGCCCACGCGGGAGGGCGACGCTCCGGCGAAGTCCCGACGAGTCGGGATTCGGCGGGAGCCTCTCCCTCCCGGTCCGCGATTTTCCTGCGGCGTGGTGCGTCAACGACGCCTGAGGGATTCCCTCGAAAATCATCGTCCTCGCCCTCGTTCTCGTTCTCGTCCTCGGCTGTTTCCGAAAAGACCAATAAACGACCGAGGACGAGGACGACGACGAGGACGATTCTCAGGCGTCTTCCTCACGGGCAGCGGTCAGAACCCCTGGCACTCTTCGCAAAGACGGTTCTCGTTCTCGTCGGGGTCTTTGCGCACGAGGTTCCCGCACTGGCTGCATGGGAACGCATGATACCGCCGCCCGTAACCCATTTCGTAATCCTCTTCCGATTCAATGTCCAACTCCATCAGCGCGCAGCGATGGCAGAACACCTGAAAGTTCTGCTGCCACTCGCAATAAGGGCAGCACGGCTCACCGCACACGGAACAGGAGTGGTCTTCAAATTCGTCCTCGACTTCGTAACCGCACTCGCAAATCCGTCCTGACATCTTCATCGCCTCCCGTGTTTGATATCAGGAACGGCACGGAATCCGTTCCCTACCATTCCCTTGCTCTGTTTGCCCTTTCGACGCTTATTTCCTCTTGTTTGTTTGAACAATGGCAAGCCAACGACGATCCGTCGGCATTATATCAAATGCGCCCATAAAACTCAAACGGTCAACGTTGTTAAACGGTATAGCCTCACGACAAAGTCTATTCCTGATACCGCCGCCTCCACGCCTCCAGCCGCGTCTGCAATTTCTCTTTGACCCGCGCCAGCGCGGGGTCGTTAATGCGATTCTGTTTTTCGCGGGGGTCGGTTTGCAAGTCGAAGAGTTCGTTCGGTCCCTTGCCGTCGTTGCGCCAGACGAGTTTGTAGCGTTCGTCGCGGATGGCATCCGTGTAGCGAAAGTTGAAGAAGGCAACGTTGTCCCATCGTGTTTGTTTGCCCAGCAGAATCTGCCAGTAACTCTTTCCACAGAGATTACGGTCTTGCGGCACAGGCACGCCCGCTGCCTCACACAGCGTCGGCAGCACGTCGTAGAAACTGACGAACTGACTCAGCACCCGCCCACCGCGCAGACGACCGGGGAAGGAGAAAATCATGGGGACGCGAATGACTTCTTCGTACATGTTGATGGGATGCGTCGCGTGCCCCTTGCTCCACGCGCCGTGTCGCCCGTAAAGAAAACCGTTGTCGCCCGTGAACATCACGAGCGTGTTGTGGCGCTGCCCGCTTTTCTCCAACGCTTCAAGGAGTGGCGGAATCTGGTCGTCCAGCGCGGTGGTGGACGCCGCCGCTTTACGCAGGTTGCCGATGGGGTCGTCCATCAAGTTCCCCTCGCGCAGCACGTTTGGGGCTTTGGGTTCGATGCCGAAGGAGTCAAACGTGGCGTCCTTATACATGTCGTAGTATCTCTGCGGCTGTCCCGTGTAAGGCAGATGCGGGTTCTGATAAGCGACGACGAGGAACCACGGCTGCTTGCGCTGTGCGATGAACTCCGTCGCATAGCGCGTGAAAATTTCGGTGGAATAGCCTTTTTCCGTGACCTTCTGACCGTCCACGCTCACGTCCGGGTCAGTGAACCGTCCGAGCGACAACCCGACACGCCAGAACTTGTAACCGTGCTGCGGCGTCGCGTCCCCGCCGACATGCCACTTGCCGATGTAGCCGCAATGGTAGCCCGCCGCCGACAGCAAATCTGAAATCATCACCTCATGGCGGAACGACTCCGGCACAACCGCCTGTCCCTGCGGCGGGTCGGGAATTTCGCGTCCCGTCAGAAAATCGAAGATGCCGTGCTGACGCGGCACGCGCCCGGTGAAAAACGTCGCCCGACTCGGTGAACACACCGGCGTGCAAACGAACGAGTTCGCCATGCGCACGCCCTCCGCCGCCAGCCGGTCAAGGTGAGGCGTGCGAATCTCTTTGTTCCCATAACACCCCAAATGCCAGTCCGCCAAATCGTCCGCCAGAATGACGAGAATGTTCGGTCGCTGCGATTCAGCAGCCTGCGACTCGCCTGCGAATAGAAAAGCCACAACAACAATCCAGAAAATTTGACGCATTGGTTTCCTCCCTTACTTGACCGGTATAAACTGCACTCCGTCCGCCACCACGTATCCGTCCGTGTCTTTGTTCAACAGCGTCACCGTCGTTCGCTTGCCCTTGGGAAGTTTGAACGTGCCCAGCGACGCAAGCCCCTTATGTTCTTCGACGCGCTGGTTAACTTTCACTGTCACGCTCTCGCCACCCTCAATCGCAACAGTGACAGGGACGTTCGTGGCGCGGTTGGGGTTGGGCACGGAGATGAGGATGATTTCGTACGTCCCCTCTTCGGGGATGTCAGGAGTGTAGGCGATGGCGACTTGCCCTTTGTGCGTGTTGCCGTCGTGAACGTAGCCTGTGCCCACACGACGGTCAAATGAGCGCGTAGACGGAATCCACTCGCCCGTTTTCTTTCCGTCGGTGTCGTCCAGCACGATGCCTTTCAACGTTTTCGGGTCAAACGCCGCGACGGTTGGTCCCGTCCACGTCAGGATTTGTTTGTCCTTCAGCAGTTGCTCTTGCAGTCTCCTTACGTCAATCTTTTGTGCCGACGTTTTTCCATCAATCGCAAGGTGCGCCGCCGTCGCCGCCGACTGCCCCAAAATCATAAACACGGGTTCCATCCGAATCGAACCGTAGGCGATGTGCGAGCACGACAGGCAAACGGGCACGAGCAAATTGACGCACTCGGATTCACGCGGCACGATGGCACGATACGCAATCGGATAGGGCGAAACGCCGACTTGCACGTCGCCTTCGTTCATCACACGCCCTTCAACCACGATGCGCCGAACGTGGTGCGAGTCCATGTTATAGGACGCGAGACCAATCGAATCTTCCGCGACCACAGTGCCGCGACAGTTATGCTCCGTCATCACGTAGTCCGAAATCATCCGCCGCGCCTCGCGCACGTAGAGTTGATGAGGCCAGTGGTTGTTGTCCACGAACTCGTCTTTCGCCAGTCCCCACTGATTGACCAGCTCACGGATGTGCGGCGGCACGCGCTCGTCGTGGCAGAGGAACCAGAATAACCCCTGCTGATAATTAATATGGTCCTCAATGATGCGCTGGCGCGTCGCCCAATCGCCGTCGGGGTAGTCGTAGTTCATGCCGATGTTGTCGGTGGCAAACGCGCCGTGATTGTTGGTGTCGGTTTTGTTGTTGGGCATCCGCTGCGAGTTGCCGAAAATTTCAAACACGCCCTTGTTGATGTAACGCGCATAAAGAGCATAACGGTCAGGGCCGAACAACTTCGGCTTGGGGAACGGCACACGGTTTTCCGGCACGTTCGTCAGGCATAGGCGAAAACAATAGGCTTGCACGCGATGATCGCCGTCGCCGTGATTGCCCGGCGGGTCGGGCGAGATGCCTTTCAGCAAGCCGCTGGACGGGTCGCCTTCGACAACGTAAGGGTCAACCGCAACGCGGAACTGATGCCCGCGATGCCCGAACTGAATGCCGTTCAGCGTCTCGCCATATTTGGCGTTGCTCTCACGCCCGATAGTATAAGACACTTTCGCCTGCGCCATCAGGTCGCCTTCGTAAGTGGCGTCAATAAACATCGCAGCACGGAAGATTTTCCTGCTCTCCGTCTCAATTTCTGTGATACGATTGCGGCGTTTTTTCACCGACTTCAACCGCTGCTCAAAGAACACGGGCACGCCCGCTTCTTTGACCATCTCGTTGAAAATCATCTCCGCCACGTGCGGCTCGAAGCGAAAGCCGCCAGCGCAGTCCTTCACCTGCGGCGAATCGGGTCCGTATCGCTGGACGTAAAAGTCGTAGACACGCTGATAAAACTCCCGCGCCATGCCGCCAATCGTGCCACGGTTGCCCGTGTCCGTCCGTCCCAACCCGCCCGAAGTCATCCCGCCCAGATGTCTGCCCGGCTCAATCAGAACGGCTTTCTTGCCGAGTCGGTGCGCGGCGACGGCAGCCACCACGCCCGCCGACGTTCCGCCGTAAACGCAAACGTCGGTTTCGATGATGTCTTCTGCTTGCGCTTTGTCAGGTCTCATCAAACTTGCTCCTAACAATGAAAGACCACTCAGCCGTAACATGGTGCGGCGGTTGATACGTTGGCTCATGCAATTGTGCCTTTCCGATAACCCTCCCCTCCCCCCCCTCTCCCACACGGCAGGAGGGGGGAGTTTGTAGTCACGCACGAAACGTAGTGGAGTGCGGTGGTTCACGACGGCGCTCCGTTCCACTCCGTGCCTGACTACGAACAGTCTCCCCTCTCCCGCCGTGTGGGAGAGGGGGCGGAGGGGAGGGCTTTATTTGACCACTTTCCCACTCTTCAACGTCTTCTGCGGCGGTTCAATCAACGTCAGCCCTTTGAGAAAAGTAAACAGTTCGTCCACGTTCGTCTCGTCGTAAATCGCCTGCAAGGCGAGAAGTTCTTTGTCTGCGATTTTTTTCCGCACGCGGGCGAGGTGCGATTTGTCGTCGTCCAGTGTGAGGAGATAAAACTTCGCGTTGGGGAAGTGCTGCCGCAGCGCGACGGCTTCGAGGTCGGCTTGCTTGTAGCGCTCGCGCAAACTCGTTTTACAACTGAGGATGACGGGACCGTGTTCTTTGGAGAACACCATCACGTCGTTGAAGGCGTTCGGCACAGCGGCAAATTCCGCCTGCCAGTAAGCGGGGGTAAGTTTTTTCTCCTTGAGCGCAATCAGCAACCCGTACTCCAACCAGTTCCCGCCCATGCCCCCGATGGACTGCGCCGACTTGCCCATCTCCTGCGCCTTCTTGCGGCATTTCTCGACGGTGTTGAGCAGAAAGTGACCGACGCCCTTCTGCAAATCCTTCACGTCCACCACCGCGTCAAAAATCTGCGCGCTGACACCGTAGTGGCGAGTGATGCCCAACTCACGCACCGAGACGGGGCGGGGCTGTTCTGCGGAAACGCAAAGACGCAGGAGCGCAAAGACGCAAAGGAAAAACAAAGACATGAGCGTCATTGTGCCTTTGCGTTGATTTTCATCGAACCGTTGGCCCACGATGCCCCTCACAAACTTTTCTCCTCCCTCGAAAATCGTCGGCATAGGATGCCGAACTGGTCTATCGCCCCCCTGCCCCCGTTGACGGGGGCTGTCCCCCGCCAGCGGGGGACGGGGGCGACGGCATCCCATGCCGTCATTTTCCTGCGGCGGGGTGCGCCAACGGCGCATGGGCGATTCCTGTGGGATTCCGTGTCCTTCTGTGTGATTCCGTGGCTACCTGTCGTTCAACCACACATCCATCCTCGGCGTGTCCCAGTTGTAAGCCTTCGCCACGATGTCCACATCGCCGTCGCCGTCGAGGTCGCCGACTTTGGCTTCGTGAACGCCGAATCCGCTGGCGATTTCGGTTTTGGTGAAGTCGCCTTTGCCGTCGCCCAAAAACAGCCACATTTTCGCGTTGGGGTTGTCGTCTGCCTGCGTCCACTTGCGCATCTCGGCGCAGAAGACATCCAACTTTCCATCGCCGTTGAAGTCGGCAATCGCCAGACTGTGCCCGTGCTTCACGTCGAAGCCCAACAAGTCGTGTCCAATCCACTCGCCCTTCGGGTCGCCCTTGCGCTCATACCACTTCAATCGCCCCATGCCGTCGCCGGGCACCATGACAACCTCAAGTTTCCCATCGCCGTTCAAATCGCCGACGGCAACGCGCGGGTGCGTCTGCGCGGGGTCAATCACGTAAGGCGCGAACTCCGCTCCGCCGACGTGCTTGAACCACCGTCCCCCCGCGAGTAGTTCGACGCGCCCGTCGCCGTCCACGTCGCCCCGCGCCGCGCCTTCGCCTTTGCCCGAAAAAATCTCGACGTACTTCCACGGACCCGCCTTCGGGTCCGGCGGAATTTTGGCGAGGAACAGTTTCTCGGCGCGCTGATTCCAGAAGACGAGTTCCACCTTGCCGTCGCCGTCGAAGTCGCCAAAAATCTGGTCGTGGTGCTGGTTCGCGCCCTCGGCTTTGATGACGTGCCGCTTCCACGGCGTGCTCGGCGAGAAGTGCGGGAACGGATTCTCCCACCAGTAAACCTTGTTGCCCTGATAATCCTCGCCCGCGACGAAATCGAGGTCGCCGTCGCCATCAATGTCATAGAACGCGCCGCCCGCCTCGATGCGAATCGGCTCGCTCTCAATCACGTAAATCGTCCAGCCCTTCGCCATGCGCCGATACCACACCAGCGCCGGGGCTTTGTTCCGACAACCGATTATGAACTCGTTCACGCCGTCTTTGTCGGCGTCCAACAGCACGCACAACGTCTGCTGGTCTGACCCCGGCGGCACCGGCAGGTCGCCGGTTTTGCTGGAAAGGTGCGTCCATTTCATGACTTGCGTTTTTCATTCGCGGATAACGCGAATGGACACGAATCATTTTAGACAGGATTAACGGGATAGACAACGTAATCCCGTTGCTCCTGCTAATCTGTCTAAAAACATTCGCGCAGACTCGCGTGATTCGCGGATAGAATTTTAACTCCTCTTCAGGGGCGCGCGCACGATTTCGCTGTTCAGGATACGTTTTCAACTACACGATTTCGGAGAAGGTGTCAAGAAAAAAGCCCGCGCAGGGCGGAAAAGTTTCCAGAATCCTGTCTGCTCCATGTGATTTTTTCAACGTCCTCACGGTATAAGTGACTCGGACGTGACACGCATCCCTCCAACGGATGAAAAGTCCCAACGGATACGACGTTTCTGAACCTGAAGTTGTTATCCGTTGGCGCGTTCCATCCGCTGGCGAAAGAAAAGAGAGGTTGAGAGGCATGAAGAGGCGGACGTGGTTATTCGTTTCAGGTGTGATGATGGCAACCATCGCGGCAGCGAGTTTCCGAGAGAGTGACGCCCAGACCAAAGTGGACGTGGCGCAGATGCTGCGGGAGGCGAAACTCAAGTTTGAAGCCGCGCCATCCAAAGATGTGTTTGGGGTCATCGTCAAGAGCGACGTCGAGGAAGACGGAGACCGAATGGTCGCCGTCGCCGTAGCGGACCGACGGGAGCAAATCATTGTCGTGACCAAGTTGATGACTTTGCCGAAGAATCCGCCCGTCGCTTTTCTCGCGGCGATGTTGGAGGCAAACTCGGAGATTCGTCAGGGCTGGCTTTCCATTGATCAGGAGGAAGGCGAGGTTTACGTTCAATACATCTTGCCCGTGAAAACGGTGGACTCCAAACAACTCGCGGAAGCCATCCGCAGCGTCGCTGCCATTGCGGACGAGTCGTTGCCCAAATTCAAGAAGTGGCAGGGGCAAGAGCCGCGAGTGGAGAACAAACCTCAACCGCGCACGACGACAACGACGACTCCACCCACAACAGGTTCAGTGCCGCGTGAGCTGGTCGGCTCGTGGCGCATTTACTCGGCGCGATTGTTCTATGACGCGGGCGGCGCGGGGACGGTGGACACGACCATCACGCGTCGCATCGAATTGAACGCCGACGGGACGTGGCAGTTTGGCAATTCAGGGGGAACGTGGTCGGTGAGTTCTATCAGCGAGGCGGACTGGAAACGCTGGGACATCAACGCCTACAAGCCGACGCGCAAAATCACATTGAACAACTGGAACGGCGGCGTCGCCAGCGGCCCGATTGAGGAGTCGTCGCAGGTGGACTTCTTCTGGGTCATCTACCGCGCCGAACCGCCCACGGTCAGCGCAGCGGGCACGGTTCACATGAAGTTTGGGCACTTCTAAAACGAGTTCATGAGTTCATGGGTTCACGGGGTTATGAGAAAACAAACATGAACCCATGAACTCATGAACCTTATGAACTTCTCATCACGCGCACCTTGAACCCCAGCATCTGACTTGCTGCCACCATCTCCCCGAAGATGTCGCCGTAGGAGACGGCGATGTGGTTGCTCATGTAGTGCGCCATCACAGTCTCCTGCGAGCAGTGCAAATCCGCCATCATAATCGGCCACTGCGGGGTGGTGTTGTCCCAGAAGTAGCGCAGGTCCTTTTCGGGCAACTGGTGAACGGTGCCGGTGCCGATGTCCATCCACGCCTCGTCGTTTTTGATGTAAGCCCGCGCCCACGTGACTTCGCCGGGCAGACTCTCGCCCGCAAACGTGCCGCCCGCAATCGGGAAGTAGCCCGCCGGTTGACGGTAGGAGTGAACGCCCCTGAGGGTGTCGGAGTCGTGGTTGAACGCATACGCGCCGCAACTGCCCGAATTCAGCAGCACCCACAGGAACTTGCTCAGCGGCTTGTAGTATCCGCCCCATCTTACGTCGTGGAACATGACTGCCTGATGCAACCCCTTCTTCAAGCAGAGCCGCTTCATGATTTCCATCGGCAACAAGTTCCCTTGGTCGGCTTCGGTGGAGGTGATGATGAGGTCGCCGTTCGATTCGGGGCGGCAGACGGAGTTGAACAACCCCTCGCAGAAATCGCTGGGCGGCAGCACAGGAATCAACCCCAACTGATACTGCCAGCCGAGGCAGTCCGCCTTGAACTCGCCGATGAGGTCGAGCACCGCGAGGTATTCGCGCAGTTGCGTTTTGGTGGACTCCTCCGTAAAATCCTCCGCGTCCTTCTCGCGCCAGTGAAACTTGACACCCTTGTCAAGGCAAAACTGGAAGGCGTCCTCCACGCGCTTGTCTTTGACCTGCTTCATGCGCACGGGCAGCCACGCCTGGTCCACCTTGTGCTCCGCGAAGCCGTGCTTCGCCAGCATCCGCGCCCCGAAGTAACCGTTAATCATGCCCATCGAAGTATCGCCCAACATCAGCGCGAGCACGCGCCGCTTTTTGATGTCGTCCACGACGCTCTGAGCAATCTTCACGGCGTCATCCGACACGGGCGCGGAGTAATGCAGTTCGTCCTCGCGGTAGCGAATCTGCCCTGTGCTGCACCACTCGTCTAATCGCGCCATGAAAGTTTTGTCCTTCGTCCAGTTCTTCGCGTCCGTCCACACGCGGGAATACTTGCGTCCGAGGCTGTCCAGCGACGCGCCCGTGTTGAGCAGCGCGACCAACCCGGGCCACGTGCCTGAAAAGTTCGACGCCAGCAGCAGCGGGTTGTCCTTGCCCACCACGCCGTCGCAAGTGTGCGGCGCGTAAGTCCAGTGAACGAACACGCCCACCATGGGGTCGTCAATCGGACCCAACTTGCTGATGGCTTCATCAGGTTTGCGGATGAAGCCCTTCACCACGTAGGGCTTGCGCCCCAACTTCTTGAGCGCGGCGACGAGTTGATTCGTCGCCTCCGTCGCCTGCGGCGTCGCCCACTCGTTCGGCTTCGGGCGATAATCGCCGGGCAGAAAGATGGCTACTTTTTTCATTCCGATTCCTCCAATTCATCTGACAGGTCAACGAGATATTCAGACTCGCTCTCGGTAGACTCCGAAGAAGTTGTATGAGGCTCTGTTTTTTCCATTTCTCCTTCTACATCCACTTTGAGCAAGTCGTCGCTGCTATAAGCAAACTCTTTAGGCACGCATACTTTGCCGTCCATGTAACTATCGTCCGTAAACTCCTCAACAACCCACATCCAAACTTCTTCGCCGTCAATGATACGCATGGTGGGGCTAATGAACGCGCCTGTCGTGTAAATCATGGGTCTGCCTTTCGTCACAGGAACGGGTTTGAGGGGGGCTTCCGAATCAGACATAGTTTCGCCTCCAAAAATGATAGTTATTGTCTGTGGATTCATTGTCATCATTTACATAAACTACCTGCAAAACACACGGTGAGAGGACATGGCTGACATTCTCACAGAGTTCGGCGAAACCATTCGCGCTATCCGCAAAAGCAAGGGCTGGTCACAGGAAGAACTTGCCGAAGCGTCTGGACTGCACCGCACCTACATTGGCTCTATCGAACGCGGTGAACAGAACGTTTCGCTCAAGAACATCAAGCGACTTGCTGACGCCCTTGGTGTGCCGCTTGCCGATTTGTTCACTTCCCCCTCTCGCGCGAGAAAACAATGAGTGACGAACAACTCAAAGCCGAATTGCTTCAGATCATCGCCGACGGGCTTGCGACGGCTCGGCGATTCACAGGCTTCTCGGATATACCCGTCCTCGTCCGTTCGCTTTCCGCTGATCCTGTCTGGTCACTTTTCGGTTTAGACGATGAAGACTTCGTGATTGACAAAGTTATCGGCAACTACGTCACCAGCGTGTTCCGCAAGTTTGGCGACATCTATGAGAGTCTGGTGAAAGCGACATTGAGCGCACGTCTGGGCATTCCACCTAACGGACTTGCCCATACGGTTGACGTGGTCATCAACAACAGACCTCAACCCCGCTCTATTGACGCGATGGTGTATCTATCGGCTATTCGTAGCAGACAAAAGCAAGCCACAGTCAAAGCGGCAGGGCGGCAACTCATCCAGCGTCTTCCCGAACCTAAACCCACATTGGACGACTTCACGGCACTGGGCTTTGAAATCCGCTGCTGCTATCAAATCGGTGACTCCAAGCGAATTCAGGCGGATGAGACGATGGGCAACGCACTCCTGAGCAACAAGGTTCTACCTGTCCTGATGATCTTCTGCACGAACTCGCTTCCCAGTCCGGTCCGACGCTTACGCCGAAGTTGGTTTGTTACAGAAGGTAAAGATTCGTATGATTTCCTTCGAGACCTGACAGACTTTGATCTTTACCATTTCTTGCAAGGCAACAGTGACTTTCTGAAGGAAGAAGGACGCAAGATTATCGAAATGACGCTCAAATACAAGCGAAGAACGTGATTAACCGTTCCAGGTGGCTATCACCACATCCTCATAGAGTTCCCTTCTTCCCAAACGCCTCCGCACGACCCAGATTTCGTCAACCGTGAAGTTGAGTGTGCGCATCATGTTGGCTAACACCAAGTCGGTGAAGAAATCCTGACCTTTCAGGCGTGAATTCCCTACCACGTATGCGCATCGCGCACCTTTATTCAGCACCTTCACTAACTCAGCGAAGTGAACATACATCATGTTGAAAAACTTGACGGCGTAGTTGCACATCAGGTTGTCGTGAGTCCTCAACGCGGCAATCTGCTCTTTCAATGACTCTATGATAACAGGATGTATGGGTTGAATCGCTCCGTTTTGCAACACCGAAGTCGCCTTGCCCCATGTGCCACCGATGGTGGCTAAGTCCAAGTCAGCCGCTTCTTTCGCGTGAGTCATCATATCCAAGAAGAAAAGTTGCGGGCGCGTCTCCATGACGTAACTATAACGATTCGGATAAGGCGGCGAAGTGATGACCCTATCTACATGCGCCACGCCCTCAATAGAGGACAATTTTGTGCTGTCCCCTTGCTTGACGATGGCAGTGCCTACCTTTGATAGAGTAGCGCATTGCGTCAAATCCTTGACCATCCTCTCCACCTTTGCCCTGAACTCGCCCAGGGCTTCTATGTGGTCATTGCTTCTGTCCGTGAACGTCAGCGTGGGATGCCGCCGATGAATGTTGGCAACGTCAATCACAATGGAACACAGAGCGCCCCAGAACAACTTGAAGTAGCGAGTTTCAGCGAATAGCAACTTGATTTGTCGCTTGATAGTTAGCAAATCTTTGAGCACGTCCTTGCGCCACCAGCGAAACGGGTCTTGAATGGGAGGAATCTTCATCCCACTTAACGAGAGGTATTCCTCAAGGCTGAGACGACGACAGGTATTCTTTTCTGTTTCAATTGCCAGCAGCAATTTATCTGCGGCATTGCGCAGGTCTGAAACGTCATAATTCCAGTCCAGCGCACACTCCCCCATGAGGACAAAGACAGGATTGATCTCAACGCCAATCGCATGGTAGCCCAAGAACTTGCTTTCAATCAGCGTTGTAGACGCGCCCGCGAACGGGTCTAAAATGAGATGGCGCGCCTCCGTGCCCAAACGCTCAAGCATCAGCCGAACGAGGTGGGGTGAGAAACTTGGCGTGAGACGAAACCACGAATGGACGCACTCATCCAGTCCGCCTAAGAAGGTCACCTTCTCGGTGTCCAGTTCGTCGAACACCAGTCTGTAACCCCACTCGCTGGCTTGCTGCTTCCAGACTTCAAACGTGCTGTGTTGTTCCTGCTGAAAGAGTGAAAGTTGTTGTAGAGATTTGCTTGGCAAGGTTGCTCTCTCCTGCCTGAATTGTTGAGTTCTATCCTATTGCAGCATATTTTACACGGTTTTAGAAATGAAGTCAATAACTATCATTGCTGTTCTTTCGCTGCGACTCCTTACGAATCAGAATTCTTATGTCACTTCCGATAATAATGTTCAGCCACAGCGCGGTGAATCACCTGTTTGTCCTCCTCAGGAGGGTTTGGTGGCAGACTTCCAGCCCACTTGAGAAACTTCGGCACAGGATAGCCCGGATACTTCTGCTGAAATTCCTCTATCAGCGACAACTTTGGTTCAGTGGATTCCTTGGTTTCCTCTGCTTCCACCGATTGGACGAACCGCTTGAATTGCTCATTAAGTTCTGCCAGCATTTTCTGCAACGCCTTCAACTTCTCACGTTCTGCTGCTTGCATAACCTCACCTCATTTCGTTGCAACCACATACGCCTCCGCTTTGAAGCCCGCTGCTTTGAGGGCGTCGAGCAACTGCGGCAACTTGACCTCGGCTTTGTTGTTGAACGTCACGGTCAGCAGGCGGTCTTTGCCTTTGGTGTCGAGAACGGGCTTGTTGACGCCCTTGATTTTGGCGAGAGCCTCCTGCGCTTTGGACAGGTTCTCGGGCGTCAGCCCTTCGACCCTCAAGGCGAGAACGCCGATGTAACTCTCGCCGTGCAGCGGCTCGACGGCGGCGATGGCGTGCGCCAACTTGCTGAGAGGCGATTGCGATTCGAGATAATGCACCTCCAGCCTTTTTTCAAACTGATTGCTCTTGACCTCTTTCACGCCCTTTACGTCTTTCAACGCGGTTTCCAACCGCGTCAGGCAGCCGTCTCACTGGATTTCGTTGACGTAGAACGTCACCTTCGTCACTTGTTCATCGGCAAACGCCGATGCGCCGCACAGCAGTATCGCGCTCAAAAACACCCAAACGCCACGCATAAAATCACCCCCGAACAGGTTGCGGCTACATTGTAGCCCGATGTCTTTGGTTTGTCAAGCGAAGGGCAGGGTGATATACTGACAGTAAGCAGTGAGCAGTGAGCAGTTGTTATCTATCCCTGCTGACTGCTGACGGCTCACTGCCGTTTGCGGGGTGTTCGCGTGCGGATTCAGGTTCACTTGTCACACCAATTCCTCCTGACGATACAGGTGGACGACGATTGGATTCAGGAAGGTCAGGCGGCGGAGATTCACACGGACCGTCTCGTTGTTGGCAACCAACTGGATGAGGAGGTGCGACTCGCCGTCGTCGAGGAGACCGCTTCGCAGCCGCACGGGGAGTTTTTCGTGCGCGACGGGCAACTCGTCTATCACGATCTCGGCTCGCGCTATGGTTCGTTCTTTTTCGAGGGCTTGCGGGAGATTGCTTACCTCCACTCCATTGGGCGGCGCACGGAGTTCGTCTTCCCGCCCGCAGAGTTTGGCAAAGAGTTAACGTTTCAGGTCGGACAGATTGGGGCGGTGGTAAGGGTAGAGGAAGGAAGGGGAAGGAGGGGGAAGGAAAGGGAA